>Ga0214472_10001440_pt1 | contig 26729 bp, 26 predicted proteins | sample RVTome_6_FD_207662 | JGI IMG/M metagenome (GOLD analysis project Ga0214472, IMG submission 207662) | Soil microbial communities from uranium-contaminated site in the Upper Colorado River Basin, Wyoming, United States - RVT140D175 | ecosystem: Environmental > Terrestrial > Soil > Contaminated >...
ATCGTCCCTTTCGACTCGATGCCAGACAAGGAATCACAACCGATTCGGCAAGCGCAAGCCAAAATCGACAACCGATTCTGACGATTCACGAAGTCTCGGGACGGACTGTCAGATGCCGCCCTCGAGCAGGCGGCAAACGGCGTCGCGCTGATCCTCGTTGAGGAAACGGATGCGAACGTCGCCGGCGCCTTTTTCGCCGGCGTGAATCGAAACCTTCAACCCGAGCGCCTCTTCGAGCCGCTTTTCCATGGCGCGGGTGTCGGCATCGCGGGCCGGCGCCGTCTTTTTCGCCGCGCTCCGGTGCGGTTTTGGTTGCGCCAGAGCTTCGGCCTGGCGCACCGACAGGCCATCGCGCACGATCTTTTGCGCCAGCGCCAGCGGATCGGCCGCGGTGATCAGCGTGCGCGCATGACCGGCCGACAATTCGCCGCGCGAGACCGCCTTCTGCACTTCCTGCGGCAGCTTCAACAGGCGCAGCGTGTTGGCGACATGGCTGCGGCTTTTTCCCACGACCTGGGCGAGATCGATCTGGCTGTACTTGTATCCGTCGATCAGGTTCTGGTAGCCGGCAGCCTCCTCGATCGCGTTAAGGTCGGCGCGCTGGACGTTTTCGATGATCGCCAGTTCCAGCGCCTGCTGGTCGCCGACCTCGCGGATGATGACCGGCACTTCGTGCAGTCCCGCCTTCTGCGAGGCGCGCCAGCGGCGCTCGCCGGCGATGATCTCGTAGCGCGCGCCATCGGCGGACCTGGCGGCGAGCGGCCGCACCAGGATCGGCTGGACGACGCCGTGGCGCGCGATCGACGACGACAGGTCCTGCAGTTCGGATTCGGAAAAGTGCCGGCGCGGGTTGTGCGGATTGGCGCGGATCAGTTCGATCGCCACCTTGCGGTCGGATTTCGTCGCCGGCGAACTGCGCTGCGCCACCGGCTGGTCGAGTTCGCCGATCAGCGCCGCCAGTCCCCGTCCGAGCCGCTTGCGGGTTGCTTCATCCGCCATGAAGTCTGCTCCCTGTGATTCTCGTGGTTTGCCGGTCCGGGCCTTGCGATCAGGCGGCCAGCAGGCTGCGCTCGCGCCGAATCACTTCCGAGGCGAGCTTCAGATAGGCTTGGCTGCCCGGGCATTTCAGGTCGTACAGGATCGCCGGCTTGCCGTAGGACGGCGCCTCCGAAATCCGCACATTGCGCGGGATCACCGTGTCATAGACCTTTTCGCCGAGATGCTGGCGCACATCCTCGACCACCTGTGCCGCGAGGTTGTTGCGGCTATCGAACATGGTCAGCACCACACCGTGCAATTCGAGATCGGGATTGATCGTCGCGCGAACCCTTTCGAAGGTCTGCAGCAGCTGGCTGAGGCCTTCGAGCGCGAAGAATTCGCATTGCAGCGGCACCAGCAGCGCATCGGCCGCCGCCAGCGCGTTGATTGTCAGCAGGTTGAGCGAGGGCGGGCAGTCGGCCAGGATGTAATCGAACCGTTGCGCCGCCGAATCGAGTGTTGGGGAATCGAGTTTGCGGATGGCGTTGCGGATGCGGAACGCCCGATCCCCGGCGCCCGCTATTTCCAGTTCGACGCCGAGGAGATCGAGCGTCGACGGCGCAATCGACAGGCGCGGCACCGCCGTCGGCACGATCGCGTCGGCCAGCAAAGCCTGGTCGGTGATGACGTCGCAGGTCGAGACTGCCCGGTTTTGCCGGTCGATGCCGAGCCCGGTCGAGGCGTTGCCCTGCGGGTCGAGGTCGAGGATCAGCACGTTCTTGTCGATTGCTGCCAGCGCCGTCGCCAGGTTGATCGCGGTTGTGGTCTTGCCGACACCGCCCTTCTGGTTGGCGATCGCGATCACCCGGCTGCGGTGCCGGCCATGTAAGTTGTTCGGTATTTGCGCGATCGTCATGTCCAGGGTCCTGCCCCCGATTGGCGGCGCAATGTCAGGAGGCTGGCGCGCCCGCCGCGGCGCGTCCGGACCGGATTTCCAGGACGACCGATCCCGCTTCGATCCGGCTTTCATGTACTACCAAATTGCAGGATTCGAGGCCACCGCAATCTGCGATTTCCCGGCGCCAATCCCGCCCTTTGTGGATGAGTGCGGCTGCGCCCGTGGCCAGGAACGGCCGCAAATGGCCGAAGAGCTCGGTCAGCGGCGCCAGCGCGCGCGCCGTGACGATGTCCGGCGCGACTTCGGCGGCAAGACGTTCCGCTACCGACTCGATTCGGTCCTGGACGATCTTGATCCGCGTGCCGGTGGTGCGGGCGGCTTCGCGAAGGAATGCACATTTGCGGGAATTGGCCTCGACCAGGATGTGCCGGCTACCCTCGTGCCCGGATTGTGCGATCGCAATCACCATGCCCGGAAAGCCTGCGCCGCTGCCCAGATCGATCCATTTGCGGGCGCGCGGCGCCAGATCGAGAATTTGCAGGCTGTCGGCGACATGGCGCTGCCAGAACTCATCGAGCGTTCCGGGGCCGATCAGATTCATGCGCGCCTGCCATTTCGCCAGCAAGGCGCGGTAGACCTCGAGCGACGTTCGTGTTTCACGTGAAACAGGCGAGGCCGCGGGCGGCGCCAGTACCTCGATTTCGCCCGGATCAGGCGGCACGGCCGCGCCGGGCCTTGCGCGCATGCGCCGCGATCAAGGTCAGCGCCGCCGGCGTCATCCCCTCCATGCGCGCCGCCTGCCCGAGATTGGCCGGACGCGCCTTGCGCAGCCGCCCGACCAGTTCCGCCGACAGGCCGGACAGCGCGCCGAAATCGAGTTCGCCCGGGATTTCCAGCGCCTCGTCGCGCCGCATCGCCGAAATGTCCTGCTCCTGGCGCTCGAGATAGACCGCATAGCCGGCCTCGATTTCGATCTGGCGCGCGCTGGCCTTGTCGATTGCCGCAAGTTCGGGCCATACAGCCGCCAAACGCACAAGATCGACGCCCGGCCGCGACAGCAGGTTCCAGGCGCTTCGGCGCTGGCCGTCGCGGTTCATTTCCAATCCGAATCCGGCCGCGGCATCCGGCGTCAGCCGCAGATTTTCGAGCCGCATCCGAATCGTCGCCAGTCGCTTCAGCTTTTGGCTGAAGTGCTCGGCCCGGTGCGATCCGACGCAGCCCCAGTCAACGCCCTTCGGCGTCAGGCGCTGGTCGGCGTTGTCGGCACGCAGGCTCAACCGGTATTCGGCGCGCGAGGTAAACATCCGGTAGGGTTCGCTGACGCCGCGCGTGACAAGATCGTCGACCATCACCCCGATATAGCTGTCGGTGCGACTGCACTGCACGGCTTCGCCGCCACCGGCCTGGCGCGCCGCATTGAGCCCGGCGAGCAGGCCTTGCGCCGCAGCTTCCTCGTAGCCGGTCGTGCCGTTGATCTGGCCGGCCAGGAACAGACCGGCGATCCGCCGCGTTTCCAGCGTCGCCCGCAATTCGCGCGGATCGACATGGTCGTATTCGATGGCGTAGCCCGGCCGCAGGATTTTCGCGCGCTCCAGGCCGGGAATCGTTGCGATGAATTCCGCCTGCACCGCCTCCGGCAAGGACGTCGAGATCCCATTCGGATAGACCGTGTCGTCATCGAGCCCCTCCGGCTCCAGGAAAATCTGGTGGCCGTCGCGCTCGCCGAAACGCACGATCTTGTCCTCGATTGACGGGCAATAGCGCGGACCGACCCCACGGATGCGGCCCGAATACATCGCCGACTTGCCGAGATTGGCCTCGATGATCGCGTGGGTTTGCGGCGTCGTCCGCGTGATCCCGCACTCGATCTGCTGCGTCGAGATCCTTTTGGTCAAGGTCGAAAACGGCTGCGGCTCGTCGTCGCCGGGCTGCATTTCCAGTTTCGCCCAATCGATAGTCCGCCCGTCGAGGCGCGCCGGCGTACCGGTCTTCAACCTGCCGAGCACAAATCCCGCCCGCTCCAGCGTCTGTGAAAGCCCGTTCGCCGGCGCCTCGCCGATCCGGCCGGCCGGAATCCGGGTTTCGCCGATATGAATCAGTCCACGCAGGAATGTGCCGGTCGTAATGACCGCGCTCGCGCATGCGATTCGGCGGCCATCTTCGAGAACGATACCGACGACGCGGCCATCCTCCAGGATGAGATCCCCCGCCGTGCCTTCGACGAGGTCCAAGCCCACAGTGGCCTGTACCGAATCCTGAATCGCGGTGCGATAGAGCTTGCGATCGGCCTGCGCCCGCGGCCCGCGCACGGCCGGCCCCTTGCGCCGGTTAAGCAGCCGGAACTGGATGCCGGCGGCGTCGGCCGCCCGGCCCATGACGCCGTCGAGCGCATCGATCTCGCAGACCAGATGCCCCTTGCCAAGGCCTCCGATCGCCGGATTGCACGACATCGCCCCGACCGTGGCGAAGGACTGCGTCACCAGCGCCGTATGCGCGCCGAAGCGCGCGGAAGCGGCCGCCGCTTCTACGCCGGCATGGCCCCCTCCGATGATCACGACATCGTACTTCATGTTCCGGCCTTTCCGGCCGGCGCTATACGGGGAAACTCCGGCTCCGTCAAAAAGCGGCGCAACCACTCGGAATTCGCCCGCCGGCGCCGGGCCCGCTGTCCGCATGTTTCACGTGAAACACTCGGCCGCCCCGCTATCCGCGCTCCTGCCGCCACCGCATGTTTCACGTGAATCACTTGCCAATGCAGAACTCCGAAAAGATCGACCCAAGCACTTCCTCGACGTCGATCCGTCCGGTCAATCGCCCAATCGACTCGCCGGCCTGCCGCAGCCACTCGGCCCGCACCTCCATCGGCGCACCGTCATCGCTTGCCGCATTCCGCAGCAGGGCCGCACAGCGTTCCAGTCCCTCGCGGTGGCGATGCCGGGTGACACCGACGCTTTCCGCCGCCCCGCCGAGCGACCCAAGAAATTCCTCCAGTCTCGCGGTCAACGATGCCAGTCCGCCGTCCCGTACCACCGACACGCCATCCGGCCCAAAGCCGCCGGTGTCGTCCTTCGAACGCAATACCCAAACCGGCGCTCCGGCATCTTCCAGACCCACGGGTGGATGCGGGTCATCCACCGCCGACAGCCAGATCACCAGGTCGGCCTCTTTCGCCTTTCCCCTGGCGCGGCGAATCCCTTCGCTCTCGACCACTCCCGTGGTCTCGCGAATGCCGGCCGTGTCCGACACGCGCACCGCGAATCCGCCGATATCGAGCCAGCATTCCAGCACATCCCGCGTTGTTCCCGGCTCCGGCGTGACAATGGCAATGTCGCGGCGGGCAAGCGCATTGAGCAAGCTCGACTTGCCCGCGTTCGGCGGCCCCATCAGCACGACATTGAATCCGTCGCGGACGATCTCCCCGCGATGGCCGTCGTCCAGGAACGCATTAATTTCGCTGCCGATTCGACCGCACGTCCGCCAGGCCCGTTCCGAGACATCGTCGGGAATGTCGTCCTCATCGGCGAAATCCAGCGCCGCTTCGATCGCCGCTCGCGCGGTAAGGATCTCTTGACGCCATCGTTCCAGCCGCTCGTGCAACGCACCGCCGGCAACCGCCAGCGCTTGCCGGCGCTGCCGGTCGGTTTCTGCCCGCACCAGATCCGCAAGGCCCTCCACTTCCGTCAGACCCATGCGGCCATGCTCGAACGCCCTACGCGTGAACTCGCCTGCTTCAGCCAATCGCAATCCGGACAATTCCGCCAGCGAATCGAGCATCGCGGAAATTACCGCCCGCCCGCCATGCAACTGAAACTCGGCAGTATCCTCGCCGGTGAAGCTGTTCGGCCCCGGAAACCAGATGCAAATTCCCCGGTCGATGATCTCGCCGGCGCGGTTGCGGATCTCGCGCACCACGGCTTGCCGCGCATTGGCCAATCCTCCGGCCATCGTTTCGAGTACGAATCGGGTCTCCGGTCCGCTGACCCGGATAACCGCGATGCCCGAAGGCGGGGGTCCGCTCGCCAGCGCATATATGGTATCGCTCATCGGCGTCGATTTCCTTCCTGCCAAACACCCGGATCGCGGAATGACCAGCAAGCCAGATCCCGCCGTACTGCCGCCACGCAACCTACTCGACGGCGAAGCCAGCCCGTATTTGCTCCAGCATGCCGCCAATCCGGTGCATTGGCGGCCCTGGGGCCCCGCTGCCTTGGCCGAGGCCCGCGCACTCGGCAAGCCGCTCCTGCTCTCCGTCGGCTACGCCGCTTGCCACTGGTGCCATGTCATGGCCCACGAGAGCTTCGAGGACCCGGATGTCGCCCGCTGGATGAACGAGCTGTTCGTCAACATCAAGGTCGATCGCGAGGAACGCCCCGATATCGACCAACTCTATATGGCGGCCCTGCACCAGATGGGCGAGCAGGGTGGTTGGCCGTTGACCATGTTCTTGACGCCCGCCGGCGAGCCGTTCTGGGGCGGCACCTATTTCCCGAAGACCGCCCGTTACGGCCGCCCCGCTTTCGTCGACGTGCTCAAGGAAATCGCCCGGCTGTTCGCCGAAGCGCCCGACCGAATAGACCAGAACCGCCAGGCGCTCGTATCGCGCCTCGCCCGCGCCGAGGCCTCCTCCGGCCGCCTCAATCCGGAAATCGTGCCCGACGTCGCCGCGCGCCTGCTAGCACTGTTCGATCCGCAACATGGCGGGATTGCCGGCGCGCCGAAATTTCCGCAGGCGCCGCTCCTCGAATTCATCTGGCGCGCCGGCCTCATGACCGGCGACAAGCGCTTCTTCGATACCGTCGAGCGTACCCTCGAACGTATCTGCCGCGGCGGCATCTACGATCACGTCGGCGGCGGCTTTTCCCGCTACTCCGTCGACGAGCAATGGCTCGTTCCGCATTTTGAGAAAATGCTTTACGACAATGCGCAACTAATCGAACTCCTGACGACCGCATGGCTTCACTGCGGAAATCCGGTTTTCCGCACCTCGGTCGACGAAACCTTCAGTTGGCTCGTCCGCGAAATGGAAACCGCGGGCGGCGGGCTTGCCGCCAGTCTCGACGCCGATTCCGAGGGCGAGGAGGGCCGCTTCTACGTTTGGGAAAAGGCCGAAATCGATCGCCTGCTCGGCACCGACGTTGCGCTTTTCAACCGCGCCTTCGGTGTCAGCGACGCCGGCAATTTCGAGGGTCGCAATGTACTGAGCCGCCTCGCCGATCCGTTTCCACTTTCACAAGCCGAAGAGAATGCACTGCTGAACGCCCGCGGAGTCCTGTTTCGTGCCCGCGAGCCACGACCCCGGCCCGCTCGCGACGACAAAGTTCTCGCCGACTGGAACGGCCTCATGATTGCCGCGCTGGCGCGCGCGTCCACCGCCTTCGAGCGCCCCGAATTCCTGTTCCAGGCGGAGAAATGCTATTGTTTCGTCGCCGATTCAATGGTCCGCGACGGCCGCCTCGGCCATGCCTTTCGCAACGGCAAGCTCACTTGGCCGGGATTTTCTTCCGACCATTCCGCGATGGCGCATGCAGCCCTGGCGCTGCGCGACGCCACCGGCTACGCCGGCTATCTCGACGACGCCACGCGGTTTCTCGATCTCCTGGAGACCTGGTACGCCGGCGGCGACGGCACCTATCGCCTCGCCGCTTCCGACGCGGACGATGTCCTGATCCGCATGCGCTCCGGCGTCGACGAGGCAACACCCAATTCGAACGGCCTCGCTGTCAGTGCGCTCGTCCGCCTGCATCATTTCACTGGAGAGCCCCGTTTCATCGAACGCGCCGACCGCGTGCTCGAAGGGCTTGGCGCCGAAGCCGGCCACAACCCCGTCGGCCACGCCAGCCTGCTTTCGGCACTTGCGCTGCGCACCCATGGCCTGCAGATCGTGATCATCGGTCCCGCTCATGACGACATCCGCAACGAGATGGCGGCCATCGCCAGTCGTGTTCCGGACCCGAATCGAAGCCTGCTTCTGTTGGCGCCCGGTGCCGCACTGCCGCAAGCACATCCGGCCCGCGCCAAGCTGCAGGCCGCCGCGCGACCCACCGCCTATGTCTGTCGCGGCGAAACCTGCTCGCTGCCGATAACGGACCCGAATCGATTCGCCGAAATGCTGGGGATACCCATGATCGCGAAGTAGCCAACCGAACGGCAACTTCGACGCACCCTCTCTCGGGCGGCCGCTCGCGGTCAGGTATTCATCGTGTCGAAGAACTCGGCATTCGATTTCGTCTGCTTCAGCTTGTCGATCAGGAACTCGATTGCATCGGTCGTTCCCATCGAAGACAGGATTCGCCGAAGCACGAACACCTTCTGCAGGTCCGATTTCGGCACCAACAGATCTTCCTTGCGGGTGCCCGATTTCATGACGTCCATCGACGGGAATACGCGCTTGTCGGCAACCTTGCGGTCTAGCACGATCTCCGAATTGCCGGTGCCCTTGAACTCCTCGAAGATCACCTCGTCCATGCGGCTGCCGGTGTCGATCAACGCCGTGGCGATGATCGTCAACGATCCGCCTTCCTCGATATTGCGCGCCGCCCCGAAGAACCGTTTCGGCCGCTGCAAGGCATTGGCGTCGACGCCGCCGGTCAGCACCTTGCCCGAGGACGGCACTACCGTGTTGTAGGCGCGCCCGAGCCGCGTGATCGAATCGAGCAGGATGACCACGTCGCGACCGTGTTCGACCAAGCGCTTCGCCTTTTCGATCACCATCTCGGCGACCTGCACGTGCCGCGAAGCCGGCTCGTCGAAGGTCGAGGAAATTACCTCGCCCTTCACCGACCGCTGCATGTCGGTCACCTCTTCCGGCCGCTCGTCGATCAACAACACGATCAGATAGGAGTCGGGATGGTTGGCCGTGATCGAATGAGCGATGTTCTGCAAGAGCACCGTCTTGCCGGTCCTCGGCGGCGCCACGATCAGCCCGCGCTGGCCCTTGCCGAGCGGCGCAACCAGGTCGATCACTCTAGCCGATAAATCCTTGCTGTTGGGGTTTTCGTACTCCATCCGGTAGCGCTTGTCCGGATAGAGCGGCGTCAGGTTGTCGAAATGGACCTTGTGACGGATCTTCTCCGGGTCCTCGAAATTGATCGTATTGACCTTCAACAACGCAAAATAGCGCTCGCCCTCCTTCGGGCTACGGATCGGACCCTCGACCGTGTCGCCGGTCTTCAGCGAGAAGCGCCGGATCTGCGACGGCGAAATGTAGATGTCGTCGGGGCCCGGCAGGTAGTTGGCGCTTGCCGACCGCAGGAATCCGAACCCATCCTGCAGCACCTCGACTACGCCTTCGCCGATGATTTCGGTGTCCTGGTCGGCAAGGTTCTTCAGAATCGCAAACATCAGCTCCTGCTTGCGCATGGTGCTGGCATTCTCGACGTTCAATCCCTCGGCAAAGGACACTAGATCGGTCGGAGTCTTAGCCTTGAGTTCTTGTAATTTCATCTGCTGCATGGCGAACGCCTGGATCATGACTGGATGCCCCGGGCCCTGCGCGAAAATTGGCGCTGGTCGCGCCGCGAATGGGCCGGAATCGAAAGGAAGGAAAAAAACCATAGTTGCTGGTCGCGACGGTGACAAGCGCTATTTGCCGGTTTCCGTGCGCTTGCCGCGACACATTCGTCCTCAGAGCGGCCGAACCACCACCACAAGGATCACGATGCCGATCATCAGCACCGTCGGCACCTCGTTGACGAAGCGGAAGAAACGTTGCCGCCGCTTGCGTTCGTCGCGCGCGAATTCCCGCAGCCAGCGCGCGCAAAATCCGTGGAACGCGCTGAGCAGGACCACCAGCACCATCTTCGCCGAAAACCAGCCCTCGCTCCACGCCGAGGTCAACGCGGCGAGCCAGAGGCCAAACAGCCACACCGCAACCATCGCTGGCGTCATGATCGCCCGCATTAGCCGGCGTTCCATCACCTTGAACGTCTCCGACTGCGCTGATCCCGGTTCGCACTTCGCGTGATAGACGAACAGTCGCGGCAAATAGAGCAAGCCAGCCATCCACGCGATCACCGCGATCACGTGCAGCGCCTTGATCCACTCAAGCATGGTTCGATTTCCGGACGCGGCGCAACATCTGTTCCACGTTTGCGATCGGCGTTTCGGGAAGAATTCCGTGACCGAGGTTGAAGACGAACGGCTTCGACGCGAATTCGCCGACGATCCGCTCGATCTCCGCATCGAGAGCCACCCCACCGGCCAACAAAGCCAACGGATCGAGATTGCCCTGGACTGCGGCATGCTGCTGCACCGCCCACCCGATCTCCGCAGTGGCCGTCCAGTCCAGACCGACTGCATTTACCCTGGTCGCAATTGCAAAACGTTCGTAGTGCGCGGTCGCGCCTCGCGGAAAACCGATGAAGCGAGCGCCGGGCAATTCGCTTCTCACCTTCTCGACGATCTGCCGCACCGGCAACTCGCACCAGCGCGCATAGTCGGACGGTGTCAGCACGCCGGCCCAGGAATCGAATACCATCACCGCATCAGCACCGGCCCGCAATTGTGCGATGAGATACTCGGCCGACACCACCACCAGGGTCTCGATCAACCTGGCGAACGCCTTCGGCTCACGATAGGCAAATAGCCGAGCCTGCTTCTGGTCCGCACTTCCCTCGCCCGCGATCATGTAGGTTGCAACGGTCCACGGCGCCCCGCAAAATCCGATCAATGCAGTCTCTGTCGGCAAGCTGTGACGCAGCCGCCATACGGTTTCGATTACCGGCTCCAGGTGCTGAATGTGCTTGCCCGTTTCCAGCTTCGCAATCTCTGCGATCGTCATCGGATCGAGCCGCGGACCTTCTCCTTCGATAAATTTGACTTTCCTCCCGAGCGCATCCGGCACGACCAGGATGTCGGAAAACAGGATGGCTGCGTCGAAACCGAACCTCCGGATCGGCTGCAGCGTCACTTCCTCGGCAAGCTTCGGGTCGTAGCAGAGATCGAGGAAGCCAGCGACCTTCGTTCGCGTTTCCCGGTATTCTGGCAGATAGCGTCCAGCCTGTCGCATAATCCAGACCGGCGGTATCGCCAGGCTCTCGCCCTCAAGCACTCTCACCAGCTTCCGGCCCGTCACTGTCCACAGCCCCTTACCAATTCAAGAATCCCTATTTTTGACTTTAGATTCTTAGACTCTGTGGATATCGGCAATTGCATCCCGTCCACAATCTCGGGCAATCGCTCCATCTTTTCTCTCGGTCGCAAGCCTGATCGCCTACAGATGGGATTATCGGGGATATCCCGCTTTGTCGTTGATTTTCAATCGGTAGCCCACTTGCCCCGCTCGCGAAACATGGCGTCGCTGGTGGACAATCGCTGGCCGACGGCCTAATCCCCGGTGTCCTACCAGTCGGCCGCACGCTATCTACAACGCCGCTTGCAGGGACAAAAATCCGGCTTGGTCGAACGATTCGGCCGCCGGCGCCGGCGAACTCTAATCCATCCCGCGATTCCCACAGCTACGCATGTCGGACAAAATCTTCGGGCAAACCAGAACCATGCCGGCAGAAAAGCGCTATTTTCACCTGCATCTCGTTTCCGATGCGACCGGTGAAACGCTTCTGACAGTGGCCCATGCGGTGACCGCGCAATACAAGGAAGTCGCCGCGATCAAGCACATTCACTCGCTGGTCCGCTCGCGCAAGCTTCTGGAAAGTGCAATCGCGGCAATCGACGCCGAGCCCGGCATCGTGCTGTTCACGCTCACGAACCCGGAACTGACCGCCGCTCTTGAGCAGGCCTGCAAGCGCATCGGCGTCCCTTGCCATTCGCTGCTCGAGCCGATCTTCAACCTGTTCCAGTCTTATCTCGGCGCGCCAGGCGAACGCCGCGCCGGCGCCCAGCATGAACTGAACAGCGAATATTTCAGTCGCATCGACGCGCTGAACTTCACCATGCTGCACGATGACGGCGTGTTGCCGGCCGACGTCGAGCATGCCGACGTCATTCTTGTCGGCATCAGCCGCACGTCCAAGACACCGACCTCGATCTATCTCGCCAACCGCGGCGTGCGCACCGCCAACGTGCCGCTGGTCCCGAACGTGCCGCCGCCCCGGGCCTTGCTGGAAGCGCGGCGGCCGCTGGTTGTCGCGCTGGTTGCCACGGCCGAGCGAATCTTTCAGATCCGCCAGAACCGGCAACTGGGCGCGAGCGCGATCGATCCCTCGCCCTTCTATGCCAACCGTGCCGCAATCGCCGAGGAGCTGACGCAGACGCGCAAGCTCTGCGCCGAGCGCAATTGGCCGATCATCGATGTCACCCGCAAATCGATCGAAGAGACCGCCGCGGCAGTCCTTGCCTTGCGCGACCAGCATCTGGCGGAACTCGAACGCCGCGAAGAAACCGGATGAGCGCGCAGGCAAGACCCAGGATCATCCTCGCATCCGCCAGCCGCCACCGCGCCGAAATGCTGGCGCGCGCCGGACTGGAGGTTGTGGCCGAACCGTCGCAGATCGACGAGCGCGCTGCCGAGGCGCCGTTGACGAGCGCAACGCCGCAGGAGATTGCACTGGTGCTGGCGGAGGCCAAGGCGCTCGATGTCGCCGCCCGCAATCCGCAAATGCATGTCATTGGCTGCGACCAGGTGCTGAGTCTCGACGGCGCCATCCTGCACAAACCCGCGGATATGGAAGGCGCACGCCGGCGCTTGCTGGCGCTTTCCGGTCGCGAACACGTGCTCGACACCGCGGTTTGCCTGGTGCGCGGAGACGACGTGCTGTGGCGTCACGTCGAAACCGCGACGATCCGTTTCCGCCACTACGATCCGGGCTTTGTCGGGCGTCATCTGGCGGCGGTCGGCGCGGTTGCGCTCACAAGCGTCGGCGCGTATCAGATCGAGCGACGCGGTATCCAGCTGGTCGAACGCATCGATGGCGACTTCTTTTCGATTGTCGGCCTGCCGCTGGTGGCGCTGCTTGCGAAACTGCGGGAACTTTCGCTGATCGATGCGTGAACGGACCGATCTTCCGATCCCCAAGGCCTTCGTCGCCGGATGGCCCGTCGCCCATTCGCTGTCGCCGCCGATGCACCGCCACTGGCTGGCGGCGCATGGCATCGACGGAGCCTACGAGGCGGTTCCGGTCGCGCCCGGGGAATTCGGCTCGTTCGTCCGCTCCCTGTCGCCCGAGACCTGGCGGGGCGGCAATGTCACGATCCCGCACAAGGAGGCCGCGCTCGCTGCGGCGGCATGGTGCGACGACGAGGCACACGCGATTGGCGCAGCCAATACCCTGTGGTTTGAGGCTGGGCGCCTGCACGCCGCCAATACCGATGCCTACGGCTTTGCCGCGAATCTCGACGACCACAAGCCGAGCTGGGCGAATGTCGACAGCGCCGTCGTGCTCGGGGCCGGCGGCGCGGCCCGCGCCGTCGTCCACGCGGTGCGAAAGCGCGGCATCGCGCGCGTGACGATTGTCAACCGCACGCCGGAACGGGCCGAAGAACTGGTCAGCAATTTCGGGAAAGGCGCCGTTGCGTTGGGCTGGGATGGATTGCCGGGCGCACTCGCCGAAGCCGGGCTGCTGGTGAACACCACTTCGCTCGGCATGCAAGGCCAGCCGTCGCTCGAGATCGACCTGACGGCTGCGCGCCGGGATTTGCTGGTCACCGACGCCGTTTATGTTCCCTTGGTAACCCCGCTGTTGCGCACCGCCCAGGCCGCGGGACTTGGCATCGTCGACGGCCTCGGCATGTTGATGCATCAAGGCGTGCCCGGGTTCGAAAAATGGTTCGGCGTCAGGCCGAAGGTTACACCACAGTTGCGCGCGTTGCTGGTCGGCGAATTGCAGCGCCGGGAAAAACCCGACAAGGCGCACGTATGATCGTGCTCGGACTGACCGGTTCGATCGGGATGGGCAAATCGACGGCAGCCGGATTCTTCCGAGAATTTGGCATCCCGGTCCACGATTCCGACGCGACTGTCCACGACCTCTATTCCAGCGAAGCCGCCAGCCTGATCGGCGCGGCCTTTCCGGGGACCTTCGTCGACGGCGGCATCGATCGCCAGAAGCTCGGCCAGGCCGTACTCGACGACGCTGCGGCGCTGCGGCGTCTCGAGGAAATCGTCCATCCGCTGGTCCGCGCCCGCCAGGCGGCGTTTCTTGAAAAAGCCCGTACCGACGGCAGCGATATCGTCGTGCTCGACATACCGCTGCTGTTCGAAACCGGCGCGGCCGACCGGGTCGACGGCGTTGTCGTGGTGACTTGCGATGCCGACGAACAACGTCGCCGCGTCCTGTCGCGGCAGGACATGACCGAGGCGAAGTTCCGCGCAATTGTCGATCGCCAGACACCGGACGCCGAAAAACGCGCGCGCGCGGATTTCATCGTCGATACCGGTCACAGCTTCGACGATACGCGACGCCAGCTCGCCGATATTCTGGGGGCTATCCGATCCGGCAAATGGCGGCCGCGCCGGCAATGACGTATCTAAGGTCGGTGCGAATCACCGGGCCGAAATACAGCGACGCCGCAAGAGGTCGAAGGTAGATGCGCGAAATCGTGTTCGACACCGAAACCACGGGCCTGCGTCCACAGGACGGCGAGCGCGTCATCGAAATCGGCGCCGTCGAACTCGATAACCGGTTCCTCACCGGCCGCACCTATCACGTCTTCGTCAACCCGGAAGGGCGGCTGGTTCATCCCGACGCCCAGCAGGTCCACGGCATCACCGACCAGTTTCTTGCCGACAAGCCGCCGTTCTCCGAGATCGCGAACGAGTTTCTGGATTTCATTGGCGAGGCCAGGCTCGTCGCGCACAACGCGGCCTTCGATCTTGGCTTTCTCAACGCCGAATTCGCCCGCATCGGCGCCGCCGAAATTGCGCCCGACCGCATCATTGATACGCTGGCGCTGGCGCGTCGCAGGCATCCAATGGGTCCGAACTCGCTGGATGCCCTGTGTCAGCGCTACGGCATCGACAATTCACGCCGGCAAAAGCACGGCGCGTTGCTCGATTCCGAATTGCTGGCCGAGGTCTATATCGAACTGAATGGCGGCAGGCAGGCCTCGATGATTCTCGACGATCTCGAGGGGTCACCGGAGGCCGACACGGTCGCGAATTGGGCGGACGGCGAACGCCTCGTTCGTCCCGCACCGCTGCCTTCGCGCCTTCGCGAGTACGAACTCGAAGCGCACCGACAACTAATTGAAAACCTTGGGGAAAACGCAATCTGGAGGCGCTACGGCTGACCGGTTGGCCCGACGGTGCGCAAACTGGCCGCGTTCAGTTGGTCTTGGCCTTTGCCTGCATCTCGGCCAGCCGCGACTGGTAGAGCCGCGCGAAATCGACCGGATCGATCATCAATGGCGGGAAGCCGCCATTGCGTGTCGCATCGGCAAGAATGTGCCGGGCGAATGGAAACAGGATGCGCGGGCATTCGATCAGAAGCGCCGGATGCATCGATTCCTGCGGAATCCCCTGCAGGCGGAAAATCCCGGCATATAGCAATTCGGCATTGAAGATCACTTCCGCGCCGACCGTGGCCTTGGTTTCCAGCGCCAGCGTCACTTCGAAATCGGTCGGCGACAGCGGATTGGCGTTGACATTGATGTTGATGGCGATGTTGGGCGAAGCTTCCTTGGGGCGAAGTGAGCCGGGCGCATTCGGGTTCTCGAACGAGAAATCCTTGATGTATTGCGCCAGTACGCTGAGCTGCTGAGCAGCCTGTGCGCCCGGCTGCGGCGCCGGCTGGGCGGCCGCTTGCGGAGCGGCCTGCGCGCTGGCTTCGGCCTTTGCAACGCCGACTGGCTCGGCCTTCCTGGCCGCGCCATTGTCCTTTTTCGGTCTCGAAGCCTTCGCCATGTCGGATTTCCTGGTTGTGCCGGGCTCGATTGCCAATACGGGCCGGCCGCCGCGATTTGCCGGCTCGCTAGCATGGCGGTAGCGCGCAAACAAGGACGCCGCCTCGAATCGCGCCGGCCCCATTGTGACGCCAGGATTGCGCCTGGGCCGATGCGAATTCTTTGACAGTGCCGCCGGAAGGGCTATATCAACCCTATTCCCGAAATACCGGTGGAATCTGGCACGACATGGACAGCTTCGGCGATCTGACCACTTGGGTGACCCTGGCCGTGGCCGTGTTCATCTTCCTGCGCTTGCGTTCGGTGCTTGGAAAGCGCACCGGCTATCAGCGCCCGCCGGAGGACACGCTGGCGCGCCGCCGTGCGGCCAATGGCGCTGGCGGTGGCAATGACAAGGTCGTGCCCTTGCCCAAGCCGGTTGCGCAAGCCGGCAAGGAAGGCGCCGAAGCCTCGCCGTCGGTCATCGAGATCGACCGGATCGCCAAGCCCGGAACCGCGCTCAACAAGCGGCTTCGCGAAATCGCGACCGCCGATGTGGCGTTCCGCCCGGAAGAGTTCCTTGCCGGCGCCAAGCTCGCCTATGAGATGATCGTTACCGCCTTTGCCGACGGCGATCGCAAGACGCTAAAAAACCTGCTTTCACGCGAGGTCTATGACGGATTTGCCAAGGCGATTGCCGAGCGCGAATCGCGCGGCGAACAGGTGCGGGCCCAGTTCATCGGCATCGATTCGGCCAAGGTCACTGCCGGTGAACTGCCGAAGGGCGAGGTCCACGTCACGGTCCGCTTCGTCAGCCAGATCGTATCGGCGACCCTGGATGCCGGCGGCACGGTGACCGACGGCGATCCCGACAAGATCGTCGAGGTGACCGACCTTTGGACCTTCGCGCACGATCCGAAGTCGAAGGACCCGAACTGGCGTCTGGTAGCGACCGAATCCGAAAGCTGATTCGGCCTTCAGGCCCGCCGGATCGGCAAACAGGCCCTGGTGAAATGCAGCCGGCAGCGGTTCTTCCCCTCAAGGAACGGCAGGATTGGCGGTTGTATCCGGTAGCGTTTGGCGCGATTCCCGGCTGGCAGGACGATGATTTCGTCCAGGCGCTTTCCTGCTTTCGAAATTCGGCGCGACGCATGAGCGTCAAGCCTTACCGGCGCAAGGCGGTGGGCGTGGACCCGCAGGAACTGGCCGAAATCGGACAGAGGGCGCTCGCCCTCGACGAAGCAGCATTGAGCGACGGCAAAAAGGCACGCGAATTCCTCGAGGCGAATTTTCGGGCGCTGTCGATCATTCCAGATGCCGGGTCCGGATTCGTTACCGGCTATTTCGAGCCCGAGGTTGCCGCTTCGCCGGTGCGCACCGAGCGGTATTCCTATCCGCTCTACCGCCGTCCGCCGGACCTGGTCGAGGTCGACGACGCCGAGATGCCGGCGGGCTGGAACCCTGAAATTCGTTTCGCGCGCATCGAGCGGGGCCGATTGGCCGAATATCACGACCGCGCGGCGATCGAGGCCGGTGTGCTCGCCGGTCGCGGCCTGGAAATTGCCTGGATCGAAAACCCGGTCGACGGTTTTTTCATCCACGTCCAGGGTTCGGCCCGCCTGTCGATGCCCGACGGCGCGGTCAAGCGCATCTCCTATGCCGCCAAGAGCGGTCATCCGTTCACACCGATCGGTCGCATCCTGATCGATCTCGGCGAACTGCGGCGCGAAGAAGTGACGATGACGTCGATCCGGGCGTGGCTGCACGGCCATCCCGACCGCGCCGCCGTAGTCATGGCCGAAAATCGGTCCTTCATCTTCTTTGCCGAAACGGAGGCGGCCGAACCGGCGCCCAATCCGGCATTGGGTCCGGTCGCCGCCGCCGGCGTGCAACTGACGCCCGGGCGCAGCCTGGCCGTCGACCGGACGCTACACACTTTCGCAACGCCATTCTTCGTGGCCGTGCGACAGGCCTTTGCCGGACACGGCCGCCTGTTCCGCAGGTTGATGATCGCCCAGGACACCGGTTCGGCGATTGTCGGCGTCGCCCGCGGCGATCTGTTCATCGGGACTGGCGCCGAGGCCGGCGAAATCGCAGGCGCGATCCGCCATGAAGCCGATTTCCTTCTTCTCGCTCCGGCGGGCGGCGAGCCGTTGGCGGGAGAAATCCGGTGAAGGCGCGGCCGGGACGACCGCCGCCGGACGACGGCCTGCGGCCCGAAGACCGCAAATTGTGGCAGGAGATTTCGGCCACGCTGAAGCCGCTGAAATCGCGCAGCGCCGTCAAGCCGGCGCCGCTCGCCAAGGCATCGAAACCGAAACTCGGATCGGTCGACCCGAATCGCCCGGAAGAGGAATGGAGCGGCCGCCACGAATCCGCCAATCCGGTGGTCGCGTCGCCGAAATTCGCAGCGGCAACCGGCCAGCGCATCGATGAAAAGACCGCGCGCATGTTGCGGCGCGGTAAAGCGACAATCGGGGCACGCATCGACCTGCACGGGCGCACCCAGGCGCAGGCCCATGACGAATTGCTGCGGTTCCTCTCCGCTTGCGCCGCCCGCCGCCAGCGCCTGGTGCTGGTGATCACGGGAAAGGGCGAGCGCTCCGGCGGCCTGTTGCGGCGGTCGGTACCGCTATGGTTCGGCGAGCCGGCCTTTCGCGAACTGGTATCCGCCTATCGCACCGCCGGGCCGGCGCATGGCGGCGAAGGTGCGCTTTATGTGCGGCTGCGCAACCCGCTTCGCGGCAGCGGGCGCGCGAAATGACGCCATTCGGCGAGAAAGTGCGGCAATTGCGCCAGGCGCGCGGTGTCAGCCAGAAACAAATGGCCGAAGCGCTCGGCGTGTCGGCCGCATGGCTTTCGGCGCTCGAAAACGGCCGTCGCGGACGGCCGAACTGGGATTTCCTGCAGCGCGTGATCGCCTATTTCAACGTGATCTGGGACGAGGCCGACGAATTGCGCCGCCTGGCGCGCGCCTCGCATCCGCGTGTGACCGTCGACACATCCGGGCTTTCGGCGAGCGCCACGCTGTTTGCCAATCTCGTGGCCGAGCAAATCTCGGAGCTTTCCGACACGGATCTGGATGAACTGGTGCAGTTCCTGCGGGCAAAACTCGCCGACTCCGGCAAATAAGGCCCCTGAAACGCCAAAAGGCTCCGCAATGCGGAGCCCTTTGGAGGAGTAAACCCGTCTGGCTGTCGGTTAGTGGCAGACCCGAATGCGAATCTTCCTCAGGCCGTAATACGTCCACACACGCTTCCACTTAAAGAAGCAGACCGGCTCGTAGTAGTAGTTGTTGTAGCCGCCGCCATAGTAGCCATAATAGGTGGCGTTCGACGGGGCCGAGCTCGCGAAAATCGCACTGCCCGAGATAACAGCTACCGCTACAGCGGTCGACAGGGTCTTGCGGATCATGGTCTCAGTCTCCTCTGGTTGCTCGTCCGAAAGGACTGCGCCCTTCCGACACGACACAGATGGAGGCTGAAAATCCGGATGCCTGTGCAATCAGGCACAAGCTGTCGCGGTCAGCAAATCTTTGAAAAGCAATGTGTATTTTCGCACATTTGGCCTGCCGCCAAGGCTCAGGCAGCAAGCGCGGCAAGGATGCGGGCCCAGCTCCGGGCGCCGCGATGGAAGCTCGCCAGGTCGTATTTTTCGTTCGGCGAATGGATGCGGTCATCCTCCAACGCGTAGCCGACGAGCAACGACTGCATGCCGAGCAATGTCTGAAAATGGCCGACGACGGGAATCGAGCCGCCCATCGCCGCCAGCACGGCCGGTCGGCCCCATTCGTCGTTCAGTGCCGCCGCGGCCTTGGCCAGTGCCGGCATGGAATAATCGAGCCGGATTGCTGGGCCGGCGCCATGTTCAGCGAAACTCGCCTTGCAGTCCTTGGGCAGCGCCGATTTGACGTAATTGCGGAACGCAGCGCGGATTTTCTTGGGATCCTGGTCGCCGACCAGCCGGAACGAGACCTTGGCGCTGGCCACCGCCGGGATCACGGTCTTGAAGCCGTCGCCGGTGTACCCGCCGATGATGCCGTTGATTTCGGCCGTCGGCCGTGCCCAGATCATTTCCAGGATCGACCGGCCCTTTTCCCCGGCCGGAAGCGAAAGACCGACTGATTTCAGGTATTTGCGTTCCGTGCCGGTCAACTTTTCCCATTGCGCCAACACGTCCGGCGGCGTTTCCGGAACCCCCTCATAGAAACCCGGCAGGGTGACGCGTCCGTCCTGGTCGTGCAGGCCCGCGAGAATCCGCGACAGGATGCGGATCGGATTTGCCGCCGCCGACCCGTACATGCCCGAATGCAGATCGCGATTGGCCGCGTGGATGGTAACCTCCTCGCCAACCAGGCCGCGCAAGGCGGTCGTGATCGTCGGCGTGCGCCGGTCCCACATGCCGGTATCGCAGACCAGCGCGAAATCGGCTTTCAGTTCCTTCTTGTAGGCCTTCAGGAAGGGAACGAGCGATTGCGAGCCCGATTCCTCTTCGCCTTCCAGCAGGATGGTGATGTTGAGCGGCAGTTTTCCGGTCTCCGCCTTGTAGGCCCGGCACGCTTCGACGAAGGTCATCAACTGTCCCTTGTCGTCGGACGTGCCGCGGCCGAGCAGATGCCGGTTGGCGGCGTTTCCGGCGATCTTCGGCTCGAAGGGCGGCGAATCCCACAATTCCAGTGGATCGACCGGCTGCACGTCGTAATGGCCATAGAAAAGGACATGTGGCGCCTTGCCGGCTTTCCGGTGCTGGGCGACAACCATCGGCCGGCCCTTCGTCTTGACGACTTTGGCCGAAAAACCGATTGATTTCAGGTTGTTGGCGAGCCAGCGCGCGGCCGTGTCGCAATGCCTGGCATAGGCCGGATCGGTCGAAATGCTGGGAATGCGCACCAGTTCGAACAGACGCCCGATCAAATTGTCGAGCTCTCCGTCAATCCTGCCCAAAACCGCCGCCAACTCAGTCATCGAAACCCTCCGTTCACGCAATGCGGCGTTGTGGAACGGTTCGTTCGCAAACGCAATCCGGCGCTAGTGTCGCCCGGCGGTTCCTGAAAATGGCGCGAATTTCAGAATCGGGACACCAGCGGTCTGAGCAGGGCAAGGTTTGATGTAAAAAAGTCGGGCCGCCGCGACCTTCGGCGGGTGGGGAAGGGGGTCGCGGCGGTCCGCTGTAAGGCCGCGCCCGGCTTTTTTGGGCGTTTGCCGGGCACGGGTCCGGAACGACGGGGGACAGGCCACTCCGGACAGGCCATATCAATGGCCCACTATTGACTTGGGGCATCTGAGCCATTCATTCAATAGATCGGGCGTTCAAGCCGCCGTGAAACCGGATTAAATTTTTGTAAACCACCGGATTATTCGGTTTGCCAAAGCCGCAACAGATGGGCTGTGCGCCATGAAAACCCATGAATATCAGGCGCATATCGCCTGGACTGGCAATCGCGGCACGGGCACCAGCGCCTACAAGGCCTATGACCGGACCTGGAACCTGCAGAGCCCCGGAAAGCCGGTGCTGGCCTGCTCGAACGACCCGAATTTGGGCGGCGACAAGGCAAAGTACAATCCGGAGGATCTGCTGATCGCGGCGCTGTCGTCGTGTCACATGCTCTGGTATCTGCATTTGTGCGCGGTCGGCGGCGTGACCGTGACCGCCTATGAGGATGCGCCGACCGGACGGCTGAACATGGACCGCGACGGCTCCGGTCAGTTCGAATCGGTGACCTTGCAGCCGAAGGTGACGGTCACGGCGGAAAGCGACGCCAACAAGGCGCGCGCCTTGCACGGCGAGATCCACAAATACTGCTTCATCGCCCGCTCGGTGAATTTCCCGGTGCGGATCGAGCCGGAAATCGTCGCCGAAGGATAAGCCGCGCCCGCCGCTCAGCGCAGCGCCGCGGCGCGGACAAATTCGAGCCGGTCCTGGCCCCAATGCATTTCGCCGTCGATGAAAAAGGTCGGTGCGCCGAAAGCGCCGCGCTCGGCCGCCTCGCTGGTCGAATCGATCAGCGCCTGCTTGTTGGCCGGATCGGCGACCGCGGCGGCAAAATCGGACGCGGCAATGCCGGCGCGTTCGGCAATGCGCCCGAGTTCGGCCGGATCGGTAACGTCGGTGTTGTCCACCCACATCGCCTGGTAAAGCGCGTCGCCGAGCGCGACCAGCTGCGGCTTGCCGCGAAAATTAATCAGGCCGCGCATCATGATGACGCTGTTCAGCGGAAATTTCGCGTTCAGGCGGAACGGCACTACATAGCGGGCGGCAAATCGCGACAGGTCGGAAAGCATCCATTTGCCCTTGGCCGGTACGCTGATCGGGCTGGAACTACCCGCGGTCTTGAACAGGCCCGGCAGGAAAAACGGCCGGTAGTCGATCTCCGCACCGGTCTCTGCGGCAAGTTTCGGCAATTGCGTCCAGGCGAGATAGCTTGCCGGACTGACGATGTCGAAGAAGAACTCGACTTTCTTGGCCATGGTTTCTGCCAATCTGCCGTTCACCAGGATTCGATCCACGGCCTCAATTCGGTCTCGTGCGTCCACGCTGTCCGCGGCTGGCAGTGAATCTGCCAATAGATGTCGGCAATCGCCTCCGGCTGCAACAGGCCTTCGCGATCCTTCAATTCGTAGCGCTCGGGGAACATCGTCCGGATGAACTCGGTATCGATGGCCCCGTCGATGACGACATGGGCGACGTGTATGCCCTGCGCCCCGACTTCGCGCGCAAGCGCCTGCGTCAACCCTCTCAGGGCGAATTTCGCGCTCGCAAACATCGCGCCGCCTGCATAGCCCTTGCGGCTTGCCGAGGCACCGGTGGCGATGATCGTGCCGCGGCCGCGCGGGACCATGCGCCGCGCGGCCTCGCGCAACGTGAGGAAACCGGCAAGGCAAGCCATCTCCCAGACCTTGAAGAATTTCTTCGCGTCGATTTCGCGAAACGGCGCCCGCACATTGCCGCCGACATTGAATATGGCAACTTCGACCGGCCCGAGTTCGGCCTCGGCCCAGTCGAATAGCGCTATCACCTCTTCCTCGCACCGCGCGTCGCAACCGCGCGGCCAGGCGCTGCCGCCGGCTTTGCGGATCTCGTCGGCCAATGTCTCGAGCTTTTCGGCGTCGCGCCGGCAGATAACGGTCTTAAGCCCTTCGCGCGCAAATCGGCGCGCCAACGCTCCACCGGTCGCGTCACCCGCGCCGACGACGATCGCGACGCCGTCGCGAACCGGAACTGGCCGATCTGTCTGGTTCATTTGTCGACAAGCTACCGCCGGCTGCGGCATTGGCAAGGCCGCGGCTTGCTTTTGCCGGGAGGGTGGGCAATCGTCGCCGCCGTTTGGCACAATCGCGGAAAAGCGGCATGAAACCCGGCGATCACCTGTTCCTGGTGGACGGCTCCTCCTATATTTTTCGCGCCTATCACGCGCTGCCGCCATTGACCCGCAAGTCCGACGGGTTGCCGGTCGGTGCGGTCGCCGGCTTCTGCAACATGTTGTGGAAACTGCTGCGCGACGCCCGCAACACCGAGGTTGGCGTCACGCCGACGCATTTCGCCGTGATCTTCGACTATTCGTCGAAGACCTTCCGCAACGAACTTTATGACGCCTACAAGGCCAACCGGACGGAGCCGCCGGAGGATTTGCGCCCGCAGTTCGGGCTGATCCGCAAGGCGACGCGCGCCTTCGGCCTGCCCTGCGTCGAAAAGCAGGGTTTTGAGGCCGACGACCTGATCGCGACCTACGCCCGCCAGGCCCGCGAGGCCGGCGCCGATGTCACTATCGTATCTTCCGACAAGGACCTGATGCAGCTAATCGGGCCGCAGGTCATTCTCTACGACCAGATGAAGGACCGCCGCCTCGGCGTTGCCGAGGTTGTCGAGAAATGGGGCGTGCCGCCCGAAAAGATGATCGACCTGCAGGCGCTGACCGGCGATTCGACCGACAACGTGCCGGGCGTGCCCGGCATCGGGCCGAAGACTGCAGCGCAATTGCTCGCCGAATTTGGCGATCTCGACACGCTGCTCGAGCGCGCCGGCGAGATCAAGCAGCAAAAACGGCGGGAGGCCCTGGTCGAAAACGCCGACAGGGCGCGCCTGTCGCGCAAGCTCGTGCACCTGAAGGACGACACGCCGCTCGACATGCCGCTGGACGGGCTGGCGCTGCAGCCGACCGACGGACCGCGCCTGATCGCTTTCCTGAAGACGATGGAATTCGGTTCGCTGACGCGCCGCGTCGCCGAAGAAACCGGCGCCGACATCGCCGCGGTGGAGCCGGCGATCGTCGAGATCGCCAAAGCCGGCGCCGAGCGCGGGCCCGATCTCGATGCGGGCAATGAACGAGACAAATCTGCGCCCGCCAAGCCTGCGACTACAAGCAAGCCAGCGGCGCCCGACGGCAAGCGGACACCAGCTGCTTATGCCGACCGCGCCCGTGCGGCGGTGGCGGCGATCGCCTTCGACTACGCCAAATACGAATGCGTGCGCGATATCGAAAGCTTGAGCGCCTGGATCGACGATGTTCGCGCGACCGGCTTCGTCGCCGTCGACACCGAGACCGGTTCGCTCGATCCGATGCAGGCCGAACTGCTTGGCTTCTCGCTCGCAACCCGGCCGGGCAAGGCCTGCTACATTCCGCTCGCCCACAAGAAAGGGTCAGGCGACCTGCTCGGCGGCGGCCTCATCGAAGACCAGATCGGGGAAAATGAAGCGCTGGAACTGCTGAAGCCGGTCCTCGAGGACACCTCGATCCTGAAGATCGGCCAGAACCTGAAATACGACTGGCTGGTCTTCGCCGAGCGCGGAATCGAGATCGCGCCCTACGACGACACCATGTTGATCAGCTACGTGCTCGATGCCGGCCGCATGGGTCACGGCATGGACGAGTTGTCGGAGACCTTTCTCGGCCACAAGCCGATCGCCTTCAAGGACGTCGCCGGTTCCGGCCGGTCGATGGTCACCTTCGACCAGGTGCCGCTCGACCGGGCAACGCATTATGCCGCCGAGGATGCCGATGTGACATTGCGGCTCTGGAAACTGCTGAAGCCGCGCCTAGTCGCCGAAGGCCTCGTTTCCGTCTACGAGCGCCTCGAGCGGCCACTGGTCGACGTCATCGCGCGCATGGAACAGCGTGGCGTCAGCGTCGACCGCCAGATCCTGTCGCGGCTCTCCGGCGAACTGGCGCAGTCGGCCGCACGCATCGAAGGCGAAATCTACGGGCTTGTGGGCGAGCGCTTCAACATCGGCTCGCCGAAGCAACTGGGCGACATCCTGTTCGGCAGGCTCGGCCTGCCTGGCGCAACCAAGACCAAGACCGGCCAGTGGTCGACCTCGGCCAGGGTGCTCGACGATCTTGCCGCCGAGGGCCACGACCTGCCGAAACGCATCGTCGACTGGCGCCAGCTGACCAAGCTGAAATCGACCTATACCGACGCTTTGCCCGGCTACGTCCATCCACGCACCAAGCGCGTGCACACTTCCTATGCGATGGCCTCGACCTCGACCGGGCGGCTGTCGTCCTCGGAGCCGAATCTCCAGAACATCCCGGTCCGTACCGAGGAGGGCCGCAAGATCCGCACGGCTTTCGTTGCCGAAAGGGGCAACCGGCTGGTCTCTGCCGACTATTCGCAGATCGAACTGCGTGTCCTCGCCCACATCGCCGACATCGCGCAGTTGAAGCAGGCCTTCGCCGACGGCCTCGACATCCATGCCATGACCGCTTCCGAAATGTTCGGCGTGCCGGTCAAGGGCATGGATCCGATGGTTCGGCGTCGCGCCAAGGCAATCAATTTCGGCATCATCTACGGCATTTCCGCCTTCGGCCTCGCCAACCAGTTGTCGATCCCGCGCGAGGAAGCGGCCCTCTACATAAGGACCTATTTTGAGCGCTTCCCCGGCATACGCGACTATATGGAGGCGACCAAGAAATCCTGCCGCGAGCGTGGCTATGTCGAAACCGTGTTCGGCCGACGCGCGCACTATCCCGACATCGCCAGCCCCAACCCGCAGGTGCGCGCCTTCAACGAGCGCGCCGCGATCAACGCGCCGATCCAGGGTTCGGCCGCCGACATCATCCGCCGCGCCATGGCGCGCATGGACGCCGAACTGGCGCAGAAAGGACTCGGCGCGCGCATGCTGTTGCAGGTCCACGACGAACTCGTATTCGAGGTCGAAGAAAGCGAAGTCGAAAAGTCCCTTCCCGTCATTGCCTGGGTGATGGAGGAGGCGCCATTGCCGGCGCTGAAGCTGTCTGTGCCGCTGAAGGTCGACGCGCGCGCCGCTGCCAACTGGGACGAGGCGCATTGACGAGACACGTCTGCGGCGGGCATCGACGCCGAACAGTCGCGCGCCGGTCCTGTTCTGTGCTAAGGGCGTGGGCGGGCGGGCATTGTGGGCGGCAGCTTGGCGAGGTGATATGCTCACCGCTTCGCTGGCGCCCGGAAACTGGACGGAGAACTGAAATGACCGCAACAACGACGAGCAGCGTGGCGGCCGCCGCCAAAGCATCCAATCCCGCGCCGGGTTTTCGCGACCATCCGGATCGCAAAATCACGGTGGAGCCATTCAAGGGCACGGTCGATGTCGGCCTTGAAGGCAAGCGGCTCGCACGATCGACGTCGGCGGTGGTTCTGCGCGAGGGTTCCTATCCGCCGGTCTTCTATCTGCCGTTCTCTGATGTCGATGCGGCCGCGATCCGCAGATCCGACCACACCAGCCACTGTCCGTTCAAGGGCCAGGCGAGCTACTGGAATATCGTCGTGGGCGATCACGAGATCGACAACGCCATATGGGGCTACGAGACGCCCTATGACGAAATGCTCGAGATTGCCGGCTTGGTCGCCTTCTATCCGAACAAGGTCGAGATCCGGACGAGCTGAGCCTTCGGCCAGGTTGGCCGCTTGCGTCCGATCCGATGTGCAGGCTTCGTTGTTTCAGCGAAAATCCGGACGCAAAGTGGTTTCCACTTTTTGCCGATTTGCTTTAAGAAGCCGCCTGTTGCGCGCCGCATCGGCGATTGGCACCCGTAGCTCAGCTGGATAGAGCGCTGCCCTCCGAAGGCAGAGGTCACAGGTTCGAATCCTGTCGGGTGCGCCAA
>Ga0214472_10001442_pt1 | contig 26691 bp, 29 predicted proteins | sample RVTome_6_FD_207662 | JGI IMG/M metagenome (GOLD analysis project Ga0214472, IMG submission 207662) | Soil microbial communities from uranium-contaminated site in the Upper Colorado River Basin, Wyoming, United States - RVT140D175 | ecosystem: Environmental > Terrestrial > Soil > Contaminated >...
GACGTGAGGAGATTTTGAGAATCCGTGAGGACGCGCGATCTCAGGTGCCGGACCTTATGAAGGACCCCCTGTGGGTTGCTGGAACCATTCTCTACTGGGCAGAAGGAGCCAAGACCCGCAATCATCTGCGTCTGAACAACACCGATCCAAGCGCACTGAGACTGTTCCTCATGTGGATTCGGGCCTTCGTCGACCCGGATGCCCAATTCTCGATCCAACTTCACCTCCACGAGGGCAACGATGAAGCCGCGGCTAGAGCCCACTGGGTGGCTGAGACCGGGTTGACCGAAGCCAACTTTCATCAGACATTCATCAAACCAGCGGGTACCGGACATCGTAAGAATCATCTCGCACATGGGATCTGCACAGTTCGTATGCGCAAACCGTCGAACGCCTGGCAAACGGTCATGGCATGGGTCGACGCCCTGGCTTGGAACTTCGGTCTAGGCGATCCCGATCGTTAAGATTGTTGCGGGCCGCTAGCTCAATTGGCAGAGCACTCGGCTCTTAACCGAGGTGTTGTGGGTTCGATTCCCACGCGGCCTACAAGAAAGCCCCCGGCTCCTGCTGGGGGCTTCTTCGTGGGACAATGTCTCTACGCGCGGGTGTGGCGGAACTTGGCAGACGCGCTGGGTTTAGGTCCCAGTGGACGAAAGTCCGTGGAGGTTCAAATCCTCTCGCCCGCACCAGGGTTCCCCGTTGCTCCATCTGAGCCGAAAACCGGACAGCAACCCGATTGCAACCCTTCATGCTGTCTCGAACGCGAGGCGAGATGGACTGAGGTGCCACAGAACGCGAAAACGGGCGTCTCCCCGCAAGCCCGAGGGCTCCCGCACCCAATCACTCCTACCTGTAGGGTCGATGCCGGACTGACGACGGAGGGACCTCGGAGAGGAGGGTCCGAATGCCCGAGCGAAGGGTCCGGAAGGCTCGCGCGGTGAGAAAGCTGTTCTTGGTGATGGCTGTCGCGTTGGCAATGGGCATGGCTCTACCAGCTTTGGCGCAGGGCGGATTCGGGATCGTGGATACCCAGACCGGCGTCTGGTATCTGCGAGATCCCGAAAACGGTGCCACCACCCAGTTCTTTTACGGCAATCCCGGTGATATTCCGATGGTGGGCGACTGGGACTGCGACGGAGACGAGACACCGGGTCTGTATCGACAGGCTGACGGCTTTGTCTACCTGAGAAACTCGAACAGCCAAGGCGTAGCGGACATCCGGTTCTTTTTCGGCAACCCAGGTGATGTGCCGTTGGCCGGTGACTTCGACAATGACGACTGCGACACGGTAAGTATCTACCGGCCCTCGGAGAGCCGGGTTTTCATAATCAACCGGCTCGGAGCCAACGAGGGTGGCCTTGGCGCGGCCGAGCACGCCTACTACTTCGGAAACCCTGGCGACAAGCCATTCGTTGGAGACTTCAACGGGGATGGCGTCGACACAATCGGCCTGCATCGGGAGTCGACTGGTCTCGTCTACTTCCGTCAGAGTCACACTCAGGGCAATGCGGATGCTCAGTTCATTTTCGGTGATCCCGGTGACAAGATCATGGCTGCCGACTGGATCGCCAATGGTGTGGACACGGTGGGGCTCTTACGTCCGTCGCTGAGCACCATCTATCTGAGGTACTCAAACACTCAGGGCAATGCCGATTTCGCTCTGCTATATGGGCTCCCCACGGGGTTGCCTGTGGCCGGAGAGTTTGGAGCGTTGCCTGGCGGAGGGGTCGCGCCTGCCCCACCTCCCCCCGTGGTGACGTTTGGCAACGGGACTCATCGAGTCGGGATCAATATTCCATCTGGGACCTATCGCAACTTCTCCAGTAGCTTCTGTTACGGCGCACGACTTTCGGGCCTGGGTGGATCGCTCGACGAGATCATCGGAAACGAGATTGGGCCACCGCACATGGTCGTGACTATTCAGCCAGGGGACGTTGCGTTCGAGTCCAGTCTTTGCAATCAGAGATGGACAAACAACCTGTCTCCGATCAAGTCACCAACCGATGCATTTTCTGATGGGACATTCTTTGTTGGCTCAGAGGTGGCCCCAGGGCTGTGGGGATCGACGGTGACTTCTGGATTCTGTTATTGGGAACGAAAGAGTGGATTCAGTTGGACCCTCGATGACATCATCGACAACGACATTGTTACCGAGGGAACGGCCTTTGTTCAGGTGTCCCGCTCGGACCTTGGGTTCTTGAGCGATGGGTGTGGGACGTGGACCTACCTTGGCCCCTGAACCCGAGGCGACGCGCTTCCTCGGGTTCAAGTCCTCGGTAGCGGGCCGGCGGCCTGGTCGAAGATCTACGGCTCGGCGGTGCCAGGCGTCGGGGGCACTTCGGTGATGATCCGCGCTCCCCTGCGGAACGTCAGATAGCTCCACGCCCACGACACCAACACGAAGAACCGGTTCCTGAACCCGATCAGATAGAAGATGTGGATGGCGAGCCAGGCGAGCCAGGCGGGGAACCCCGAGAAGTCGAGCCGGGGAAAGTGAGCAACGCCCCGGGCCCTCCCGATCGTGGCCAGCGAGCCCTTGTTCCGATAACGGAACCCCGACCGGGACTCTCCGGCGATATCTGACTTGATCGCCCGAGCCGCATGACGACCCATCTGCATCGCCGCTGGAGCCACTCCGGGTACCCCGGGAACCACGGCCAGATCTCCCACCACGAAGACCTCCGGATGACCGGGCAATGTTAAGTCCTCACCGACCACGACCCGCCCCGACCGATCGGTCTCCGTCTCCAACCCGACCCCCAGCGTCGACGCCATGACCCCCGCCGCCCAGAGCACATTCGCCGCCTCGATCCTCTCTCCCCCAACCAGGATCACCCCCGAGGAATCAACGAGCTCCACCAGAGCACCGGTTCGGACCTCGACACCAAGACTCTCCAACTGAAGACGCGCACTCTCGGACAATCCTTCGGGGTACACCGGAAGGATCCGATCGGTTCCTTCCACCAGGATCACCCGAGCCGATCCGGGGTCGATGGCATGGAACTCTCGCTCCATGGAATGCACGGCGATCTCGATCAATGCCCCGGCAAGCTCGACTCCGGTCGGGCCACCTCCCACGACCACGAAGGTGAGCAGCCGCTCGGCGGACTCGGGGTCACGCTCCGCAGCCTCGAAGGCCGCCAGGATCCGGCCCCGGATGTGCAGCGCATCCTCGATAGTCTTCAGACCTGGCGCTACCTGAGCCCACTCGTCCCTGCCGAAGTAAGAGTGAGTGGCGCCGGCCGCCACGATCAAGTACTCGTATGCGACCTCGGAGTTGTCGTCGAGTCGAACCACCCTCCGATCGAGGTCGATGCCGGTCACCTCGGCGAGCAGGATCCCGGTGATGTTGGACTGGCGCCGGAATATCGACCTGATCGGGTAGGCGATATCACTCGGGTTGAGCGCCGCGGCTGCCACCTGGTAGAGCAGAGGTTGAAACAGGTGAAAGTTCCTGCGGTCGATGATCGTCACCTCCACCGGCGTTCCCTTCAGTTCTTTGGCCGCGTTGAGACCGGCGAAGCCGGCCCCGATGATCACGACTTTGGGAAGCCGGCTCACAGGCCGAACATCGTGGCCAGCGCCCTCAAAGCGCGGGCCCGATGGGATAGTTGGTTCTTGTCGAGTAGAGACATCTCGGCGAGGGTGCGGCCGTCGACCTCGAAAACCGGGTCGTAACCAAAGCCCTTTTCCCCACGTCGGTCGAGGGTGATCACGCCATCGACAGTACCCTCGGCGACGACCTCGACCCCATCGGGGAACACCAGGGCGACAACTGTGCGAAATCGGGCCCGGCGATCGGTGACTCCCTCCAGCTGACCGAGGAGGAGGGTGACGTTGTCTTCGTAACTCGCCCTGACCCCGGCGTAGCGGGCGGTGTTGACTCCAGGACGACCACCGAGTGCCGCTACCTCGAGTCCGGTGTCGTCGGCCACGACCGGTAGCCCGACGATTGCGGATACCGCCCTCGCCTTGAGGAGTGCGTTGTCCTCCAACGAGTGCCCGGTCTCCTCGACTTCGGGCCAGTCCAACCCGCGGACTATCTCCTGACACAGCCCGAGCGACTCGAGGACGTCTTCGATCTCGGTGATCTTGTCCGGATTCTTGGAGGCGACGACCAGCCTCGGGATCACCCTGCGACCGCCTCCCGCTGAAGAGCCTGGAGCTCGGCAATCCCCTTTGTGGCCAGATCGAGCAGGCCGTCGAGATCCGAACGGGTGAAAGGGGCACGTTCAGCCGTCCCCTGCACCTCCACGAGCAAGCCCCGCCCCGACATGACGACATTCATGTCAACCTCGGCAGCCGAGTCGCTCGCGTAGTCGAGGTCCAGCCTCGAAACTCCCTCGACGATCCCGACCGAGACCGCGGCCACCTCGTCGATCATAGGATTCCGAGCAATGACACCTCGCTCGAGACCGTCTTCGAACGCTTGATGCAGCGCCACCCAAGCCCCGGTGATAGCCGCGGTCCGGGTCCCGCCATCGGCTTCGATCACGTCACAGTCGACCCTGGCCATCGCCTCGCCCAACGCCTTCAGGTCGACTGCGGCACGTAGCGACCGTCCGATGAGACGGGAGATCTCCTGGGCGCGGCCGCCCGAGATGTGGTCACGCCGCACCCGCTCCGACGAGGCTCCAGGCAGCATCGCATACTCGGCTGTCACCCAGCCCCTGCCCGAGTCCTTCATCCATCTCGGGACCTCGGCCTCGACCGACGCCGTGCAGAGGACCTTGGTCCGCCCGAACGAGATGAGCACCGAGCCGGGGGTGGCTTCCGTGAACCCCAACTCCATGGATACCGGGCGCAGCTGATCTGGGGCGCGTTCGGTCATCGGGAATCGAAGCTAGACATCGAATTGAGCCCCGGGGGCAGCCACAGCAACGGGTCGGTCGAAGGTGAGCTCAGCCTCGTGCACCGACCGCGCTACATCGAGATAAGGAGGGATGTGGGTCAGAACCAGTCGGGTTGCCCCGACCTCACGGGCGATCTGCCCCGCCTCCCCTGCTGTCAGATGGTGGGGGTATTCGTTCACGCCAGACTCGCCCTGATATCCGGCCTCGCTGAGAATCACGTCTACTCCCCTTGCCGTTTCCCGCCACTCACCCTTCGGGCCGGTGTCGCCGGTGAAGAAGAGCGCCCGATTGTTGGCCTCCCATCTCGAGCCCACGGTTGGGACCGAGTGGTCCATCCCCACAAAGCTCACACCGATGCTCCCGATCTCGATCGTGTCGCCGGTCCATACCGGATGAAAGTCATAGCACCGGTCCAGGTGCGAGCCCTGACCCTGGTCGAGAAACGAGGACAGCCGGTCCCAGACTGATTGCGGTGCGTACAACGGGATACCGGTGCGCGGCTCGGGCCGATAGGTCCAGGAATGGAACGCGGTCAGGAGATCCGAGCAATGATCAGTGTGCTGGTGGCTGATCACGATGGCGTCGATCAGGTCAGGCTCGACCGGGAGGGCGGTGAAGGTGTCGGGACCGGCGTCGCACCAGACCCGGGTTCCCTCCTGCTCCATCAAATAGCCGGAGGCGGGGCGCCCCGGAACCGGGTAGGTGCCCGATGAGCCGATTACATGAACCCTCACGGCGCAAGCCTTTGCATCACCCAATCAGCTCCCGCCCTCGCATAGCGAACCCGATCGTGGAACCGGTTGGGCTGACCTTGCCAGAACTCGACGCTTTCCGCCGATAGCCGCCATCCACCCCAGGATTGTGGCCGTGGTACCGGACCCTCGCCGAACTCGGCATCGAGAGCCGCGAATCGACGATCCAATTCCTCACGGGAGTCGATCGGTGTGCTCTGTCTCGATGCATGGGCGGCGATCTGTGCCCCCCGGGGTCGGCTCGCAAAGTAGGCGTCCGCAACCTCGGCTTCCACTGCCGTGACCGGGCCCTCGAATCGCACCTGCCGATGCAACAGGGTCCAGACGAAAGTGGCGGCCGCCCACGGATTGGCCTCCAACTCGACGCTCTTCCTGGATCCGAGGCCGGTATAGAACACCACTCCCCGGTCGTCGAAGCCCTTCATCAGCACGGCGCGCCCCGATGGTCGCCCATTGGCGTTGGCGGTGGAGAGAACGAAGGCATTCGGCTCGTCGATACCCGATTCGACGACGGCTGAGAACCACTCGTCGAATTGGGTGTAGGGATCGGCTGCCATCGCCCCCTCCACGAGTCCTTGAGCCTCGTACTCGCGGCGCAGACGGGCGATCCGGTCGTCAGTCACGCTTCCGACGATAGCCTCGCCGATGTGAGCCAGGACCCTCGTCTCTCACCTCGAACCCGCATCGGGCGTGGCCTGCGACGACGTTGCCCGCGCTGCGGCGGGAGAGCCTTCGACACCTATTTCGGGATGAAGGGTCACTGCGAACAGTGTGGTCTGAGGTTCGAGCGGGAGGAGGGCTATTGGGTTGGTGCGTTGATCATCAACACCACAGTCACCTTCGGGACCTTTCTGGTCATTTTCGTCGGAGGGATCCTCGTGACCTGGCCCGAAGTCCCTTGGAGCATGGTGGGCACGATCACGATCGTGGCCAATGGCGCGATCCCCATTGCCTTCTACCCGGTATCCAAGACTCTCTGGCTGGCACTCGATCTCGGCTGGCATCCGCTCGAGGCTCAGGAGATCGAGGCGGCAGCCGCCCGGGCGGTGAGCCCCGGGGCGTGAGTCAGAGCCGCTTCGCCACCTCGTCCAACATGACTTCGGTGGCGCCACCCCCGATGGACGCGATTCGGACGTCTCGGTAGAGCCGCTCGACCGCCGTTCCGGTGATGAAACCCATCCCACCGTGAAATTGGACACAGTCGTAGAGGACGCGATTCGCCAGCTCGCCGACATACGCCTTCACCTCGGAAACCTCTCGAACCGCGTCTTCTCCCTGATCGGTGAGCCATGCAGCCCGGTAGGTCAGCTCGCGGCCGGCGTCGATCTCGGTTTGTCGCATCGCAATCCTCTGCCGGATCGCCTGCTTGTCCCATAAGGCGGAGCCAAAAGCCTGCCTTTGCTTGACGTGGTCGACAGTCAGCTCCAGGGCTCGCTGCGACTCGCCGAGCGCCTGGCCCATGATCGCGAGACGCTCGTTCTGGAAACTGGACATGATGTAGTAGAAGCCCTGATTCTCCTCGCCGATCAGGTTGTCCTCGTGGATCCACACGTCCTCGAGGACCAGCTCGGCGGTGTCGGAGGCGCGCCACCCCATTTTCTCGAGCTTGCGTCCGGTGGTGAAGCCGTCGACCCCTTTCTCGATCAGGAAGATCGAGACCCCGCGTGATCCCTTCACGTCGGGATTTGTCTTGGCCGCGATCAGGATCACGTCGGCGATCGACCCGTTGGTTATGAACATCTTGGTGCCGTTGAGAACGAAACCGTCCCCCTCCCGTCGTGCAGTGGTCCGTATCGCGGCCACATCCGATCCGGCATCGGGCTCGGTGATGGCTATCGCGGCGATCGCCTCCCCGGTGGCGAACTTGGGAAGCCAGCGCGCCTTCTGCTCGGGTCGCCCGAAATTGATCACATATGGCGCCGCGAGGTCGGTGTGCACCAGGACGGTGATGGTGAACCCACCGAATGTGGATCGTCCCAACTCCTCGGCGAACACGACGGAAGCCAGAGCTCCCAGGCCGATTCCCCCGTGCTCTTCGGGTATGCGCAGCCCGAAGAACCCGAGTTTCCCCATATCTGCCAAGACCTGACTAGGTACGCCCTCCTCCTCCCACGCTCCGGCGTTGGGGACGATCTCACGCTCGACATAGGTTCGGGTTTGGTCCCGCACCGCTGCCAGGTCCTCGGTCATGTAGATCGACTTCATCGGGCTGCCTCGGTCGCCAGAAGGGCGCGCCCGGCCTTGCTGTTGTAGGCCAAACCGTGGGCAACACAGAAGTCATGGGCCACTACTGCGATTCCGGCAGCATCGATGTCATGGCCGATCCCAAGACCGTCGAGCAGCCAGAGAACGTCCTCGGTCGCAACATTGCCCGTGGCTCCTGGGGCGTAGGGGCAGCCTCCCAGCCCGCCGGCCGAGGAGTCCATCTTGTCGATCCCCCTTTCCAGCGCAACGACCGTGTTGGCGATCGCCTGCCCGTAGGTGTCGTGAAAGTGGACGCCCACCCGGTCCACCGCGACTCGATCGAGCACCTGGTCGAGAAGCCGGTCGACATGCGCCGGCGTGGCCTTGCCGATGGTCTCCCCAAGGAACACTTGATCCACCCCCCACTCCACGAGGGTCTCCACGAGATGCGCCACCCAGTCGGGATCCTGCTCGCCTTCGAACGGGCAATGGGTTGCGGTGGAAACATAGGCTCGGAAGCTCACACCACCGGGCGCTTCCGTGAGGATGCGCCTGATTCGATGCATCGACTCGTCCACTGTTGCGTTGATATTGCGTTCGTTGAAGGTATCGGAGGCCGCCGTCAGGAGCCCGATCTTGGTCAGTCCGGCTTCGAGCGACGCTTCGAGTCCCTTCATGTTGGGGACCAGACCCCACAACTCGAGGTCGTCGCGGGCCCTCAGACCGGCGATCACCTCCGCTCCGTCTGCCATCTGGGGGACCGCCTTTGGGCTCACGAACGACACCGCATCGAAGGAGCGCAATCCGGTGTCGGCGAGATTTTCGATGAGATCGACCTTGGCTTGCGTCGGAATCGCGACACCGAGAGATTGCAGCCCATCACGGGAACACGACTCTGTGATCGACACCCTGGAGGGCAGGTTGCTCACGTACGAGACGGTACCTGCCGCACCAGCGCAAACCCCGGCTCAGCCCTCCAGCTTGAGCTGGGCGTAGGTTTCGATGCGCCGAACGTGGGCCCCGCTCCTACCGAGACGGTTGCCGATCTCCCCGTAACTCTCGCCCCGCGCCCGCAGCTTCATCACCACTCGCTCCAGCGGGCGAAGCGTGCCGTCGCCGACAACCTGGCTCACCGGCGAACCGGCCCTCAGGTCGATCATGCGCAGAATCCGGGTCACGGTGCCCGGCTTCTTGCCAACACGTCGCGATATCTCGGGTATCTCCAAACCGGACTCGCTCAGCCGAACAATGACCCTCTCGATTGGTCGTAGGTCCTGGTGTGCCATTCCCTGCTCCTTCTATCCGAGAACCGCATCCTCCCGATAGGGCTCGATCATGATGCATTCCCCCGGGCATTCCTCAGCAGACTCGATTGCATCGGCGATCAGTGCGTCCGGGATCCGAGCGAGACCACGGGAGCCCTCCGGGCCGTGTCCTTCACCCTCCTCGTTGTCGAAAACAACGGTCCGCCCGAAGTACTTGGCCTCTTCCTTGACCACCCAGAGCCCATCGTCTCTACCGACGAAGACATCGGGTGTGATCTCCTCGCAAATGCCGTCGCCAGTGCAGAGGTCCTGGTCGATCCAAACCATCAGTTGCGTCTTTTCGGCCATGTGCTCACCTCGATCTCGAAGCGCCGTCCCCCCGACCCTATCTGATCGGATCGGGCTCCAGGACGAAAGCTCTAATCCGACGGTGTGTGGCCCTTTCCGCGTAGTCGAGAGCTCCCGAGTAGACCGTTGCCACCGATTCCCAAATGGCGGACGACTCGTCCGGTTCGGCAGAGCGAGCCCACGCTCGCACCTCGACCCCCCGATAAGCGACGACCGCGCGGGGTTCGGCTTCGAGGTTGTGCACCCATGCCGGTGACGCCTTCTGGCCGAATCTGGTTCCGAGAAGAGCCAGATCGTCCCCGATTGGAATCCCGAGCAGCGGCACGGTCCTGGCCAGACCCGACTTCGCTCCGGTGGTGGTCAGCCAGAGAGTGGGAACGCCAATTAGCCAGGATGTGAGATTGGACTTGCCCCCGGTGAGTCGGAGCGCGAAACGATCCATCGAGTGAAGTGCCTTGTTAGCCAGTACCGCCACCGGGCGGGTTGAGGCCAGGACGACGCACCCCCTTCGAAGCACGTTTTTCTCACCGATCTCGTAGCCAAGTTCCGATGCAAGGCCCATGCGCTGCACGGTACACCCGTTGACCGCGGTTGAAGGTTGGATCCTCGGAGCACGATGGACACCCGGATGGCTCGCCACGGGCGTCTACCACTCCGAACCCCAACGAGCAGCCCGATCCGAGCACCCGGCGCACCGAAGTCGTCCGGCCGTACAAGAACAATTGATCGCCGCAGGCGCCAGCGCCCGGTGAATGGTGGAGGTGCGGGGAGTCGAACCCCGGTCCGTCGAGCCCTCAGTGTTGGCATCTCCGAGCGCAGTCGCCAGCGAGCTTTCGGCGGCGGGAACTCTGACGACGAGTTTTCCCGTGCCTATCCGGAATTGTCTTAGCTTCCCGGTCCCGAAACCCCGGAGAGAGCGTCCCGCAGTGCGACGCCCGATCCCTGCCGTGCGGAAACCGGCCGGGCGGACGGGCTACTTAATTAGGCAGCCAGTGCGAAGTTATCTTCGGCACTTATTGGTTTTTCCGGTTTGTTGACGGGGCCCCGGAGACCCCGGCTCGCTTCCAACGCATCAACACTCGACGTCGAAACCGTTTCACCCCCATGAGGGTTTGTCCAGACCAAGGTTAACCCGTTGCGACGCTTGACTCATCCCGTTTCTCAATGCAGGACGTCACGGATGTGTGACGCGCTGCATTAGGAACGGGGATTTCGGGCCCGGGCCACCGCCCGCTCGATCTCACGGTCGTGGTCACGGTCGCGGAGGGTTTGGCGTTTGTCGTAGGAGGTCTTGCCTTTGGCGAGGCCGATCTCGACCTTCACCTTGCCCTCCTTGAAGTAGACCTGGAGTGGGACCAGGGTCAGGCCCTTCTCCGCCACCTGCCCCGCGATGCGGTCGATCTCGCGACGGTGCAACAGGAGTTTGCGATCCCGCTCGGGCTCATGTCCACCCTCCCTGGCGAACTCGTAAGGGCCGATGTAGGAGCCGACCAGGAACATTTCGCCCCCACGCACCAAGCCGTAGGAGTCCTTGAGATCCATCCGCCCCTCGCGCAATGACTTGACCTCCGAGCCGAACAGGACCATGCCTGCCTCAAAGGTCTCCACCACGCTGTAGTTGTGCCGAGCGCGACGGTTGGTGGCAATCACCTTGGTCCGCCCGGACGGCTCCGAGCAGCTCAATCAAACCCTCTCCAGCGTCCCCGTTGGCACCTCGGAGCCGACTCCCTCCGACTCCCGGAGGTGGCGGCTGAGGCCGAGCATCGAGCCTACGACCCCGGCTAGGACTCCGAACAGGAGGAACAACAAGCCCCAACGAAGGAAGAAGGCACTGGGGACATTGAAACGGAACAGGGCGAAGCCGGCGAGGGCCTCTCCGAGCCGGCTCGAGCCGAGCCAGACCACGAATACGGCGGCTGCGGCCCCGAGCAACCCTTCGATCATCCCCTCCAGCAAGAAGGGAACACGGATGTACCAATTGGAGGCGCCGACGAGTCTCATGATCTCAACCTCGTCACGACGGGCGTAAATCGCCAATCTGATGGTGTTGGCGATCAGCACTACTGCAGAGAAACCGAGGACCACGGCCAGGCCGATGCCGAGCACATTGAGCACGCCGGAGAGGTTCTGTAGTTGCTCGATCGAGTCGGTCGCGGTTATCACCCGACGAACCACCTGTTGCTGTTGTTGGAGCTTGAACGCCACCGACTCGTGCAGGGCGATGTCAACGAGTTCGATACGGATCGAGGCGGGGAGACCGGTGGGGTCGATCTCGAGCAGCTCCGGCTGATCAGCAAACATCTCCTGGAACTCCGCCCAGGCACCCGCCTTGTCGACGTAGGACACCCCCTCTGGTTTGACCTCTTCCCAGGTCTGCACCTCTGCCAACAACCGCTCATGGGAGTCGGTGGGGACGCCGTTCACCCCGGCGTCGTTGAGGAAGGCGATGACATGGACCCCCTCCTGCCAGGCAAGAGTGTTGAGTCGTAGCACCTCGCTGACCACCAAGGCCCCGAAGGCCAGGGTCAACGAGATGAAGACTGCCAGCACCGCACCGGCGACCACGAGGAGGTTGCGCCTCAGATTGGTCAGCGCCTCGCGGATCAGAAAGAAGAGACGATTCACTCCGGCACCTTCTCGTAGCGCCCCGCCTCTTCGTCACGCATGACACGGCCTTGATCGAGCGCGACCACTCGACGCTGCATGGCGTCCACGATGGCATGGTCATGGGTGGCCATGACGATGGTGGTGCCGGTTCGATTGATCCGGTCGAGGAGCTTCATGATGCCCACCGAAGTCTTGGGGTCCAGGTTTCCGGTCGGCTCATCGCAGAGCATTATCGGTGGTCGGTTGACGAAAGCCCTGGCAACCGAGACTCGCTGCTGTTCGCCACCGGAGAGCTGCTTGGGATATCGGGCGCCCTTGTCTGAAAGCCCGACCAAATCGAGGACCTGTTCCACCTGGGGAGCGATGACTGACCGCGGTCGGCCGAGGACCTCCAAGGCGAAAGCAACGTTCTCCCCGACGGTCTTGTTGGGTAGCAGCTTGTAGTCCTGGAACACCGTGCCCACCGAGCGTCGCAGGAACGGGATCTTCCATTTAGGGAGTGTGGTGATGTCCTTGCCGGCCACCCAGATCTTGCCCCGGGTGACCGGCTCGTCCCGCAACATCAGCCTGATCAGAGTTGATTTGCCCGAGCCTGATGGCCCCACGAGGAAGGTGAATTCACCTTTCTGCATCTCGATGGAGACATCGTGGGCGGCGATCGTGCCGCCCTCATAGACCTTTGTGACGTTTTCGAGTCGGATCATGAGATCAGAGGGAAGTCTGGCAGCCTTCTGGCTCCAGTCGTCGAATCGAGGACGGTAACGCCACGGACCGGATTAGGAGGAATCTGGTGATGCCTCATGGTTGGCTCGACGCCAGCGGAGGTAAGCCTCGATAAAAGGAAGCACGTCACCGTCGAGAACGCCCAGGATGTTTCCTACTTCCTCGCCTGTGCGGAGGTCCTTCACCATCTGATAGGGCTGCATGACATAGCTGCGGATCTGGCGTCCCCACGCTGCCTCTCCCTTCTCGCCGCGAATGTCGTTGAGATGATCGATCCGCTCCTGGCGGGCCAGTTGCGCCAGCTTCGACTGGAGCATCGTCATCGCCCTGGCCTTGTTTTGGAGCTGGGACCGCTCGTTCTGGCATTGCACCACGATCCCCGTGGGAATATGGGTGATCCGAACCGCCGAGTCCGTCGTGTTCACGTGCTGGCCACCGGCACCTTGCGACCGATAGGTGTCGATCCGAATGTCGTCTTCGTCCACCTCGACCTTTGCTTGATCCCCGAGGTCGGGGACCACATCGACCCCGGCAAACGACGTCTGACGTCTGGAGTTGGCATCGAAGGGGCTGATCCGAACCAGACGGTGCACCCCACGTTCGCTCTCGAGCATGCCGTAGGCGCGGTCCCCCTTGACGGTGAACGTTGCGGACTTGATCCCGGCCTCCTCACCCTCGGTCACCTCTTCGACCGTCACCGAGAACCCCGAGTCAGTGAGAAAGCGCTGGTACATCCGGGCCAGCATGTCGGCCCAATCCTGGGCATCCACCCCGCCTGCCCCCGCATGGACGCTGAGGATGGCGTCTTCATCGTCGTACTCCTCGAAGAACAACGATTCCAGCTCCAGCTTGTCGAGGTCCGCCGAGACTTCTGCGAGCTCGGCAATTGCCTCGTTGCGAGACGCCAGGTCGTCGGCTTCGTGGGCCATGTCGAGCAGGACCTCGGCATCGTCGAGTTTGGCGGATAGGCCCCCAATCAAGTCGAACAGCGCCTCGTTCCGGGCCAGGCGACGGCTGACCGTGCGCGCCAAGTCGGGGTCATCCCAAAGCCCCGGAGACGAGGCCTGCTCCCGAAGTTCAGTGAGCTCCTTCTCCTTGGTCTCGAGATCGAGGAATCCCCGCGCCTCGACCAATCGCTGGCGCAATTCGGCGACGACCTGCTTGGGATCGGTGGATTCGATGCTCATACGGTGAACGCGTAACGGTGCACGGTTAAAGGGCTGCGGCTAGGCCGCACCGTGGCAGCGCTTGAATTTCTTACCCGAGCCGCAGGGACAGGGATCGTTGCGCCCTACCTTGTCCGAGGTTGCCTGCTTCACCGGGCCGCCGGTGCTGAGGGGAGCTACGCGCCGCGGTTCGGTCTTGGGTTTAGACAGCTCGACATGGAACAGGTACTTGACCGCGTCTCGCTTCACCGAGTCGACCATCTCGGTGAACATGTCGTAGGCCTCCCGCTGATACTCGGAGAGAGGGTCGCGCTGGCCCATCGCCCGCAGCCCGATCCCGGCCCGCAGATAATCCATCTCCGAGAGGTGCTCCCGCCATTTGTTGTCGATCACGGAGAGCATCACCGAGCGCTCCACCTGGCGCAGGATCTCGGCACTTAGTTCATCCTCCCGCTTTTCGTAAGCGACGGCACCTTCTTCGACGGCGAACTCGACCACGTCCTCGACGTCCGGCGACCCCTCGAAGCTGGACCGGTTGATCGAGGTCGGGTAGTACTGGCTGAGCTCCAACTGCAGAGCCTCCCAATCCCACTCGTTGCGTGGGATCTCAGGGCTGAACGCCATCCCCACCGTCTCGCTGATGACAGTCTCGATCCAGTCACCGATCAGATCATCTCCGGCCGTTCCTTCGAGGATCGACCGTCTCCAGTCGTAGATGACCTCACGCTGGCGGTTCATCACCTCGTCGTATTTGAGGACGTTCTTGCGGATCTCGAAGTTTTGCGACTCGACCTGACGCTGTGCCCGCTCAATGGCCTTGCTGACCATCTTCGCCTCGATCGGCTGATCTTCAGGAAGCTTCAGCCGATCCATGACGCTGGTCACCCACTCACCTTGGAACCGGCGCATCAGCTCATCTTCGAGGGAGAGGTAGAACCGGGACTCGCCGGGGTCGCCCTGGCGGCCAGAACGACCACGCAGCTGGTTGTCGATGCGCCGCGATTCGTGACGCTCGGTGCCCACCACATAGAGCCCGCCAGCCCCAATCACCGTCTGCTTGTCGGGGACGATTTGCAGGTCGAATTCATCGGCCAGCTTCTCCTCGAGGTCGGAGTAAGAGGGGTCGTCCTGGCTGACGCCGCGTCTCTTCAGCTCGGTGCGGGCCATGCCGTCGGGGTTCCCCCCGAGCATGATGTCGACACCGCGACCCGCCATGTTGGTGGCCACCGTCACCGCCCCCGGGCGCCCCGCCTGGGCGATGATGTCGGCCTCTCTTGCGTGTTGTTTGGCGTTGAGCACCTCGTGCTTGATCCCACGCCGCTCCAGCATCCGGGAGAGCTTCTCGGATTTCTCGATCGAGACCGTGCCAAGGAGGACGGGTTGGCCAAGCTCGTTCCGCTCGGCGACGTCAGCCACCACCGCGTCGAACTTGCCGTCTTCGCTCTTGTAGACGAGATCTCCCTCGTCAGCACGATCAACCGGTGCGTTGGTTGGAATCGCCAATACCTCGAGGCCATAGATCTGCGCCAGCTCGGCGGCTTCGGTTTCGGCGGTCCCGGTCATGCCCGCCAGCTTTTCGTAGAGCCGGAAGTAGTTCTGGAGGGTGATGGTGGCGAGAGTCTGGTTCTCCTCCTTGATCGCCACCCCTTCCTTGGCTTCGATCGCCTGATGAAGGCCTTCTGAGTAGCGACGGCCCTCGAGGACGCGTCCGGTGAACTCGTCGACGATCTTGACCTCGCCGTGATCGATCAGGTAGTCGACGTCGCGGAGATATAGCTCTTTGGCCTTCAGCGATGCCTCGAGGTGGTGGACGAAGTCAACGGCGGCATGGTCGAAGAGGTTCTCGACACCGAGTATCTGCTCGACCAGGGTCACACCCTCCTCGGTGGTCAGGACCTGACGCTTGCGCTCGTCGACCTGATAGTCCCGATCCTTTTGAAGCCGATTGGCGAGCTTGGCGAAATCCCGATACCACCGGGCGGCGTCCGAGACCCGCCCCGAGATGATGAGAGGGGTGCGCGCCTCATCAATGAGGATCGAATCCACCTCATCGACGATGGCGTAGGGATGACCTCGTTGCACGCGGTCGACCGCTCTCATCGCCATGTTGTCACGCAGGTAGTCGAAACCGAGCTCGTTGTTGGTCCCGTAGGTGATATCAGAGGCGTAGGCGGGTTGGCGCTCGGAGGGCGTCATCGAAGTCTGGATGAGGCCGACACTGACACCGAGGAAGCGATGAACCGCACCCATCCAGTCGGCATCACGTGAGGCCAGGTAGTCGTTGACGGTCACCATGTGGACGCCTTTGCCGGTGAGTGCATTGAGGTATGCCGGCATCGTTGACACCAGGGTCTTGCCCTCCCCGGTTTTCATCTCGGCGACCATCCCCTTGTGAAGGGCTGCGGCCCCGACCACCTGCACGTCGTAATGGCGCTGGCCGAGGACCCGCTTGGCGCCCTCACGGACGACGGCGAACGCCTCTGGCTGAATCTCGTCGAGCGTTGCTTCGGCTTCCAGGCGCTTCTTGAATTCGGTTGTCTTGGATTTGAGCTCTTCGTCGGAGAGGGATTCGAAGACGGGCTCCAGTTGGTTCACAGCTGTGGTGATGCCCTGGAACTCCCTGAGTGTCTTGCCTTCCCCGGCACGAAGAACCTTGGAGAGGATTGGCATTGGGCCCCCATGTTACAAGTGGGTGTGATTTGACCCACTTCAAGGTCTGCGGTCAACGGACCTGGATCAAGCCCTCGCGCTGGGCCCAGGTGACAGCCTCGAAGCGAGATCGGAGACCGAGCTTGTCGAGGACGTTGCGCACATGGTTACGGACGGTGTTCTCAGAGATGAAGAGCTCCTCAGCGATCTCCCGCGACGTCTTCCCGTTCCCTACCAGCCCCAGAATCTCCAACTCTCTGCCCGTCAGCTCAGGGGCCCTCGTGCTGATGGTCCCGCTGTGCCGGAGCAGATTCCGCAGCGCGGTGAACAACTTTCCCCCCATTGCGGGGGATACGGCAGCACCGCCTTCGATCACGTCGTGCATCGCCGCGACCAGGCGTGCGAGGGGTATGTCCTTGGTCAGATATCCCGACGCTCCGGCCTTGACCGCGGCCAACAGGTCCTCCGCCGACTCGCTTGAGGTGAGAAGCACGACCTTGGTCCGTGGGCTCGCCTTGATGATGGTTCCGACGACTTCGAGCCCCGACATCCCGGGCATCAGAAGATCGAGCATCACCAGGTCAGGCTGATGCTCCCTGGTGATGTCTATGCCTTTCATGGCGTCGGCGGCGACCGCCCTGACCTCGAAGCCCTCCTGGGCAAAGGCGGCCCTCAACGCCTCGCGGAACAACTCGGCGTCGTCGACTATGACTACAGATGACATTTTTGGTGATACCGGTCCTGGCTTCTTGGCAATGTTTCAGTGATCGCGGGTCGGTGCCAGGAGACTAGACACCGGGGGTGCGGCGTTAGCGGACACCGCCAGAGCCACCCTGTCAGGTCCCAGCAAACCAATGGCCGCCTCGAGAGTCCTCCCGGTGGTGACCACGTCGTCGACCAACACGAAACCGGACGCCGGCATCCTGGCAATCCGAAATGGCGCAACGGGTCTCGAGTGGTCGCCTCCTGCACGTCTTCGGGTATATATCGGCGCAACGAGCGATTTGATAACCGGAACTCCCTTCGACCTCCCCAGACTCTCGGCGAGAACGACTGCAGGGTCGAGGCCGTATCGCAGCTGTCGGGTCCAGACCCTGGGAACAGGAACGATCGGCAGAGCCGGAAGCGACGGGGCGAGCATCATTGCCACCAGGTCGGCGTAGCCGGTAAGCCCGCGGTACTTGAGCTGATGCACCAGGGCTCGGGCCGGCCCGGAATGCTCGAAGGCGGCCATCAGACGGACGCCTCCGCTCAGGATCCGGTCCGGGGCCGGACGCATCAGATGCTGGCAAGGTTCACAGATCAGGGCTCGGGCCGGTCGAAAACACGCTTGGCAAAGCATGTCTTCCAACCCTATGGGTTGGAAGACATGCCTACTAGGTACCTGGTACTGGGGTACTCAGACCAAATGTCCAAGTACTGAATACCGAGTACCAGGTACTTATGTTCCTTCCCGCCAGCCGGTGAGGTACGCGACTTGCTCATCGGTCAACGTCTCGAGACCACCCCCCAGGTGCTCCAACTTGATGCGCGCTACTTCCTGGTCGATTTCGGGGGGCAGGGTATGAATGATTGGCTCCAGCGTGTCTTGGTTCAAGATCAGGAACTCGGCGGCCAGCGCCTGATTGGCAAAGCTCATATCCATGACATCAGCGGGGTGCCCTTCGGCTGCGCCGAGGTTGACGAGGCGCCCTTCTGCCGCGACCAGCAACCTGCGGCCGTCTGCCAGCTCGAATTCCTCGAGATTGGTGCGGATCTCACGCCGGGCCACCGACATCTGGGCCAGCGCGTCGAGTTCTATCTCGATGTCGAAATGGCCCGCATTGGCCAGGATTGCCCCATCTTTCATCAGGTCGAAATGATGACGGCGCAATACGTGCTTGTTGCCGGTGACGGTGATGAAGATGTCACCCTCCCTGGCGGCGTCGTCCGAGGTCATAACCCGATAGCCGTCCATCGAGGCGGTCAGGGCCCGCACCGGGTCGACTTCGACCACGATCACTTTGGCCCCCATCCCATCTGCCCTGTCCGCGACGCCACGACCACAGTCCCCATAGCCGACCACCACGATCGTGGACCCCGCCAGCAGGACGTTGGTGGCGCGAATGATGCCGTCCAAGGCTGATTGGCCGGTCCCGTAGTGGTTGTCAAAGAGGTGCTTGGTCGCAGATTCGTTGACCGCCACCACCGGAACCCGAAGCGTCCCGTCGGCGGCCATTGCACGAAGACGTATCACCCCGGTTGTCGTCTCCTCGGTCGAGCCGATCACCTGGATGTCTCTGCGGTCGGTGTGGAGGATGGTGGCGAGATCAGCCCCGTCGTCCATCGTGACTGCCGGGGCATGGTCGAGAACCGCATTGATGTGCTTGTAGTAGGTGTCGGAATCCTCACCCCGGATCGCGAACACGGCGATGCCGTCGGCCACCAAAGCTGCGGCTACGTCGTCCTGGGTCGACAGAGGATTCGAGGCGCAGAGAATCGGCTCCGCTCCCCCGTCCCGCAGCGCAAGCATGAGATTGGCGGTTTCCGCCGTCACATGAAGACAGGCGGCCACGACGTGCCCTTCGAGCGGTGTCTCCTTGGCGAAACGCTCCCGGATCGTGGCCAGCACAGGCATGCGTCGGCCCGCCCATGCGATCCGTCTGGCTCCATGCTCGGCCAGGTCGGGATTGGCGATGTCGTAGTTCATTTCATACCTCGGTCAGGAGTTTCTTCAGTTTCTCGATTGTGTCAACTGGCACCGGGTCCACGCCAGCGGTCTCGGCCAACATCAACGACACCAGGTCGCCCATCACCACGAGTGACATCAGCCGTGCCAGAGGTGTGTCACCCTCGGCCGCGACTTCGGCAACCCAGGGAACCGCGTTCTGGGTGAGCGCCCGGGAATAGGCGAGCCGATCGCGCACCCTCGGATGATCGGTGGCATCGGTCAGCGCTACGACCCCGAGGTGCTGACTGGTCAGGGAAGGCATGGCCTCCCACCCGACGATCTCGTTGTGATTCAGCTCGGGGAGCACCGACCACCACGAAGGCGTCTTGGCGTTCTCGTTGACCTGAGTCTTCCAGCGCTGAGCGACGGCTCCGCTCACCGGCCCACCCCCATAGATGATCGGGATCCGCCCCGCGAGACCTTCTGCGATGTCGCCTGCCAGCAGCCAACCAGGACTTCCGTCGCTCGTCGCTCGATCGGCCGCATCCGCCGCTTCAGCCAGGGCCGAGCCTTGATCCGGGATCAAGCCTGCGGCGGCGACGACCCGAGCCACCGCTCCGAAGAGATAGCCGACTGCTGCTCGAGGCTGGATTCCGCCAGGAACGGAGATCGTCGGCCAGCCCTTCTCACCGGTGACCCGGCTCAGCTCTCCCCCGGTGGTGAGGGTCACGATCGGAAGGTCTGTCTTGGACGCGGCTCTCGCGAAGTCGAGGGTTTCCTCGGTGTTGCCGGAGAAGGAAATGGCGATCAGCAGCGGCTTGCGGTCGAGAGCCCAGCCGGGAAGGGGCCCGTAGCCTTTCTGCACCGCTACCCGCCCTCGTCCGGCCGACGCCAAGGCGGCGACAAAGTCCCCTGCAATGCCGGAACCACCCATCCCGGCGATCAAGACGTCCGTTGCCGGCGGGACCGGGGGCAGGTCGAGGTGAGAGGCCCACCTCAGCTGATCCCCCAAGGTGCGGATCTGACTCAGCATGTCACTCATCGGGGCCGCCTTCGGCCTCCTCGATGAGCATCACCGGGATGCCATCGCGTACCGGATATCGACGCCCGCACTCGGTGCAGACCAGCCGGCTGGCGGCCACGTCCTGGTCGAGGTCGGCGTGGTCGACGGGACACACCAGGATCCGGGCGAGGTCGGGGTCTATCAAGCTCATGTCACTCCTCGAGAAGCTTGGCGATCTCGGCTACGAGTCTGTCCACCGAATCGGAGTCGGGCGACTCGACATTCAACCTAAGCAACGGCTCGGTGTTCGACGCTCTCAGATTGAACCAGGCCCACCCCAGGTCGACGCTCAACCCGTCGAGTCGATCCTGCGTCGCTCCTTTGTAAGCCTCGGTCGCAGCCTCGATCGACGCCACGGGATCACGCACCACGAGGTTGATCTCCCCTGACGCGGCATAGCGCTCGACGTCACGACGAAGCCCGGAGAGGGGTCGCCCGTCTTCGGAAATCACACGCAGCAGGATCAACATCGCCAGCATCCCTGAATCGGCCCGGTAGTTGTCGCGGAAGTAGTAATGACCGCTGTGCTCGCCACCGAAGACCGCGTTTGACTCGGCCATTACCTGTTTGATGTAGCTGTGCCCCACCCTGGTCCTGACGGCCTGGCCGCCGGCCTCGGTGATGATCTCGGCCACCGCCCGCGAAGTGATCAGGTTGTGGATGATCGATGCTCCCGGATGTCGTTTCAACATCCATCGGGCAATGAGTGCGGTGACCGTGCTCCCGCTCACCGCCTGCGCCTGATCATCGATGAAGAAGGCTCGGTCGGCGTCCCCATCGAAGGCGACGCCGAGATCGTGTCCCCCATTGGCAACCATCTCGACGAGGTCGACCAGGTTCTCGGGCTGGATCGGGTCTGCGGGATGGTTGGGAAAGGTGCCATCCGGCTCCAGATAGAGACCGTCGAGCACGCAATCGAGTTTGGCGAACACCCGGGACACGGTGATGCCTGCCATTCCGTTGCCCCCGTCGACTGCCACCCGCATCTTCCCGATCGAGGAGGGCTGCACGATTGAAAGGAGGTGGTCGACGTAGGCCCCGACCGCCTCGACCCTGCTGACACTGCCGCTGGTCGCCGACGTGGTCTCGATCCCGGAGAGGACTCGATCTCTGATCTCGTTCAGACCGGTGTCGGCCCCCACCGGTGCGGCCATCGCTCGACAGAGTTTGAGACCGTTGTACTCCGCCGGATTGTGCGAAGCAGTGATCATCGCTCCCGGCATGGCATTGGCTCCGGAGTAGTAGTAGACGAGGTCGGTGGGAACCTCCCCGAGATCGACGACATCAGCCCCCGCTCCGATGATCCCCGCCACCAGCCCATCGAAGAGAGCCGGGGATGAAAGCCGGCAATCACGCCCGACCGCCACCTGTTTGGCCCCCACCACCGCGACGAAAGCTCCGCCAACCTTTTGCAGCAACTGCGGTGTCAATTCGCCACTGTCGGCGCGGCCGCGAATGTCATAGGCCTTGAAGACGAGCTGGGGGTCCATCGGGGCGCCGAGTCTAGGGGTGGGTCTATCGGTCACCGATTCCTACACTCGCCCACTCCGATGAGCCCAACCCTCTCCATAGTCGTGCCTGTCTACAACGAGGCAGACTTCATCCCGCAAGCCCTTCCGCTGCTCATCTCCGAAATGGACGGCCTGGGCCTGCCTTATCGGATCCACCTCGTCGAGAACGGCTCCAACGACGGGTCCGCAGACGTGGCACGCGCTGTGGCTGGGAAGGCGCCAGTCTCCGTGTCCTCGCTGTCCACCGCCGACTATGGGGCGGCGATGCGCCACGGGTTCCTCGAAGCGGAAGGCGACTGGGTGGTCAACTTCGACATCGACTACTTCTCCGCAGAGTTCTTGAAGCAGGTGATCTCGACGCCTGACGCCGATCTGGTGATCGGCTCCAAGCGAAATCCGAGTTCCGAGGACCGCAGACCTCTGATCCGTCGCTTGGCGACGTGGGTCTTCAACCTCATGCTGCGCACGATCTTGGGTTCGAAGGTCTCGGATACCCACGGGATGAAGGCGTTTCGCCGCGCCCTGGTCGATGAGCTCGCCGGGCTGGTCGTCAGCCGACAGGACCTATACGACACCGAGTTGGTGATCCGAGCTGAGCGATACGGCTATCGGATAGTCGAAGTGCCCGTTGTGGTGGAGGAGATCCGGGCGGCGAGATCCTCGTTGGTGAAGCGGGTCCCCCGAACCGTCGTCGGCCTGATCCGGATCAGGCGGACTCTGCGGCGTCAGAGCTCGCCACAGCGTTCTTCCGCCTGAAGCCGGTGACACCGACTCCGATGAGGAGGGCGATCCCCACGATCGACAGGATCGAGCCACCCGTCTCGGCCCACGTGTTCTTGAATTCGAGGGTCACGTCCTCGCTGGTGGGAACGACCACCATCAACGACGGTGCGGCCCGCCAGGGCCCATCGGCGCCTTCGGCGATCCAGTTCGGGAAGTACGAGACCTTGATCAGGTGGGGAACACCGACTGCCGTGGTGCGAAAGCTGATCCGGTGATCTTCGACGACCACGTTCGAAACCGCATCGGCGGGAACGTCCAATGGCTGGCTCGAGCGCTGGTCCAACGACTCGATGCGGGGCCACTCTTCGGGACCGTCGGCGACGACCCACCGTCCGAGGTTGTCCACGTCGTCGTACCACTCGAGTGACATGTCATAGAAGCTGGGAAGGGTCACACCGTCCTCGTCCGTGACGGTTGCATGCCCGGTCAACAACGCCAGCAGTCCTCTGTCCTCCACGTCGTAGACGGAAGGCCGGAAGCTTGCCGGCTCGACTAGGCCGGTCTCGGGCAACGCATAGATCGTGAACGGCGGGGTCGTGGCCAGCTTGGTGAGCTCCGGCATCCCGTCCGCTTTCGCGGTGGCTTCGGGTGTGACCGCCACGTAATAGGACACGCCATAGAGCGCGAGGTGCTTGATCCCCCGGGCCATATCACCGGTGTGATAGGTGAGACCAGGGATCGGGTTAGAGGGCTTCTCCGACATCTCCGATGAGTTGATGAAATGGAAAGGAGTTGTCAGCGAGGACTCGAAGAAGAGGCCCTCCATCGACTTCTGGGACCCCTCTGTCCAATACGGGATCAACATCGGGGACATCGGGGTTCCGTACCGATTGAGGGCTTCGTTGTTGGCTTCCCAGTGAACCCGCCCGTCGGGCAGATCGTCGAGCCGCATCATCAGAGCCTCGTACTCCGGCCAGGGCTCTTTCGATTCGTAGCCCTCGTAATTCCACTTGGACCAGCCGTCGATGAAGGTGACGCCGGCGAGGGCGCCCATCACGATCACGGTGGTGACCGATGCCGTCAGGAAATGGCGGGTGCTGAGATCGGACGACCAGAAGAAGGAAAGCACCACCAAACCCGCCCCGGCCATGGACACCGGGATCCAAGCCCATGCCGGGAAGTCGGCGGAGTCGGCAACGAGGGAAGCGGCGACCACGGTGGCGATGGCCATGAGCAAACGCGCCCAATGAGATGAGACCCGAGATGGGAGCCGTCGGGAGGCCCAGACTGCGGCGGCACCGACGCCGACCGCGGCGAAGAAGGCGACACCGAAATACCAATAAGGGAGGAGCCTCCCATTCCACAACTTCCAACGTTCGCCGCCGAACAACCCCGGTAATAGGTCGGGGAGGACCGTCGGCAGCGGGAAGTAGATGAGCGGGAGCAGGGTGGCTGCCATCAGAGGCCCGACCCGCGAGGTGTGGCGGCTCGCCCAGATCGCGCCCGGTATCGCCAGCGGGATGAGGAGCCACAACTCGACGGGAAACACCTCCTCCCACCGAGTCAGGGGGGACCAGGCCATGTCCGAGGTGAGCCCGATGCGGGCAACGAGCGGCACCGCCCAGAAGGCGGCGATGGCGAAGCCCCAGAACCCAATCGCCAAGGTGCGCCAGAATCCGCGACGCCATGGGAGGACGAACAGCGAGGCGAACACCACGACGATCGAGGTGAGCACGTGGGAGAGAAGTGTGGCGGCAAGGGCGATGGCTGCCCATTTCATGTACTTCCTGTCATCCCTGACCGCCCGAATCAGGAGCGCGAGGTAGAGCAGGGACAGGGCAAACGACCACGAATAGGCGAACTCACCGGCGAGCGTGGAGGCGACATTGCCCCCATAGATCGAATAGCTCTCCAGAAACGCAAACACGGCGCCGGAACCGGCAGCCACGATCGACACGTGTCTGCCGAGGAGCATGGAACGCGACAAGTAATAGGCGGCCGGTGGGATGCCGAGGAGCCCGATCACCGTGACGACTTTGAAGGCCACTCCGTAGGGGAGGACCACATCGAGCAGGACGATCACCAGCGAGGGCAGAGGGAAGTAGAAATAGAAGGCGGGGAATCCCGCAAACCAGTCGTTCGACCAACCGAGGATTCTCCCTTCAGGGAGCAGATGGTCTCTGAGGTAGGCGGGGCCGAAGACATGAGCCCCCATGTCTCCGCCGGTTGGGGTGGTAGCCGACAGGATCCAACCCGGATTCAGCACGATGAGGACTACCAACGATATCCCGGCGATGATGAGGAACGTCGGCCACTGGAAGGCGGGGCCGACCCTCCTGGGGAAGGTCATGTCCGATGTTGGCGGACGATCTCCAAGACCTGGGCCACGTCGATGTCAACTCCGTCCCGGTTCCACCACTTCTCTTCGCAGTTGTGGCAAGCGAAGAAACGGACCTCGGTGCCGTCGGGCAAGAGATGTTCGATCTCGATCACATCAGGTTTAGAGCACTGGGGGCAGTCCATATCGGTTTCGTTGCTGCTTGGGGTGCCACATGCTACGGCCCACCCAGACTTAGGACAACGAGCCCTCCTCCAACAGACGGCCTACATAACGACTGCGTCTTCTCCCGTCCTCAGTCCAATACGCATACCAGTAAGGGCCGTGCGGACAGGTGGTGCAGCCTGCTTTGCCGCAGCGAACTGCCTGCTTGCGGAGGCGCACCTGGGGATGATCCTGGGAGCTGAGGGCGCCAGACCTCTGCAGTTGTGCCCTGGTGAGGATGAGTAGACGTCTCAGGTCGTGCTCATCCATTTCCTTGACCGCGTCGAGAAGATCACGGTCCAGAGCCATCACGCAACCGACAACGGGGCGAACAGCCTCGTCACGGTTCTCCGATCAGTGAGAGTCCACCCCTGGGGCGGAATCATCCGATCGGCATGGTCGGCACAGAGGGCGTATCCGAAGGGCTCGGTCTCGGCGACTAGGTCGTCGAGCCAAACCGCGGCGCCATCGTACAAGAACGTCATCAGGGCCGCCGAAGGCGAGCCACACCGCACACAACTGAGAACCATGACCAGCACGGTAGGAGTCGCCCCATCCCCATTCAAGGACTCAAGGCCTCGAGGGCTCGGTCGGGTCGACCGGGATAGAGGGTGGAACCACCCGCCTCGCTCACGATCAGCGTCGCCGGAACGGCGTCGACACCGATGTTCTTGAAGACGCCCGGTTGGGACTCCCAGGTCAATTCCACAAAACCGGAGAGCCCGATGGCTCCGACCAACCGGCGGCGCGCTGCTTCGCAATCCGGGCAAGTGGCCGAGGTGAACAGATAGACCCCGGAACCGAGAATTGCCTGTTGGATACGCACCGGGCGACGGCGACCGGCTCGATTGCGCAAAATCTGGATCGTGGCGGCGGCCACAACCACCGCCCCGAGCACCCAGGCCAGTCTGGCCCAGATCTCACTCATCGGGTATTGGGGCGGCCATGCCGACGCCGATGGAGTCACCGATCGCAGCCGACCAGCTCGCGACCAGAGGCCCGTCGCCGCTTACAACGTAACCCAGAGCAGGATCTGCAGACACCACGACCTCGACGACCTCACCCGCAGCGACCACAACTGCCATCGTCTCTGAAACATCGCGCAGAGTGGTGACCTCGACGCTGACATCCTCGAGGCCGGGATTTAGGACAGCGATCCAGCCTGAGGCCCCAGGGGTCGAGCCCGCGCCTGGCAACAGCAACCCCGACGCCGGTGTGGGCGCGCCCGAGGTCAACGCGACGGCGGTGTCGTTCGTGATCCGTAGAAACGCTCCAACAGGAGCAGTGGTCACAACCCGAATTGCGGAGACCACAGGAGTCACCGCGCCGATGTCCACGATCGCCTGGCCCCGCGCCGTCACCTGGCCGGTCTCCAATGCCTCCACGACGCCATCTGGCCCGTAGAAGTCGACCTGATACTCGACGTCGGCATCGCGAGCAGCGATCACCACCTGTCTCGACTCCAGGCCGTGGGGGACGGGGAGGAACCACTCCTGCGCCGGAGCCACCGCATCCCACACTGCACTGTCATTGCCGATGCCAAGACGACCTACGGCCAGCACTCCCCCAGTTTCCACTTCGACGGCAACCGTCATCCATGCCCGACCCGGGAGGATCTCCGCGAGGTCGCTCACCACGGTGGCCCGCGCCGGGAT
>Ga0214472_10001443_pt1 | contig 26691 bp, 22 predicted proteins | sample RVTome_6_FD_207662 | JGI IMG/M metagenome (GOLD analysis project Ga0214472, IMG submission 207662) | Soil microbial communities from uranium-contaminated site in the Upper Colorado River Basin, Wyoming, United States - RVT140D175 | ecosystem: Environmental > Terrestrial > Soil > Contaminated >...
AAGACGTTCCTCCACTTTGGACACCTCTTGCCACGGCATCGACACCTCCCGAAAAACGGAAAGTGTTACCCATGTCTCCGGAACGGTCTGTCACCTATGTCTCAGGTCGGGCAAACCCAGGTGCCGTATTCACGGAAATTGACCTTTTGTCAGTGTTTCTGCCGCTTGAGGCAGAGCTACTGCCTCGAGTCTCCAGGCCAGGGAGACCTCCTTTCTCTGAATGCCTAACGGCCCCGTCACGGCCTTTCCCCTGTATATCTTCGACCTTCGTCGTTACTCGGCGCAATTGCACTGTGCGACACCGGGTTCAATTCGCCACATGACACACCGGCTTTGGCCGAAGCGGTCGCCTGCCATCCGACAGACTTTCTCCGTTGAAGCTTGTGCCGCGGGCATGAAGGTCCTGAGAGGAAACAAGAAAATTTGAGACCTGCGCTCGCTGGCAAGTCAGCTCATTTGGCCCGGAACGGCAGCAATGCCATGCAATACGAATTCGACGATCTCGGCACGGCGTCGCCGCGTTTCTTCGGGGTCGGCAAAGGAGCGGCGAAAAACCGCGCCGAGTGTGTACCGGTTCGAGGAAAAGTGAAAGCAAAGACCCGCGATGGACAGGTATAGCGCCACCGGGGTAATTCCATCGCGAAACTTTCGTTCCGCCCGACCGCGCTTGAGAATGTCCTCGAGCGCATCAATCAGCGTATCATAGGCCGTCAGCAACACTTTCGAGCGGCGGATGAACTGCCCCTCAAGGCGGTTTTCAGCGTTCAGGAGCGAGATCAGGCGCGGGTTTTCGATGAAGTAGTCGAAGGTCGCAACCGTCAAGCGCTCCACAGCAGCTACAGGATCGAGCGTACGCAGCTCGAGATCCGCCTGCCGGTGCCGCAATTCCGTAACCTCGGCCTCAAGCGCCTCGATGAACAAGAGTTCTCGATTGTCAAAATAGTGGTAAATCAACCCTTTTGATACACCTGCCTCGCGCGCCACGCTTTCCATGGCTGCGCCGTCGAACCCGTCTCGCGCAAACACGTCGCGTGCCGCCATAAGGATCCGGGCGCGTGTCCGTTCACGATCGCGCTGTTTTTCTTTGGCTGGTTTTGGGCGCGTCATTTTCGATAAAGACCTATTGCCAGATTATGCATCTATGAATAATGTTCCCCCTAACTGACCAATTAGTCAATAACGGGAATATCCCCCGGGGGAGAACACATGCAGCCCGATACTCGACCGATGCACGCGCCGGCGGTGCAGCAATGATCGAACCTGTTATCGCGCTGGTGACGGCACTTGGTCTGATCGCGCTTGGTTCGCCGGTCTTTCTGGCCCTCGGAGCGGCCGGGCTGCTCGGCCTCTACATGGCGCGCGGCGAACTGGCGCTTTTCCTGGCGCCAACGTCGATATTCGGCGCGCTCAACAGCTTCGAGATGATCGCTCTGCCGCTCTTTATCCTGATGGGCTTCTTGCTATCGGAAACGCCGGTCGGGCGGGACCTGTTTCATGTCGCCTCGCTCTGGATGAACCGATTGCGGGGCGGGCTGGCGATTGCGTCCGTGGGTGCCTGCACGCTTTTCGGCGCAGTCAGCGGCGTCTCGATCGCCGGAGTCGCCTCGATCGGCAAACTTGCCGTGCCAGAGATGATTAATCGCGGCTATTCCCCGGGACTGGCGGCGGGAAGCGTGGTGTCCGCCGGTGCGATCGCCATGCTGATCCCACCTTCCGTCCCCTTCATCGTCTACTCGGCGATGAGTGGCGTCTCGGTGGCAGATCTGTTCATCGGCGGACTTGTACCGGGCCTAGCAATCGCCCTTGCACTGTCGTTCTATATCTACATCCGGTGCCTGCTGCGGCCACAGGATGCGCCCGATCTCATGATCGTGACGAATTGGGGCGCGCGCTTTCGCAGCCTGGGTCGGATCTGGCATATCCTCCTGCTCGTTTTCCTCGTTGTGGGCTCGATCTACAGCGGCATTGCTACGCCTACCGAAGCCTCGTCGATCGGGGTGATCGGGTCGGCCGTGATTGCAGGCGTTGTCTACCGCGTGCTGACCCCGACCGCCCTGATGCGGATTTTCTCCAACAGCCTTCGCGTCTCAACTGCAATCCTGTTGATCATCGGTTCCGCCAAGATCTTCGGCGACTATCTCAACCTGATCCGCCTGCCGCAGACACTGGCACAGGCAGCCGTTTCCTTCGATCTTCCACCTGTGGTCATCATGCTACTGGTAATGTTGGTGCTGATGGGCCTGGGTATGGTGATCGATGGCTTCTCGCTTATCGTCGTAACGACGCCTTTCCTTCTGCCGATTGTAACGACGCTCGGCTATGACCCGCTCTGGTTCGGGATCGTGCTGGTGATGAACCTTGAAATGGCGGTCGTCACGCCGCCGGTTGGGCTGAACCTCTATACGTTAAAAGGCGTGGTGCCTGAATTATCGATGGAGCAGATCATCACTGCGGCGCTGCCGTTCGTAGCGATACAGTTCCTCGTTCTGCTCATTTTCCTGTTCGTGCCTGAGCTTAGCCTCTGGCTGCCTTCACTATTGTAACGGCACGAACCATCCGGTCTCATAAAGGGAGGAATACCATGACAAAACTGACCCGACGCACGCTTATTCAGTGCGGCCTCGCCGCAGGAGCTCTTGGCGGCATCCCAGGCCTGGCCCGTGCCGCAACCAGCATGACCGGCGTGACTTACATGCCGCCAAGCTACTCGGCGCTCATGTGGGGGATCAACGGCTTCAACAAACGGCTCGCCAGTGGCCTCGATGGCGGCAAAGTCGAATTTTACGACAGCGGCACGCTGCTCAAGGCTGACGAACAGATCGCGGGCCTGCGCTCGCGCACGATCGATTACATGTTCCACACCTCTACCTACATCACACGGTCGTTCAGCACGATCGGACTTCTGGGCCTGCCGAGCCTGGTGGGCGAACTCTACGAGCACGGTGACCGGATCGCGCGGGATACACCGCTATTCAACCTGATGCGCGACAATCTGCGGGAAGAGAACATCGAGATGCTGAGCCTCGGCGGTGGCGTCATCGAGCCGCAATACGTCTGGTCTGCCAAGGAACCGATCACCTCGCTTGAGCAGCTCAAGGGGCGCAAGGTCCGCGTGGTGGGCTACGAAGCCTCAACCGCGATGGAGAAGATTGGCGTGGTGCCGGTGCGCATCCCGTCCTCGGAAACCTATCTCGCGCTGCAGCGGGGCACGGTTGATGCCGTTGTGGCCAACATCTCGACCGTGGTTGCGCGCAACCTCCAGGAACAGTTGAAATACTGCTACAAGCTGCCGATCACGGCCTATACGATCGGTCTCTACATGTTGGCCGACCGTTACGCCGGGCTTGACGACACGACCCGCGCTGCAGTTGACGAGGCGACCGTCTGGTATGATGCAAACAGCGCCAAGGAGGTCAATAACGTGCTCTATCCGAAAACCCACTGGCCGAAGATCACCGAAGCAGGGATCGAGATCGTACAGCCGGATGACACCGCGCGTGCGGATTTCGAGACCGTGGCCCATGAGGTCTGGGACTGGTGGAAAGGCGAAGTCGGCGAAGAGTTCGGCACCAAAGCCATCGCACTTGCCCGCGGCGAGGCCGTATAAGCCGTGCGCGCTCTGATCCGCCTTATCGATCTCACCGCCCAGGGACTTCGGTTCCTGGGCGCACTTGCGCTGGTCTTCATGGCGCTCTCGGTCTTCTACGACGCGATGATGCGCTATCTCTTCCTCGCCCCCACGTCCTGGAGCCTGGAGGTCAATTCCTATCTCGTCGCTTTCATCGCGTTCATCCCTGCGGCACATGTGCTACGTGAGCGCGAACATCTGCGCATTGGACTGGTGCAGGACAAACTGCACGGGACTTCTGCCCGGATCGTCGCCTGTTTCATCTCGCTGGTGGGGATGCTTCTTTCTTTCGTTCTGGTCTGGCGTGGTGGCCAGATCGCCTATGACGCGTGGTTCTACGGCGAGCGAATGTCCACCGTTCTGGGAACGCCGACGGTGATCCCGTACAGTTTTGTCCCGACCGGATTCTTCGTGTTGGGCCTTGCCTTTCTTGCGAATTTTGCTGAGGTATTCGATGACAGGTCGAGGGCACCAGATCTGACCTGAAACCGCGAATTAAAGCATCGGGGCGATTAACTCCTTCACGGGGCAACTCTGATCGAAACCAGCAGCGCGGAGAGCTTCGACCGAGCGGGAAATTTACCTCAGAGCTTCAGAGCAGATCCGGTTTAGATGGAACCCCTTCGGCGATCCGTCGTTCCGGTGAAGCTGCTTTAATTATTTGATCCGATCCAGGTTGGCAATTCATACCATAAACGCGCTCAAACGCTGTCGAATGACCGCCGGCGCCTGGCCGGGTCGGCAATAACGCAGATCAAAACACGAATTATCAGGCGCAATTACCCCTGCAATAAGCCGCCGCCTCTTGCCCGGTCACCTACCCCGCGTCTCTTGCAGCGCCACATCACGCCCAAATTTCTCTTAAAAATACCGGATTCATTGCGCCAACCCTGCAGTGCGCCCCGCCCTTTCCCACCTTGGCAAGCAACTCACAAGGGTTCCTCAGGGTTTCCAAGGTATTGAAAATTCGTCCCTTCACCATTGACATAAAGACATCTTTATATCTACATTATGACAATCTTAATCTCTATGTTCGAAGATCACCGATATGGAAATGCTTCTCTCCGCCCTGAAAGCCGCAGGCGAAGCCACCCGGCTCCGCCTTCTGGCGCTCTGCGCACACAGTGATCTGACCGTTTCGGATCTGACGTCGATTCTCGGGCAGAGCCAGCCACGCGTATCGCGTCACCTCAAACTCCTCTGCGACGGCGGCCTGCTGGACCGCTCTCGCGAAGGCAGCTGGGTTTATTTCCGGCTGACGACCCACGGAACCGGCGCGGAGATCGCGCGCACTCTGGTCGATTCAATACCATCGGATGACGGCACCCTGACCCGGGACCTCGAACGGCTGGAAAGAATCCGCCAGGCCCGCAGCCAACGCGCATCCGACTATTTCCGCCGTAATGCGAAACAGTGGGACCAGATTCGTTCACTCTATGTCGAAGAGCACGAGGTCGAGAAAAAGCTTCTGGAACTACTGCCCGGCGAGTTGATCGGTGACCTGCTGGACATTGGAACCGGAACCGGTCGCGTGATCGAATTGCTGGCGCCACGGGTCACCAAGGCGGTCGGTGTCGACCTGTCGAGCGAGATGCTGATGGTGGCGCGCGCGAATATAGAACGGGCGTCCCTGCGGAACTGCACGGTCAAACAGGGCGACATGTATCAGCTTCCGGTCCAAAGCGGCAGCTTCGACGCCGTCACGCTGCATCAGGTTCTGCACTTCGCGGAAACGCCCTCCGAAGTCCTGGCCGAGGCCGCGCGGACGCTGCGGCCCGGCGGCAGACTGATCGTGGTGGATTTCCAGGCGCACGATCTGGATTACCTGCGCGACGAACATTCACACCGCTGGCTCGGCTTTCGCGATGCCGACGTCCAGAACTGGTTCAAAGAGGCCGGCCTGATCCCAAGCCAGTACGTCGAGTTGCCCGGCGATCCCCTGACCGTCGGCATCTGGACCGCCGAACGGCCTCCGGCCGATTACACGGCGATCGATCATACCTCGGTTGAACGTTCTACAGCCGATCAGGTGCATTAACCGACATGGGCAACCTCCCACCTGCCAACACATCTATTAAAAGGACCAGGAAGCCATGAGCGCCTCAGCCCAATCACCGGATGCAAAGACTGACCGGAAGCGTGCCGCGGACGCCAGAATTTCCGGCCGGCGTACGGTCTTCGCACCCGGCGACAAGATTGCAAAACTCTCCTTCGAGTTCTTTCCTCCAAAGACGCCGGACATGGAGAAAAAGCTATGGACCACGATTGAGCACCTGACTCCGCTGGCGCCACGTTTCGTCTCGGTGACCTATGGCGCCGGTGGCGGCACACAGGCACAGACGCTGGGAACAGTGAAAAAGATCCGCAACAAGACCGATCTCGAGCCGGCCGCCCATCTGACCTGTGTCGGCGCTAGCCGGGGCGAGATCGACGATGTCGCCCGGGCCTATTGGGATGCCGGCATTCGTCACATTGTCGCCCTGCGCGGCGATCCTCCCAAGTCTGACGGCGCATATCGCCCTCACCCTGATGGCTATGCCTATGCCTCGGATCTGATCGCCGGATTGAAACGGATCGGGAATTTCAGGATCTCCGTCGCCGCTTATCCCGAAGTTCATCCGCAGGCGGCCTCGGCCGAAGCCGACCTGGACAACCTGAAGCGCAAACTCGACGCGGGCGCCAGCCAGGCCATCACCCAGTTCTTTTTCAATCCGGATGATTATCTGCGTTTTGTCGACCGGGCACAGGCTGCCGGAATCAGCAAGCCGATCATCCCCGGCATCCTGCCGATCACCAATTTCGCGCGAACGATTGAGTTCGCCGAGCTCTGCGGCGCAACGCTACCGGACTGGATGGCCGAGCTCTTCACCGATCTGGACGACGAGCCGGTCGCCCGCGGTTTCGTCGCCGCCGCAACCGCCGTTGAACAGTGCCGCTATCTGCAGACCCGCGGTGTCGAAGAGTTCCACTTCTATACTCTCAACCGCCACGAACTGACCGCCGCTATCTGCCGCATGCTGCGCGCCCCCGGTGTCGGACGGATGACCGTACTGAAAGCCGACGCCCAATCGGAGGCCCGACTTTAAAAAATGAGTGATTTCCTTCAAACCCTGCAGGACCGGATACTGCTGTGCGACGGCGCCATGGGCAGCCGCGTGCAGGCCATGGACCTGGAACTGGAACGCGACTACTGGAACCAGGAAAACTGCACCGAGGTTCTCAATCTCTCCCGTCCCGACGTGGTGATCGATATCCACAAAGGCTATTACGCCGCCGGTTCCGACGTGGTCCAGACCAACAGTTTCGGCGGATCGCCACTTACCCTGGCGGAGTTCGATCTGCAGGACCGTGCCTTCGAGATCAACCGCCGGGCCGGCGAACTGGCCCGTGAGGCTGCAGAGACCTTCGGCGCCGACGGCCGCCAGCGCTTCGTTCTCGGGTCGGTCGGACCGGGCACGCGCCTGCCGTCGCTTGGACATATCGGTTACGACGCTCTGGAGAGCGCGCTGAAAATCCAGTGCGCCGGTCTGATCGATGGCGGCGTTGACGGCATTCTCATCGAGACCTGCCAGGACCCCTTACAGATCAAGGCCGCCGTCAATGGCGCGAAGTTCGCCCGCGAACAGGCAAACCTGAACGAGCTGCCGATCATGGTGCAGGTCACCGTGGAGACCACGGGGACCCTGCTGGTCGGCACCGACATTGCCGCCGCCGCCACGATCATCGATGCCCTGGATGTTTCGATCCTGGGACTCAATTGCGCAACCGGCCCTCAGGAAATGGCCGCCCATGTCCGTTGGCTGTCGGAGAACTGGAATGGCCTGCTCTCGCTGCAACCAAATGCCGGACTGCCGGAACTGGTCAACGGCTGCACCCATTATCCCCTGACGCCTGACGAACTGGCGAAATGGCTGGAGCGCTTCATCACCGAAGACGGCCTCAATATGGTCGGTGGCTGCTGCGGCTCCACCCCGGAACACATCTCCGCCGTGGATGCCATGTTGCGTCAATTGAGTGGTTCGAGTGAAATATCAGGATCGCGCCCCAAACCAATAGAGCGAAAAAGCTTTTGGGTTCCTTCAATCGCTTCGCTCTACAGTCCCGTCGCCATGCGGCAGGAAAACGCCTACCTCTCGATCGGTGAGCGCTGCAACGCCAATGGCAGCCGGAAGTTCCGCCAGTTGCAGGAACAGGGCGACTGGGAAGGCTGCATCGCCATGGGGGTCGATCAGGTGAAGGAAGGCTCCCATGCGCTCGACGTCTGCACCGCCTTTGTCGGCCGCGACGAAGGCGCCGAGATGGAAGAAGTCGTCACCCGCATGCGTGGTTCCGTGACCGCGCCGCTGGTGCTGGATTCGACCGAGTTGCCGGTTCTGGAGCGTGCTCTGAAGCTCTACGGCGGCAAGGGCATCCTGAACTCGATCAACTTCGAGGACGGCGAGGAGCCGGCCGAGAAACGGGTCAAGCTCGCGCGGAAATTCGGCGCCGCCGTCATTGCGCTGACCATCGACGAATTCGGCATGGCCAAGGACGTGAACAAGAAGATCGAAGTCGCCAAACGGCTGTACGATTTCGCCTGCGTGAAACACGGCCTGCCGCCTGAAGATCTGATTTTCGATCCCCTCACCTTCACGATCTGCACCGGCAACGAGGACGACCGCAAGCTGGGTCTCTGGACCCTGGAAGCCATCCAGCGGATATCGCAGGAGCTGCCCGACTGCCAGATCGTTCTCGGGCTGTCAAACATCTCCTTCGGACTGAACCCGGTCGCGCGGCATGTTCTCAACTCGGTCTATCTGGATCACGCGATAAAACGCGGACTGACGGGTGCGATCGTGCATCTGTCGAAAATCATGCCGCTCCACAGGATTCCCGAGGAAGAGGCCAGGATCGCCGAGGATCTGATCTTCGACCGACGTATCATCACGGACGACGGCGAGACGACCTACGATCCGCTACAGGCGTATCTGAAGCTGTTCGATGGACGCACCGCCGAGAAGACCGAAAAGAAAGCGCGCGCCGAGGACGTCGAAACACGCCTCAAGGACCGCATCGTCGACGGTGACAAACAGGGCCTCACCGACGACCTCGAAGAAGCCATGCTGACCACGCCACCGCTGGACATCATCAACATTCACCTGCTGGCCGGCATGAAGGTGGTGGGCGAGCTGTTCGGGGCCGGCAAGATGCAGCTGCCCTTCGTCCTGCAGTCCGCCGAGACCATGAAGACCGCCGTCGCCTATCTCGAACCCTTCATGGACAAGGTCGAGGGCCAGGAAAAAGGCATTATCGTTCTGGCCACGGTCAAGGGCGACGTCCACGACATCGGCAAGAATCTGGTCGACATTATCCTGACCAACAACGGCTACAAGGTGATCAACCTGGGCATCAAGCAGCCGATCGAAAGCATTGTCGCCGCCGTCAAGGAACACAATGCCGACGCCGTGGGCATGAGCGGCCTTCTGGTCAAATCCACCGTGGTGATGCGCGAAAACCTGGAGCGCCTCTCCCGGGATGAAGTCAAAATCCCGGTCATGCTCGGCGGTGCCGCCCTGACCCGGCACTATGTCGAGACCGATTGCGTCTCGGCCTATGACTCCGGTCGGGTGGCCTACGCCCGCGATGCCTTCGACGGACTCGATCTGATGCAGAAGATCGTCGCCAACGACTTCGATGCCCATCTGGCGGAACGTCAGGCAAAGATAGACGGCCGCAAGGTCAACACCAGGAAACAGCTCGGCCGTCCGGCTGATGCCGATCATCGGCCGGTCGACATCGAAGAAACCCGTCTGCGCCGCGAGGAACTGGCCCAGGGGATAAAGTTCCCCGATCCGCCCTTCTGGGGCCCCAGGGTCATCGCCCGTGTGCCGGTCGATGCATTGCTGCCGTATTTGAACGAGCGCATGCTGTTTCAGTTTCAGTGGGGCTACCGCAAGGACGGCCGGTCGCTAGAGGAGTATATCGTATGGGCCCGCAAGGAACTGCGGCCGGTGCTCAAACGCATGCTGGACGTCTGCAAGCAGCAGGACATCCTGCGCCCGCAGGCGGTGTACGGCTATTGGCCGGCGAATGCCGAGGGCAACGACATCATCCTGTTCGACGCCGAGGATCACGATAAGGAGGTCGGTCGCTTTACCCTGCCCCGCCAGGCGCGCGAAGGCGGGCTGTGCATCGCCGATTTCCTGCGCGACGTCTCAAGCGGCCAGAGAGACGTTCTGGGCATGCAGATCGTGACCATGGGTCAGAATGTGGCCGATGTCGCCCGCGACTGGTTCGCCGACAACCGCTATCAGGATTATCTCTACCTCCACGGTCTGGGGGTCGAACTCACCGAAGCCTTGGCGGAATACGTCCATAAGCGCATCCGCGGCGAACTGGGCTTCGGACATGAGGACGACCGCGACATGGCCAGGATGCTGCAGCAGGGCTATCGCGGGTCGCGCTATTCCTTCGGTTACCCGGCCTGTCCGAACCTGGAGGACCAGCGTCATCTGCTGAAGTTGCTGAACGCCGAGCAGATCGGCGTCGATTTCTCCGACGAGTTCCAGCTTCACCCGGAACAGTCGACCAGCGCGATTGTCCTGCACCATCCGCAGGCCAAGTATTTTACGGTGTAACCGTCCGTCCTTCCGCCGCCTATCGGGCAAGGGGAAGGACAAGACATGAGGAGTTAAGCAAAATGAGCAGCCTCGCGACAATCCACACTCTAGCCGGCCATACGCTTTGCGGCGGCAACCACCAGCCTGACCTTGGGGCCACGCCCGCCTGCACGGTAAAAAGTGTTGAGGAAGCCGCAAGGGCCGAACGCTGGTGGGTGGAGGAATGGTCGAAATTCCCGACCTATAGCCTGGATGCCGAAGGCACGCCGCAATACTGGAGCGTCCCCGAAGACACCGGCGTCTATCAGGACGACTGGCCTCTGGGCGAGAAACTGGCCGAAGAAACGATCCGGCAGATGCGCTGCTTTCCCGAAGGCAGTACGATTCTGCGCCACATCCTGCGCGAAATGGATCAGACCTCGACAATTTCCCAGGGCTTCCTGAACCGACTGGAAGACATCCTGATTTCGCCGGAACTTTATGGAAAACTGGGAGGCTAAAGTCTGACCGGCTTTCACGGAATCAGTGAAAGCCGGTCAGACTCAGTATGCCCGGTCGATGGAAAATTCGACGGCCTCAAGCAGGGCTTCCTTGATGGCGGAATCCGGGAAACCCGACAGGGCTTCGCAGGCGTCCCGGCCGTAGCTGCGGGCCCGTTCCATGGAATCCTCCATGGCGCCGTGCCTGGTGAGCAGCTCAATCGCCCGCGCCAGATCGCCGTCCTTCTGATCCAGATCTTCCAGGCAGCGGCGCCAGAAGGTCCGTTCCTCGTCGTTGCCGCGGGCAAAGGCGAGCACGACAGGCAGAGTGATCTTGCCCTCGCGGAAGTCGTCGCCGATGGTTTTACCCAGTTCAGCCTGATGCGCCGAGAAATCCAGGACATCGTCGACGAGCTGAAAGGCGATACCCAGGTTGCGGCCGTAGCGATCGAGCGCATCCGCATCGGCCTCCGGCCGCTCGGCAACCACGGCACCAATGCGGCAGGCTGCCGCGAAAAGCGCGGCGGTCTTGGAGCTGATGACCTCGAGATAGGCTTCTTCGGAGGTCGTGGTGTCGTTTGAGGTCAGCAACTGATGGACCTCACCTTCCGCAATCACCGCCGACGCCTCCGATAAAATCCGCAGAACCTCCAGAGACCCGTCATCAACCATCAACTGGAACGCCCGGCTGAACAGGAAATCGCCGACCAGCACACTCGGCTTGTTACCGTACAGCGCATTGGCTGTGGCCAGTCCCCGCCGCAGATCACTCTCATCCACCACGTCGTCGTGCAGAAGCGTCGCGGTATGGATGAACTCGACGCAGGTGGCCAGCGCCAGATGGCGCTCGCCCTCGTAGCCGCAAAGCCGGGAGGCAGCCAGCGTCAGCATCGGACGCAGACGCTTGCCGCCTGCAGCAACGATGTGGCCCGCCAGCTGTGGAATCAGAGCAACCGGGGACTGCATCCGTTCAACGATGAGCCCGTTCACAGCCTGCATGTCCTGGGACACCAGGGCTGAAAGTTCCTCTAATCCCGCTTTCGCAGGCGTGGATGATGTTTTTTTAATGTCGAGGGCGACAGCCAACTTTCCAGCCTCACTCTTCCTGCGATCCATCTGGTATGCTGTACCGGGCTGGCACGCTTTACCGGGGTGAAGTCGACAGGGTATGTATTGACGTCAGAATAGGTTTAACCACAGGCCGGTCAAGCCTGACAGGATGTCGCAGAATAAATCCTTGGTGATTGGCGGTTTACAGGCACAGCGAAGCCGATCGATCCGGGAGCCTACGAACGGAACCCGGACAAGTGCCCTCCAGAATCCAGATCGGAAGCCGATGAAAGAACTTTTTCGCAGTAACGACCCGGTCAAGCTGTCCTGGCTGCAGGCATTGCTGGCGGACTCGGAAATCGAATGCCTGATCCTCGATAATCACGCATCTGTGATCGAAGGATCGATCGGCGCCATTCAGCGCCGGGTTATGGTTTCCGATGACGATCTTGAGCATGCCCTCGAACTCATGAACCAAACCGGTGTAGAGATTGCCTGGTGAACCAACCTGCTGACCCGCAAGAACCCGAAATTCAAGGGTCTGACGTTGCGCAGACAGGCGTCACCGAAGACGCGCTCCTGGACGGGCGTATTGTCCTGCAGCAGCCGAAGGACGGTTATCGGGCTGCGATAGATCCCGTATTCCTGGCGGCGGCTGTAACGGCAAGGCCCGGCGACCGCATTCTGGACCTGGGCTGTGGCGTCGGCACGGCGGGGCTCTGTCTTCTGAGCCGGGTGCCCGGGATCGAGGTCACCGGTTTCGAAATTCAGAGCCAACTGGTTGAACTTTCGCGGCAGAATGCCGCTCGAAACGGCCTGAAATCGCGTTTCGAGGCAATCGAAGGCGATATTCTGGCTCTGCCGGCCAGCCTGTCGCTCGAATCCTTCGATCACGTCATCTGCAATCCGCCTTATCTGGCATCGGGCGCCGCCCGCCCCTCGCCCAATCTGTCGCGGACCACGGCCAATCAGGAGGGCGAAGCCCAGTTAAACGACTGGATAGAGGCTGCCGTAGCCCTGGTGCGCCGCAAGGGCAGCATCACCTTCATTCATCGCGCGGACCGCATGGATACATTGATAGACGGCCTGACAGGGCCGACCGGCGGTCTCAGGCTGTTTCCGCTCTGGCCCAAGGCAGGCAAAGCCGCGAAGCGGGTCCTGCTGCAATCCCGTAAAGCGGCCGCAAGCCCGATGATCATGGCACCGGGCCTCGTCCTGCATCAGGACAACGGGAAGTTTACCGACGCTGCCGATGCCATCCTCAGGCGCGGCGAGGCCCTCGAGCTTTCCCGCCGCTGACTCGCGTCAAAGCGGCGGGAAGGACGAAGAAAGCGGCAAAATTCAAACAACTTCCATACAGGTTCCGGCCGGGTTCCCTCCGGTTCCCGGCCGAACTGCAGAGTGAAGTCTCCGATACGGCAGCATCCTCCTATTGGCAGCGCGGCAACGGCCGCTTATGTTCCCAAACATGAATATACAGAGCATCCTCTCCTGCCTGCCGATCAAGGCATTCAGAAACCCCGATCCGGTGGTCGCCATTATCCGCCTCAATGGAGTTATCGGCGCGGCCGGGCCCCTGCGCGGCGGCATGACCCTGGCCGGTCTGGAAAAGCGGCTGGACCAGGCCTTCAAGCTGAAAAATCTGGAAGCCGTGGCGCTGATCATCAACTCGCCCGGCGGTTCTCCGGTGCAGTCGGACCTGATCGCCCGGCGCATTCGAGACCTTGCCGCCGAAAAATCGGTGCCGGTCTATGCCTTCTGCGAAGATGTCGCGGCGTCCGGCGGCTATTGGCTCGCCTGCGCGGCCGATCACATTTACGCTCAGGAATCTTCGATTATCGGCTCGATCGGCGTGATCTCATCCGGTTTCGGCTTCCCTGCCGTTCTCGAGCGACTGGGGATCGAGCGCCGGGTCCGGACAGCCGGACACCGGAAATCGACGCTGGATCCCTTTGAAAAAGAAGACCCGGAAGACATAGAACGGCTGGAAGCCATCCTGAAAGAACTGCACGAGACCTTCAAATCCATGGTCACGACCCGTCGGGAAGACCGTCTGAAGGCAGACCCGGAGCTGCTGTTCAGCGGCGAATTCTGGACCGGCAACAAAGCCGTGGAACTGGGACTGATCGACGGTATCGGCGAAACGCGAAGCATGATGCGAGAGCGGTTTGGCGAAAAGGTCAAGCTGGTCCCGCTCGACGATTCACGGCCCTGGTGGCGCAAACGGATCGGTCTGGGCAGCACCGGCGGTTCGCTTTCTGGCGCCCTGCTGGGCGTTGCGGAACCGCACGAATGGATGCAGGGGCTTGTGTCAGCAGCCGAAGAGCGGGCACTCTGGGCACGATTCGGGCTATAGCTGCCCGGCAAAACAGGGTTGCCGCCTTCAATCGGCGGCCGACCGGCATGATCACCGGCATAAACTAAGGACAGGCGATGTTTGGACTCCCCTCATTCGGAAAGCTGATGGTCCTGGCCGCCGTGCTGGGTGCCGTGTGGTATGGCTTCAAGATGATCGGCCGGCTGAAGCAGGCCCGGGATGCCCAGGAACGGCAGAATTCCAAGGGTTCAACCAAGCCCGCACGCAACGATTTCACAGACATGAATGCGCCGTTGGACCTGGTTCAGTGCCCGGCCTGCAGGGCTTATATCCCCCAGGGAAGCAAATGCCATTGCGGTGGCCGGGGTTGAGAACGGGGAACGCCCCCCCTTCCCTGTTCCACTGCTTGATTCCAGCGTCAGCCGGGGATAAGGTGCGCCCCGTTTCGCAGCGCAACAAATACGGGGCCTCATGCACGCGGCCAGCACATCAAAATCCGCAAATCCAGAAACCTGTTTTCAACGCCTGATCCTGAAACTTCAGGATTACTGGGCGCGCCAGGGTTGTGTGGTTCTGCAGCCCTATGACATGGAAGTCGGCGCAGGGACGTTCCACCCGGCGACGACGCTTCGCGCGTTAGGCCCGGGCAGCTGGAAGACCGCCTATGTGCAGCCTTCGCGGCGGCCGGCCGACGGCCGATACGGCGAAAACCCGAACCGTCTGCAGCATTATTACCAGTTTCAGGTTCTGATGAAGCCCTGCCCGCCGAACAGCCAGGAACTCTATCTGGGCTCGCTCGACGTACTGGGCATCGATCCGAAGCTGCACGATATCCGCTTTGTCGAGGATGACTGGGAAAGTCCGACGCTCGGCGCCTGGGGGCTGGGCTGGGAAGTCTGGTGCGACGGCATGGAAGTGAGCCAGTACACCTATTTCCAGCAGGTCGGCGGCATTGACTGCGATCCGGTTCCGGTTGAGCTGACTTACGGACTTGAGCGGCTGGTCATGTATGTCCAGGGCGTCGAGAATGTCTACGATCTGGATTGGGACGGTGTACCCAAGGATCAGGGCGGCAAGACTTATGGTGATATCTTTCTGCAGGCGGAGAAAGAATTCTCCACCTTCAATTTCGAAGTCGCCTCCACCGACATTCTGTTCCAGCATTTTGCCGATGCCCAGAAGGAATGCCTGCATATCCTGGAGTTTGGCCGCGAGAACGGACGCTTGCTGCCCCTGCCTGCCTATGACCAGTGCATGAAGGCCAGCCATCTGTTCAATCTGCTCGACGCGCGCGGGGTTATCTCCGTAACCGAGCGGCAAGCCTATATCGGGCGGGTGCGCGAGCTTGCAAAGGCCTGTTGCGAAGCCTGGTACGAAACCCAGAAAGATAAGGCGTAAGCCATGGCCGAGCTGCTTTTCGAGCTCCTCAGCGAGGAAATCCCCGCCCGCATGCAGGCCAAGGCCGCATCGGATCTGAAGCGTCTGGTGAGCGACGGCCTCAAGGGGGCCGGCCTCGCATTCACTTCAATCGAGAGCTACGTGACGCCACGCCGCATCACGCTGGTCGCGGATGGACTACCCGACAGGCAGCCGGATGTCTCGGAAGAGAAAAAAGGCCCAAAGGTCGGCGCGCCGGAGCAGGCAATCGGCGGTTTTCTGAAGGCAAACGGACTGAGCTCGATCGACGAGGCCGAGATCCGTGAAACCCCAAAGGGTAATTTCTATTTTCTGGTCAAGGAAATTGCCGGACAGGCGACAGCCGATGTCCTGTCGGATCTGCTGATTTCGGCGATCCAGGCAATGCCCTGGGCCAAATCCATGCGTTGGGCGAATGGCAGCTTCCGCTGGGTGCGTCCGCTGCGATCCGTTATCGCCCTGTTTGACGGCAGGATTCTGACCGGCACTCTGGATCTGGGCAATGGCCTGACCATGCCGTTCGGCGCCACCACCAGCGGGCATCGCTTCATGAGCGACGGCCCGATTGAAGTCACGGGCTTCGCCGACTACCGGAACAGGCTGGCCGCAGCGAAGGTCATGCTCGACCCGGCCGAACGACGCAATACCATCGCAGAAGCAGCCGCAAAAATCACAGCGGCGGAAGGCCTGGCGCTCAAACCCGACGATGGACTTCTCGATGAGGTCACCGGGCTGGTCGAGTGGCCGGTTGTAATGATGGGGCGCATCGACGAAAGCTTCATGTCCCTGCCGCCCGAGGTGCTCTCGACTTCGATGCGCAGTCATCAGAAATATTTCTCGGTCCGGGACGGCGACAAGCTCGCCAACCGCTTCGTATTCGTGGCGAACATGGAAGCCTCGGACGGCGGCGCCACCATCGTCGAGGGCAATGAACGGGTCCTGAGTGCCCGCCTCGCCGACGCACGTTTCTTCTGGGACCAGGACTGTCAGAAACCGCTCGCCAGCCGCACGACGGCGCTCTCGGACATTGTTTTCCATGCCAGGCTGGGCACCGTCGACCAGAAGGTCGACCGGGTCGAAGCACTGGCCGCCGAACTGAGTGTCTATATTCCCACCGCCGACAAGGACCGTGTCCGCTCCGCTGCCCGTCTGGCCAAGGCGGATCTGGTGACCGGCATGGTCGGTGAGTTTCCGGAATTGCAGGGCATCATGGGGCGCTACTATGCCCTGCAGGACGGTGAGCACGAAGACGTCGCGCTGGCCATTGCCGAGCATTACTCGCCGCTCGGGCCGGGCGACGCCTGCCCGTCGGCGCCGGTTTCTGTTGCCCTGGCCCTGGCTGACAAGATCGACATTCTGACCGGGTTCTTCGCCATCGACGAAAAGCCGACCGGCTCGAAGGACCCCTACGCCCTGAGGCGCGCGGCGCTCGGCGCGATCCGCCTGATTATCGAAAACGGGTTACGCCTGCCCCTGTTGTCGGTTTTCGATGCGGCTCAACAGCTTTACCCGCATCTGGACAGCGCCCCTGTTGCACCCGATCTGCTGGAGTTTTTTGCCGACCGTCTCAAGGTGGTGCTCAAGGACAAGGGTGTCCGCCACGACCTGGTTTCCGCCGTGTTTTCTCTGGGAAGCGAGGACGATCTGGTCCGGCTGCTGGCCCGGGTCGATGCGTTAGCGGCTTTTATCGGCAGTGAAGACGGCGCCAATCTGCTGATCGCTTTCCGGCGTGCGGCCAATATCGTGCGCATCGAAGAAAAGAAGGACGGCGCCGGTTACAGCGGCGATGTCTCTCGCGGGACTTTCGAACAGGATCAGGAGCACCAGCTCTTCGAGGCACTGGAGCAGAGCGCTTCGGCCGCGACGGCTGCGCTGTCGGAGGAAGATTTCGCCGCTGCCATGGCGGCACTGGCCAAACTGCGGCAACCGCTTGACCGATTTTTCGAAGACGTCACGGTGAATGCTGAAAATGCCGATCTGCGCGCCAACAGATTGCGGCTGCTTTCTCGCATTGGTGCGACCCTGGGCGAGGTCGCGGACTTTTCCAAAATCGAAGGATGATCGAGTTCAATGACTAAGTGGGTGTACAATTTCGGTGGTGGCACGGCTGACGGCCGCGCCGACATGCGCAACCTTCTGGGCGGCAAGGGAGCCAATCTGGCCGAAATGTCGTCGCTCGGCCTTCCAGTGCCCGCGGGCTTTACCATCACGACCGAAGTCTGTTCGGCCTACTACGACAATGACCGACGCTATCCCGACGCGCTCTCTGACCAGGTCGATACGGCCCTTGCACAGATAGAGACGCTGGTCGGTGCAAAATTCGGCGATCCCCAGGATCCTCTGCTGGTCTCCGTGCGCTCCGGCGCCCGGGCCTCGATGCCCGGCATGATGGACACTGTCCTCAATCTCGGCCTGAACGACGTCACGGTCCGCGGCCTCGCCACCGCCTCCGGCGACGAAAGATTCGCCTACGACAGCTACCGCCGCTTCATCCAGATGTTCGGCGATGTGGTGCTGGAAGTCGACCATCATCATTTCGAGGAAATCCTCGAACTGCATAAGGAAGACCGCGGCCACGCCATGGATACCGACCTGAGCGCCGACGACTGGCGCAAGGTGATCGAAGGTTTCAAGGCCAAGATCGTCGAAGAGACCGGCAAGCCTTTCCCGCAGGAACCCAGGGATCAGCTCTGGGCCGCAATTTCCGCGGTGTTCGGATCCTGGATGAACCAGCGCGCGATCACCTATCGCCGCCTCAATTCCATCCCCGCCTCCTGGGGCACGGCCGTGAACGTCCAGGCCATGGTCTTCGGGAACATGGGCGACGACTGTGCGACCGGCGTGGCCTTCACCCGCGACCCTTCCACAGGCGAAAACATCTTCTATGGCGAGTATCTGGTAAACGCGCAGGGCGAGGACGTTGTGGCCGGTATCCGCACGCCGCAGGACCTGACCATACAGGGCAAGCAAGCCAACGGCTCCAGTCTGCCATCCATGGAAGAGGTGATGCCCGAAGTCTTCAAGCAGCTCAACGACGTGCGTCTAAGCCTGGAAAAGCACTACCGCGATATTCAGGACATCGAATTCACGGTGCAGCGCGGCAAGCTCTATATGCTGCAGACCCGCGCCGGCAAGCGCACGGCGCCCGCAGCGCTGAAAATCGCCGTCGACATGGTCAGCGAAGGCTTGATCACCAAGGAGGAAGCCATCAACCGGATTGATCCGGCAGCCCTGGATCAACTGCTTCACCCGACCCTGGATCCCGACGCTCCGCGCCACGTTCTGACCCGCGGTCTGCCCGCTTCGCCGGGCGCGGCATCCGGAAAAATCGTGTTCAGCGCCGACGCCGCGGAAAGACAGGCCGCTGCCGGCGAAGCGGTTATTCTCTGCCGGATCGAAACGTCTCCCGACGATATCCACGGCATGCATGCCGCCAAGGGCATCCTGACGACACGCGGCGGCATGACCAGCCACGCGGCCGTTGTCGCCCGCGGCATGGGCCGGGCCTGTGTGGCCGGTGCCGGCGAACTTCGCATCGACTACAAGGCCGGCACGCTGCGCGCCCGGAACGAAGAACTCCGCGAAGGTGACCTGATCACCATCGATGGCGGCAGTGGTGAAATCATGAAGGGCGAAGTGCCAACCATCCAGCCGGAACTGTCGGGCAACTTCGGCACTCTGATGGGGTGGGCCGACTCAATCCGCGAGATGAAGATACGTGCCAACGCGGACACCCCGACCGATTGCCGCAACGCCCTTAATTTCGGAGCCGAAGGCGTCGGCCTCTGCCGGACCGAGCATATGTTCTTCGATGCGCAACGGATCGTGGCCGTCCGGGAAATGATTCTCGCTGACAATGAAGCCGAGCGCCGCGCCGCACTGGCCAAGATCCTGCCGATGCAGCGCCAGGACTTTATCGAGATCTTCAAGATCATGGAGGGCCTGCCGGTCACCATCCGGCTGCTCGATCCCCCACTCCACGAGTTCCTTCCCCACGGAGAAGAGGAACTGGCGGAATTCGCAGCTGCAGCCAACGCGCCGCTGGATCTGGTACGCAGCCGTGCCGCCAAGCTGGCCGAGAACAACCCGATGCTTGGCCATCGCGGCTGTCGCCTGGGAATCTCCTATCCCGAAATCTACGAAATGCAGGTTCGGGCGATTTTTGAAGCCGCCGCATTCGTGGCCAGGGAAGACGGCAACAAGATCGAGCCTGAGGTCATGATCCCGCTGATTGCGGTGAAAAAAGAAATCGAAATCATGAAAGCGCTGGTCGACAGAGTGGCGCGCGAAGTCATTGAGGCAGAGGGTATCGAAATCAAATATCTGGTGGGAACGATGATCGAACTGCCGCGCGCTGCGCTGCGTGCCGCTGAAATCGCCGAAGAAGCCGAATTTTTCAGCTTCGGCACCAACGATCTCACCCAAACGACGTTCGGACTTTCACGAGACGATGCCGGCAGCTTTCTCGGCGCCTATGAACAGCAGGGTATCATCGAGCAGGATCCCTTCATCTCGCTCGACATCGAAGGCGTGGGCGAACTGGTAAGCCTGGCAGTCGAACGCGGCAGGGCTCAAAGGCCCGATATCAAGCTTGGGATCTGCGGCGAGCATGGCGGCGATCCGGCGTCCATCGCCTTCTGCCAGAGCGTCGGTCTGGATTACGTTTCCTGCTCCCCCTACCGCGTGCCGATCGCGCGTCTGGCCGCGGCGCAGGCTGCCCTCGCCGCGCGCGGAAAGTAAGCCGCTGCCTTGAGCCCCACGAGCACAAGGCGGAGTCCGGTGATAGAAAATATAAAAGCCTGATCCTTCCCGACGGATTCTGTCAGAAAGGGGTCAGGCTTTTAGAGTCTGGTTCACGTTCCTGACCACTTCAATCAAGAACGATCACGCTCCAGCGGAACGGTCGGGATCGGGTCTGTGAAAAGACAACTACCTGTCAAAACCAGGCCGCATTACATGGTCACACCGCCCAGCATCGAGGGCTGAACATTCTCCTGCACGACCGCGGCAGCTTTAACCGGGGCAGGTGCTGCTGCCTTGGGCTGACTCGCAACCGGCTTGGTATGAGTGTTAGCCGAAGACGTATATGCCGGGGGCGTCTCACCTGATGGAGGGCTTAGCGCAGCCTTGGCCGAGTGGCTGCGCGATGTAAGGCGCTCTGCCTGTTCCGTCAGGGTCTTCAGGGTTTCGCTGATTTCCGACGTGGCGGCGGAGGTTTGATTTGCAAGCTGTTTGACCTCGCCGGCAACAACTGCAAAGCCCTTACCGGCTTCGCCGGCTCGTGCGGCTTCGATCGTTGCGTTGAGAGCAAGCAGGTTGGTCTGTTTGGCAATCGCATCGATCTGCTGCGCAACCTTACCGACCTTTTCGATTTCTTCGCTCAGAAGTCGAGATTCTTCCTCGATTCCCTCGATGACGTCGACGACATTGTTAAAGGCTTCATTGGATCCAGTGTTCATAATGTCGGACCGGCCAGCTCCCATAGGTCTACTAAAAAAACGCCAACACGTTCAGCAAACGAAAATCGTTCGCAATCTGACCAATGAATAGCATCGCAATCTTAATATGCTATTAACCGTACCCTGCCTGATGGCATCATGAAGCTATATGATCCGTCGGACAGCTCGCCGCGCCACAAGCCCGGCATCTGCAGTGCTGCATCAATTGGCGCTTTTGCCGTGTAGCTGGCCCGAATCGGATGGAACGTGCTAGGCAGAAGTTCATGAGAATTGCAAGCGTGGGTAACCAGCCGTGAACGGTATTTTCTTCGCGATCGTCGTCATCGCCTTTGCGGTTGCCGGGCTGCGTCAGATCGACTGGGACCCTCGGAGTGGCGGGCCGAGCCCAATGGAAGTTCTTTCCAGCGGCATGATCGATGCCGCGGGCGGATCGGTGACGCTGGCCATCGGGCTTATCGGCGTCATGGCGCTGTTTCTCGGTCTGATGAAGGTTGCCGAAGCCGGTGGTCTGCTGACAATCATCGCCAAAACGCTGCGGCCTCTCATGATCAGGTTGTTCCCCGAAGTCCCGTCGGACCACCCCGCGATGGGCGCGATTGTCATGAACCTGTCGGCCAATGCCCTCGGACTCGGCAACGCAGCGACGCCCTTCGGAATCCGTGCCATGGAGGAACTGGACAAGCTCAATCCCAGCCGCGGCACCGCAAGCAACGCCATGGCCCTGTTTCTGGCGATCAACACCTCAAGCGTGACTCTGCTGCCAACCGGCGTTATCGCCTTGCGGGCCGCGGCGGGTTCAGCCAATCCAGCCGGCATCCTGCCGACCACGCTTTTTGCCACTATCTGCTCCACCACTGTCGCCATAGTGGTGGCAAAACTCTGTCAGAACCTTTGGCCGGTCGCAACAACGCCGGTGCGGACCGGAGCGGATGAGGCTCGCAAGGAAGAAACTCTTCCGCTACAGGAAAGCTATACGGACGACATTCACGCCATGGCCGCTGATGCCGGACACAGCGCCTATCCTTTCTGGATCTCCGCGATTGCACTGGTGACGATCATAAGTCTGGTTCCCCTGACGATCCTTTATGGTCAGTCCATCTCCCCCTGGATCATCCCCGGGCTGATGATCGCCCTCCTCGGGTTCGGTGTCCTGCGGCGCGTTCCCATCTATGAGGTGTTCGTCGAGGGCGCCAAGGACGGGTTCCAGGTCGCACTTCGGATCATTCCTTATCTGGTCGCCATCCTGGTGGCGGTCGGTATGTTCCGCGCCAGCGGTGCAATGGAAATGATGATCGAGCCGCTGGGCCAGGTAACACGCCTGATCGGCCTGCCACCCGAGGCTCTGCCCATGGCCCTGCTTCGTCCCCTGTCCGGATCCGGTGCCTATGGGATACTCGCGTCCATTATCGAGAACCCGGCCATCGGCCCAGACAGCTATACAGGCTATCTTGTCAGCACTTTCCAGGGTTCAACGGAAACAACGTTTTACGTGCTGGCCGTTTATTTCGGCGCGGTCCAGATTCGCCGCATACGCCATGCATTGATCGCGGCCCTGGCGGCCGATGCAGCAGGCGTCGCAGCGGCGATTATCATCTGCACGTTTCTCTATGCATGACACCCGCAGGCAGCGAGAAATAGAACAGCTCAACTCTGCTCCATAGTCACTTGATATAAAAGACGATTGAATAAAGCACCACCGGCGATTAAACTCCAGTTCAGAACTTTGTTGTCTGGAGCCGTTTGACCGGTCCCGTTGCGCGCCACCCAGGCGTGCCTCGCGCAGCAGCGATAGATTCCGCCGCAACCGCCATCAAGCGGACTCCTGGAGCATGATCTGCACACGCGATATGCGCGACCAGACAGGAGGAGTAGAATGCGGCTTCTGGCTCATTTTCTCAGGCGTTTCATACAAACCGGTACCTTAAGGGTCATCGACGCCGCCGGAAAACTGCACGTGTTCTCAGGCTCTCCGGAACCCGTCGCAACGATACGCCTGCGAGACAAGTCACTTTATCACAAACTCTTTTTCAAGCCGGACCTGGCCGCCGGAGAGGCCTATATGGATGGCAACCTGACCATGGAAGACTGCAGCCTTGCCGACTTCATGGACGTGGTAATGCGGAACCATGAATTTTTCGCCGACAACAGTCCCTTCCATGGGATGATGTCGCGCCTCAGCCAGGCCGGGCGTTTTCTCCAGCAGTACAACCCCGCCCCTATTGCCCAGCGGAATGTCGCCCACCACTACGATATTTCGAACGATCTCTACCGCCTGTTTCTGGACGACGATCTGCAATATTCCTGTGCCTATTTCCGTCATCAAGGTGAAAGCCTCGAACAGGCGCAGCTGAACAAAAAACGCCACATCGCGGCCAAGCTCATGCTCAAGCCCGGTCAGCGGGTTCTGGACATCGGATGCGGTTGGGGCGGTCTATCGCTCTATCTGGCCAAATGCGCCGATGTGGAAATTACCGGGATCACTCTATCAGAGGCACAGCTTGCACTGGCTAGAGAGCGCGCCGGGGCCATGGGCCTTGCAGACAGGGTGACCTTTCGCCTGCAGGACTATCGGGAAGTCGAGGGACCGTTCGACCGCATCGTTTCAGTCGGGATGTTCGAGCACGTGGGCGTGGTGCACTACGACACTTTCTTTCAGCGCCTCAAAACGCTCCTGACCGACGATGGAATTGCGCTTTTACATTCGATCGGCCACGCAGCACCACCACATACAACCAACGCCTGGGTCCGGAAGTATATTTTTCCAGGCGGCTACTCGCCGTCGCTCTCAGAAGCCCTGGCCGCGTCCGAACGTCAGTATCTCTGGGTCACTGACGTCGAAATCCTTCGTCTCCATTACGCTGAAACCATAAAGGCGTGGCGCGCACGTTTTGCCTCAAACCGCAGCAAAATCGCGCGAATGCATGACGAACGTTTTTGCCGCATGTGGGAATTCTATCTGACGGCTTCTGAAATGCTGTTCCGGCACGACACGGCCATGGTCTTCCAGATGCAGCTGGCCCGGAAACGGGATGCGACTCCGCTGCAACGCAACTACATGCAGGACGCGGAAGAGGCCATGCTGGTCGCGGAATCGGCCGGTCCCAGAGCGTTGCATACGGCCGAAAACTCCGTCGCCTGACAAGACGGGCAACGACCCTGTCGAACGGATTCTGCTTGATTTATCCCCACGTCACCGCGGGAATTTTTACTGCCGCGACGGCTTGTGGAAGGATGTACAGCCCTTCTCGCAGTGGTGATAGCTTTCCTCAAAAACGGGAAACTCGCGGCGCCACGCCGCCAAAGTTGCCTCTTCTTCTGTTCTGGCGGCATCGTCCGCGAAGATCATCCCGTCATCGGCGAGACGGGTAAAGAGCATCGGTCCGGCCGGATAACGCGCCATCGGCCCCACGAAATGCGGTGGCCCGTCGACCACAATCAGATCGATCGCCATGACAGGTAATGACGAGATGTCATACCAGGAGAATTGCCGGTTATCGATGGTCTGGTTCGTCAAAGGCGCGTGCAGCACTGTGGCCCATTCGCTCAAGCCTTCCCGCTCCAGATGAGTTCGCGTCTGCCTGGCGAAGATTTCGTCATTCTCAAGGCTGTAAACATGTCCTTTGCCATTATCGCGAAGACAGGATGCAAGGACGAGGGTGGAGACGCCGGAGCTGCATTCAACAACGACCTCCGGTTTGACCGCGTGGGCATGCCGGGAAATAAGCAGAAGAAAGTCCGGCGAAGCCACCCAACCGCGTGTCGGCGGCAAGGGCCGTTTGAGGGAAAGCTCATATTGCAGTATCGCGAGGTTCTGAAACTGCTGAGATACGTCGATAAGGTCAGTGCGCTGGAGTTTCATCATCCTGGCCAGGGCCTCGCTGACGCGTTTATCGATCCTTCTGATCTTGTAAAAAGAATATGTCAGAAGAAACACAACAAATATCAACAATAAAACGATTGTTGCTAAGTACAAATACTGCATATTGGCGAATTATCCATAACAAGAAGAAATTGAGATCATAAAGCTATCTATAACTCAAAAGATTACCCTGAAATCCAGAAGCGTCACGACAACACCGATTGAACATCCGGACAGTTATCGTCTGAAATCAGCATCACCTTATAACCGAACGGTAACTACGGGCAAATCGCCGTTTCATCAAACACGAAAAAAACATACGCCACGGCCGACTTTTCTCACAACAGACAGTTTACTGGAATAGATTCAAATGAAGATCCGCTATGCCATGCGTCTGAAGGCGAATAGACTAACGCACAAACAGACTGCTTAAATACCCTACCGCGCCAGCAAGACAACTGCGCGACACAGCAGGCTAAAAAGGCGTTAATTCGTCGGAACGGCTGATATCAGCGGAGGACGGCTGCATGGCGACATCACTGGTACTAACGGTTCTCGGGGACGACAAACCGGGTTTTGTCGAGACTCTGGCTCAGGCCGTCGCGGAAAACGATGCAAACTGGCTGAAAAGCCGTATGAGTCGTCTTGAAGGAAAATTTGCCGGAATCGTCCATATCGAGGCGCCTGACGAAAGGATGGACGCAGTGGTGGCGGCTTTGACCCGCTTGAGTTCCGACGGGCTGCAAATCGTGATCGAGCACAGTGGCAAAATCCCAAGTCCGGTGAAATCCAGGGAACGGGTTCTGGAGCTTACGGGTTCCGATCATCCCGGGATTGTGCATGACGTTACCCGCGTTCTGGCAAAACTCGGTATCAGTATCGAGGAACTGACAACGGGCACGGATAGCGCCTCGATGGCAGGCGGTAAGCTTTTCAGGGCCACGGCCGTCATTCATGTTCCAGATTCGGTCGATCTTGACGAGTTGACGAGCGATCTCGAGGAACTGGCAAGCGACCTGATGGTCGACATTTCCCTGATTTCCTGAGACTGCATTTCGTTTGGCCCAGTTTCGCGACGCCAGCAGAACCCGTCCTACGGGCCACTAAATCCGGGGACTCCGACGGCAAAAATCACCGGATTCCAGGCCGCAGGTCTTCAGGATTCACAAAAAGAGGCCACTTTCCGAGGTCAAGCCCCCCCTCCCAATCGCCTCAACGACCTGAATATTCAGCTACTCAGGGCCGTTTTTGCTGCAAAGCAATACTCCGGCATTTTCGTTAGTTAACAAGTCATTACTCGTTTTTTTTGTTGCAATTTAAATTACGGCACCCTAAGTTTGCTGCATCGCAACAAGAAGATCCGAAACAGGACATTCCGGGATGTGAAACGCCTCTGACTCTTTTTCGGAGGTTACCATGTCGATACACGAAGACTTTAAAGCGCCGCTGCACAGGTTCGATGATTTATCCCCTGAGACGATAGATTATCATGTCGCTCAAGCCCGCAGAATTCGAAGCCAGCTCATCACCGCACAGGTGAAACGCCTGTCCAGCTTCATCGTCCGTATGTTCAGCCGCCAGAAGAGTGTTTCCAATCCGGCCGGTTTTGCAGCCAATCAGACCTGACCCAGGCCTGAATGACGAAGCGCTAAGGCCTCCGCCCAGCGGAGGCCTTTTTTTGCGGAACCAACACCGAGGGGGATAGATCCCGTCTCAATTCTTGAGAAACCGGCAGCCTTGCCTCCCCGCTCCTCTGCTTTTCTCTGATTTCCCCTTCCTTTCCCAGCCTCAGACTCTTTGGTCGGGTTGCAGGTGACTGAACCGCGCCCGCTGATAATTCTACCTGCCCAAGTACGTGTAGAATGCGTTAGCCAATAATTACTT
>Ga0214472_10001445_pt1 | contig 26640 bp, 30 predicted proteins | sample RVTome_6_FD_207662 | JGI IMG/M metagenome (GOLD analysis project Ga0214472, IMG submission 207662) | Soil microbial communities from uranium-contaminated site in the Upper Colorado River Basin, Wyoming, United States - RVT140D175 | ecosystem: Environmental > Terrestrial > Soil > Contaminated >...
TTGCGCGTCATCGAACCGGCCTCTCCGACCTCGCCACGTCGCGGGGCAGCGCGCGACCCGCGACGATCAACCGGATGACTGATTCGAAGTCCTGCACGGGCACGGTGACGCGGCGGGCGTCGCCACGGACGATCGGACCCGAGACCGACGCCGTCCAGCCGCCCACGACCGGCGGCGCGACGACCGGGCGCCCGCTCCCCCGCTCCGCCTGCACGCGATAGACGCCCATGGCCAGTCCGACGGGGCGCCAGGCGCCTTCAGCGTCCCGGCGAAGGAAGAGGATGGTGTGCTGACCGACCTTGAAGGTCGGGGCGCCGACCATGACGAACCGGCGCGTGCCGAGCTCGCCTCCGGGCACCCGCACGGACACGAACCGATCCGCCTCGCCCTTGAGCACGGTCTGGACGGCGAGCGTCGCGATGGAGTCCAGGCCGCGGCCCGCAGCCCGCACGACGCGAACATCCGTCACGGTCCCACGGACGATCAGCGTCGCGTCGGCGACGATCTCGCGGAACTCTGTGGGCACGACCAGATTGGCCCGAAGCGGCGAACCTGTCGCGAAGACGACGAGCGCCGAGAGCAGCAGCTTGCGGAGCATGGGCACCAGTTTAGAGTGCCGGCGAGCTTCTCTCCAACTTGCGGCCCGGCTCGGGGCGCCGGACGCCCCGCTCGGTGACGGCCAGAACGGCCTCGGCCGCTCGGCGCGAAGCGCCCGGCTCACCCAGGCGCGACCGGACGTCGGCCAGGTCCTGGCGCATCCGTGCCGCCCGTTCGGCGTCGCGCAGGAGCGACACGACCTCGGCCGCGATCCGATCCGGAGTGCACGCGTGCTGGATTAACTCCGGCACGACGGAACGGCCGGCGACCAGGTTGACCATCCCGTAGCTCGACACACGGACCAGGCGCCGGCCAATCGTGAACGTGAACGGCGACACGCGATAGACGATCACCATTGGCCGGCCGTGAACGGCGGCCTGCACGGTCGCCGTCCCGGACGCCGTGACGACCACGTCGCAGGCGGCCAGCACGTCGTCGGTCCGCTCGGAGACGACCGCCACCGGCACGCCGTCCGCCCCGAGCGCGTCGAGCGGCGCGAACGCCGCGTCAGCGAGTGCCGGAGCGCGCGCGACGACGAACTGCGCCCCAGACACCTCCGCGGCAACCCGGCGCGCCGCGCCGACGATCGGCGGCAGGATGCGGTCCAGTTCGTTCGGACGGCTGCCCGGCAGCAGGGCGACCACCGGCCGATCCGGATCGTGCCCGAGGCCCGCCAGAAACACCCGGCGATCGACCGGGGGCGGTGTCAGGTCGAGCAGCGGATGGCCGACGAATTCGACCGGCACGCCTGCCCGTGCGTACACGTCGACTTCGAACGGGAAGATGACGAGCATCCGAGCGACATGTCGGGCGATGGTCGCGATCCGGCCCGGGCGCCACGCCCAGAGCTGCGGGCTCACGTAGTAGACGACCGGAACGCCGAGGCGGCGCATGGCCGGCAGCAGGCGGAGATTGAAGTCGGGAAAATCAATGGCGACGAAGACGTCCGGCCGCTCGGCGCGCGCGGTCGCGGTCAGCGTCCGGAGCATGCGCCGCGCACGCGGCAGCACGGCGATGGCTTCAGAGAGCCCGGTCACCGCGAGGCCCCGATAGTCGCCGACGAGCCGGGCGCCGGCGCGGGCGAGGCCGGCGCCGCCGAACCCGGAGACGCGCACGGCCGGGTCGAGGGCTTTCAGCTCGGAGACCAGGGCGCCCGCGTACGCGTCGCCGGACGCCTCGCCGCAGGAAACCAGGATGCGGCGGCCGGGCGCGGCCGGAGGATCAGCGGGGTTCGTGTCGGTCACCCGCGGCGCCCCGCCTGAGCGTCGGCGAGTTGACGTCGAGCTGGGACAGCGGAATCCGCTCGAACTCCTCGAAGCCCAGCGCCTTCAGCTGATCGACGAACTTCGAGGCGTCGCCGACGAGCACGATCGACAGCCGGTCGGGCCGCAGAAGCGTGCGGGCCACGCGCTGGACGTCCTCGGGCGTGACGGCCTCGACTCTGTCCCGGTAGGTCTCGATCTCGCTGAGGTCGAGGCCGTAGAAGATGTGCGCCAGCACCTGGGTCGCGATCGACGCCGGCGCCTCGATGGTGAGCGGAAAGCTGCCGGAGAGGAAATCCTGCGCGCCCCGAAGCTCGGTCGATCGCACCTCTTCGCGCTGCAGGCGCCAGAACTCGTCCACCATCAGGCGGAGCGACTCGCCAGTCGCCTCCGAGCGGGTGTCGGTCTCGGCCACGACCTGCCCGCCGGCCTTGAACGTCTGGAGCGACGCCGACGCGCCGTAGGTCAGGCCGCGGTCCGAGCGCAGGACGCCGAACAGCCGATTGGCGCCCTCGCCCCCGAGGATCCGGACGGCGAGGTCGAACGGGACGAACTCGGGGCTCGTGCGCGGAATCGCGACGTGGCCGACGCGGATCTCGGTCTGCGCCGAGCCGGGCCGGTCGATGACGATCACGCGACGCGCCGGGGCCGGCGGCGCCGGCAACGCGGTTTCGGGCACGTCGCGCATGGCCCATTTGCCGAACGCGCGCTCGGCGGCGGCAAACGCCTCCTCGGCGGTGAGGTCGCCGACGATGGCGAGCAAAGCGTTGTTCGGCGCGTACCACGTGCGATGGAACGCGACGAGATCGTCGCGCGAGATACGGGACACCGAATCCGGGGTGCCGTCGCCCGGCCGGCCGTAGGGATGCTGGCCGAAGACGAGCCGGTCGAACACCAGCCCCGCCACGTAGTCCGGATCGTCGTAGCCCACCTGCATGGCCGACAGGGTCTGGCTGCGGTGCCGATCGATTTCGGTGGGATCGAACGCCGGGTTGCGGACGAGGTCGGCGGCGAGCGCGAGCGCCTCGTCCGTCCGGTCCTTCACGACGGCGCCGTTGACGAACGACAGCTCGTTGCCGGACCCGGTGCCGATGAAGCCGCCGGCCGAGTCGATGAGCGTCGCGATCTCCTCGGACGAGCGGGTCGTCGTGCCCTGGTCGAGCAGCGAGGCGACGAAGCCGGCGACGCCCGGTGCGTTCGCGGGCTCCTGGGCCGAGCCAGCCTTGACGATCAGGCGGAAGCTCACCGACGGCTGCTCGTGGTGCAGCACCACGAGCACCTGCAGCCCGTTCGGCAGTGTGCGGATCTCGTACGGCGGAAAGTCGACGGGCCGTGCCGGCAGCGGGCGCGGCGGGCGCTCGCTCGGCCAGGCCTGGGCGCACACGGCGGCCGGCACGAGGCCCGCCACCACAACCGCGGCGGCGAGGACGACGAAGCGCCTCATCGCACACCCCCGGCCGCCGGGCCGCTCTCGGGCGCGCCGCCCGAGCCGCGGGGCATGATGGTCAGGAGCATGCGCGACTGCGGCGTGAAATAGGTGGTCGCCACGCGTTTCACGTCGGCGACCGTCACGTTCTGAAACAGGTCGAACTCGCCGTCGGCGGTGGTGATGTCGTTGTGGATCACGATGGCGTGCGCCAGGTGCAGGGCCTTCTGCTGGACGGTCTCGCGCCCGAGGATGTAGTCGCGGGCGAACTGGCGTTTCGCGCGGGTCAGCTCCGCCTCGGTCACGCCCTCGGTCTTGACGCGGTCGAGCTCGGCCTGCAGGGCACGCTGGACCTCCTCGGGCCGCCGGCCGGGCTGGACGATGGCGACGGCGTAGAACAAGTTGGGATGCTCAATCAGCTTCGCCTCGCCGAACGCCGCGAGCGCGAGCTGACGATCGTAGACGAGCGTCCGGTAGATCCGGGAGCTCTCGCCGTCGGACAGGATCTTCGCCAGGATGTGCAGGGGATACGCGTCGGGGTGCCCGTCGTACGTGATGTGGTGCGAGACGACGACCGCCGGCAGCGGCCAGGGCTCGGTCACGGCGTACCGCTCCTCGCCTTCCTGGGCGGGCTCCTGCGGGATGTCGCGCGGCACGGGCTTGCCGCGCGGCACGCGGCCCAGGTACTGCTCGACGAGCGCGCGCGCCTGCGCGGTGTCGAAGTCGCCGACGAGCGCAAGCGTCGCGTTGTTCGGCACGTAGTACGTGTCGTGGAACGCCCGCACGTCGTTGATCGAGGCGGCCTCGAGGTCGGCCATGCTGCCGATGGTCTGGTGCTTGTACGGGTGGACCTGGAACGCCTTGTCGAAGATGACCTCGGACAGCCGCCCGAACGGCTGGTTCTCGTAGCGCATCCGGCGCTCTTCCTTGACGACCTCGCGCTCGTTCAGGAACCGGCCTTCGTCCACTTCCAGCGTCGCCATCCGGTCCGCTTCGAGCCAGAGCACCAGCGGCAGGTACTGCGCGGGCACGGTCTCCCAGAAGACGGTCGCGTCCTCGTCGGTGAAGGCATTCGATTGCCCGCCGACGCTCGTGATCCACGACGGGTGCTGATCGGCGCGCACGTTCTTCGAGCCTTTGAACATCAGGTGCTCGAACAGGTGGGCGAAGCCGGTCCGTCCCGGCTTTTCGTTCTTGGAGCCCACGTGGTACCAGATCGCCTGATGGACGATGGGCGTCGAATGGTCTTCGAGGAAGACGACCTGCAGGCCGTTCTCGAGGGTGACCATCGTGTAGTCGAACTTGGGCGGACGCGGAATCGTGTCGACTCCGGTCGCACTGAGGGTCAGAAGCGCAACTGCGGCGACCGCCAGCAGGCGCGCCGGATTGGACAAGCGCATTCCCTTGATTATAGGGGACCGGACCGCGATTCGCGGCATGCGGCCGGGGCCGCTCACTTGATCGCGTCGAGCCGGGCCTCCAGCTCGCGCAGCTTCCGTCGGAATTCGGGCATGCGCCGCAGCAGGACGAACGCCGCCCGCCACTCGCGGGCGTCCCAGGAGGGCATGCCTGCAACGTGGATCCCCGCCGGCGTGTCGCTCGTGATGCCGGTCTGCGCGCTCGCCTTGACGCCACGGCCGACGCGCACGTGGTTGATGACGCCGGCCTGCCCCGCCAGCACGACGTCGTCCTCGAGGACGCTGCTGCCGGCGATGCCGACCTGCGCCGCGAGCAGCACGTTGCGGCCGATGCGGACACCGTGGGCAATCTGGACGAGGTTGTCGATCTTGGTGCCGGCCCCGATGCGAGTCACGCCAACCGCCGGCCGGTCCACGACCGACTGCGCGCCGATCTCGACGTCGTCGTCAATCACGACCGAGCCGACCTGCGGGATCTTCTGGTGGGTGCCGTCGGGCCGCGTCGCGAACCCGAACCCGTCGGCCCCAATCACGCAGGCGTCCTGCAGCACGACGCGGTGGCCGACGGTGACCGTTTCGCGCACCGAGACATGGGCGTGCAGGAGGCAGTCGTCGCCGACCGCCGCAGCCTCGCCGATGGAGACGTGCGACCGCAGCACCGTGCGCGCCCCGATTCTGGCCCGCGCGCCAATCGTGACGAACGGGCCGATCGACACGCCGGGGCCGACCTCGGCCGTGGGATCGATCGCGGCCAGCGGGCTGATGCCGGCCGGCGGCTTCGGCGACGGCGTCAGCACCTCGATCGCGCTGGCGAACGTCACGTAGGGATGGGGCGAGCGGAGGACGGCGCACGGCGCGCTCGACACGCGGTCGTCGGCGATCACCGCCGAGGCACGGGTCCCCGGCAGGCGCGAGGCGTAGCGCGGATTGGCGAGGAAGGTCACGTCGCCGGGGCCGGCGTCGGCGATCCCCGCGACGCGCACGACGTCGATCGAGCCATCGCCGTCGAGACGACACCCGAGCCGTTCGGCGAGCTCAGCGAGCTTCACGGGGAGGCGAGTATACCACCCGGATTCGGTCAGGCCGGGCGTCGCGCGACGCGCTCGAGGAAGCGCCAGAGCCGCTCGAGACCGAGGTCCGCCGTGAGGCGCTCGAGCTCGGCCCGCCGCGACGCCTGATCGAGCCCGAGCGCGTCGCCGACCGAACGGAGCGGCGCCGAGGCCTCCGTGCTCCAGTCGAGCGCGAGGCCCTTGCGGGCGCCGCGCAGGGCGAAGGCATGACCGATGGCGAGAAAGAGAAAATAGTAGGCCACGAGGTTCGGGCCGGGCACGAAGAAGAACACGATCCCGAGCACGACCGACACGGCGCCGTTGACGAGCGCGCGGACCAGGTGCTTGCGATGGTCGCGCGTGAACTCGTCGCGCGCGAGCCGCCGCGCCCGCGCCGGCGGCACGTCGTCTGGATGGACCAGGCGGCCGGCCGACGCGCGCCGCAGGTGCCACAGCAACCGCTGCTCGGCCACCGCCTCGGCAATCCGGCGGAGGACGAAGCGGCCGAACCCCCGCTTGGCGGGCGCCTCCTCCCCGAGCTCCTCGCGTTCCTGCTGCGCCTCGGCGTCGGCCACGGTCGTCCGGAACCGCTGAAGCGTGCGCTCACGCCACTCCCGCCATCGCCGCCGCAGGCGCCCGAGCCAGGAGGGCGAGTGCGGCCGCGACGGATCGGACGGCTCCGCCTCGGACTCCTTGAGCTCGCAGTACAGCGTGTAGCGGCCGCCCCCCACGGGCACGAGGAACACGGTCATGGGCGGCATGCGGCGTGGCGTGGCACGGGAACGAGGCGAACGGACTCCATGCTAGCATCCGACGTCATGGCCACGAAGCTCGAACGCGACGACGTCCTGCGCGTCGCCGAGCTCGCTCACCTGTCCCTGACGGACGCCGAAGTGGAGACGTTCGCGCGTCAGCTGGCCGCCATTCTCGACTGGGTGAACCAGATTCAGGAGGCCGACACCGCCGGCGTGCCCCCGACGTCGCACATCGCCGCGACCGAAGCCGCCTGGCGCGACGACGCGGAGACGCCCTCGATCGATCGCGCGCGGGCGCTCGACGGCGCGCCGGACCCGGCGCGCGAGGCGGGGCTCTTCCGCGTCCCTACGGTGCGCTAGCCGTGGCCCTGTCGGCCTTCGCGTCGGCCGCCGCCATCCGGGCCGCCATCGCACGGCGTGAGACGAGCGCGGAAGAAGTCTGCCGCGCGGCGCTCGATCGGATCGCGCGGGCCGACGACGCGCTGCACGCCTTCCTCCACGTCGACGCCGACCGGGCGCTCGCGCGGGCGAGGGCGCTCGACGCCGAGCGCGGCGACGGCGCGCTCTACGGCGTGCCCGTGGCGCTCAAGGACAACATCTCGACCCGCGACGTGCCGACGACGGCCGGATCCCGCATCCTCGACGGCTACCGTCCCGTGTACAACGCCACCGTCGTAGACCGGCTCGAGCAGGCCGGCGCCATCGTCATCGGCAAGACCGTGTGCGACGAGTTCGCCATGGGCTCCTCGACCGAGCACTGCGCGTACGGACCCGCGCGCAATCCGTGGAATCCCGCGCGGGCGCCCGGTGGGTCGAGCGGTGGGTCGGCGGTTGCGGTCGCGAGCGGGATGACGCCGCTCGCGCTCGGCTCCGACACCGGTGGATCGATCCGCCAGCCCGCGGCGTTCTGCGGCATCGTCGGCCTCAAGCCGACCTACGGGCGGGTCTCGCGGTACGGGCTCCTCGCGTTCGCCTCGTCGCTCGATCAGATCGGGCCGCTCTCCGGCTCGGTGGCCGATGCCGCGCTGGCGCTTGCCGCCATCGAGGGACCCGACCCGCGCGACGCCACGTGCGCGGCCGCGCCGCCGACGCGATTCGGCGGCGCGCGCGACCGCGGCCTGCGAGGCGTGCGGATTGGCGTGCCTCGCCACCTGCTCGACACGGGCGTCGATGCCGACGTCGCGTCGGCGTTCGAGGCGGCTGTCCGCACCCTGACCGATCTCGGGGCGGCAGTCGAGCCCATCGAGCTGCCGCACAGCCGGTTTGCCGTGCCGGTCTACTACTTGGTCGCCACCGCGGAGGCCAGCGCGAACCTGGCGCGCTACGACGGCGTGCGGTACGGCCTGCGCGTGCCGGCCGAGACCCTCGCGGAGATGTTCACCGGTACCCGGAGCGCCGGATTCGGGCCGGAGGTCAAGCGGCGGATCATGCTCGGCACCTACGCGCTCAGCGCCGGCTACTACGATGCCTACTACCGGAAGGCACAGCAGGTGCGCACGCTGATCCGGCAGGATTTCGACGAGGCCCTCGCGTCGGTCGATGCGATCGCGCTGCCCACCAGCCCGACGCCCGCGTTCGGGCTGGGCGAACGCGTGGACGACCCGCTGGCCATGTACGTCGCCGACGTGTTCACCGTGGCCGCGCCGCTCGCCGGCCTGCCGGCACTCAGCGTGCCCGCGGGGTTTACGCGCGACACGCTGCCGGTCGGTTTGCAGGTGATTGGCCGGGCGTGGGACGAAGCGGGGATTCTCGGGATCGGTCACGCCTTCGAGCAGGCGACCGACTGGCGCACCCGGCGCCCGCCTCAGCGGGCAGACCTGGCATCGGCCTGAGCCGGCGTCAGACGGCGGCCGGCCGCCGCATCAGGCGCACGAGCGCCCACGTCACGAACACGAGGAAGAGAATCGGCAGCAGCGGCGTCAAGACGGCCAGAACCAGACCGACCGAGAGAACCACGGCCGCCACAACGCCCACGAGCGCAAGCACGCCGAACAGGACGAAGGCAATCAGGCCCTTGAGCAGCGCAAGCGGCCAGATCAGCAGGCTCGCCAGCAGGCGGAAGGGCAGCAGCACGAGCCAGAACACCGCGCGGAGCACAAGCCAGGCCGCGAGGACCACCGCCCCGAACAGGCTGGCGAAGAAGATCGCCGCCAGAATCCCCAGTGCCGTCATGACCGTCCCCCGGCTGCGGTGAGGGCTTCACCGCGGGTTGTCTGGTGGGTTCGACGGAACGGGCTGCCCTGGAGTTCCGGTCAGTCCCCGGCGGAGGCGGCGCCGGGCGTATCGGGGACGCGGTACTGCACGAGCCGCTCCTTGACCTCTTCCATGGCGGTTCGCTCAAGCTTGTGCGGCAGATGGTGCCCGGCCTCGTGGCGCAGCCGGACGCGAGCGCCCCGGCGCAGCTGATTGGCGCGCTGGGCGGCCACGTCCACGAACAGAAAACGGCTCTCGATCGGCGGGGCCGGCTCGAGTGGTTCGGACGGCTCGACGCTCTCGGCCCCGACGGGCTCGGCGCCCTCAGTCGGCTCGGTCATGGTTTCGGGAGATTACCACGACCAAACGGGGGCGGATGACGCCGCATCCACCCCCGCCGGCCGCCGAAATGTCAGCCCTTGATCTCGATCTGCTTCGGCCGTGCTTCCTCGCGCCGCGGCAGCGTGATCGTCAGGACCCCGTCCTGGTAGGACGCCTGGACGTTGCCGGCGTCAACCGAGGTCGGCAGGGTGAAACTGCGCCGGAAGGCGCCGTAGCCGCGCTCGACGCGGTGGTACTGCTCGCGGTCCACGTTGCTCTCGAACTTGCGCTCGCCTTCGATCGACAGCAGGTCGTTCTCGAACGTGATCGTGATGTCCTCCCGCTTCATGTCGGGCAGCTCGACCTTGACAACCACGTCCTTGTCGGCCGTCTCGTAGATGTCCACCGGGGGCACCCAGGTGCCGCGGCCGATGGGCTCGCCGCTGAAGGCCGCCTCGAACATGCGATTCAGCCGGTCGATCTCCATGGACGCCAGATCGCGAACGGGACTCCAACGGGTCAACGTCATCGTCATGGTGTTTCCTCCTTCTTGCCGTGGCAGTCGCGGCCGACCCTTTTTGGACCGGCCGCCGAACTCAACGACTGCAATGATAGCAAAATAGTACTAGATATCAAGCATATAAATTGATTATTTTATACTCATATTTGTCCTGGCCTACCGGCCGACTGGTTCTGCCAAGCCCCCGTCCCAGCCGTCATCGAACCGGCTCCCCGGCGGCTCCTTGTATGATCGGCGGCGTGACGCGCCTATTCTTCATCGGGGACATCGTCGGCAGGCCAGGCCGGGAGCTGGTGCGGCGGGGCCTCTCGGCCCTGGTCGGGCGTCACCGGGTGGATCTGGTCATCGCCAATGTGGAGAACGCGGCGGCCGGTTTTGGCGTGACGCCGGACATTGCCGAGGAGCTCTTCGAGCTCGGCGTTCACGTGATGACAGGGGGCAACCACATCTTCGACAAGAAGGAGATCCTCCCCTACTTCGGCGAGCAGCCGCGGCTGCTCCGCCCGGCCAACTACCCGGAGGGCGCGCCCGGGCGCGGCCTCTACGTCGCGCGCGCGACCAACGGCGTGGACGTGGCGGTCCTCAACCTGATGGGCCGGGTCTTCATGACCGCGCTCGACGATCCGTTCCGCGCGGCGCGGTTCGAAGTCGACGCGGTGCGCGCGCGGGCCCCGATCGTCTTCGTCGATTTCCATGCGGAAGCGACCTCGGAGAAGGTCGCAATGGGCTGGCACCTCGACGGACGCGTCGCCGCGGTCGTCGGGACGCACACGCACGTGCAGACCGCCGATGAGCGCGTCCTGCCGCAGGGTACCGCCTACATCACCGACGTCGGGATGACGGGTGCCCACGACTCGGTCATCGGCGTCGAGCGCTCCGCGATTCTGCAGCGCTTCCTCACGGCGCTCCCCCAGCGATTCGAGACCGCGACCGAGAACCCGCGCCTGCACGGCGTGCTGATCGACGCCGACGAGGCCACGGGGCTGGCCGCGGCGATCACGCGCGTGTCGCTGTCGGCCGGCGAGATCGAGGCGCTCGCCGCCACCGCCGCCCCGCGCCCCTGACCCCATGGACGACGCCCGGCTGGACCTGCCGTTCGACGAGGCCGGTGACGACCGGCCGATCTCGGTCAGCGCGCTGACGTCCCGCATCAAGGCGCTCATCGAGCCCGGCTTCGACCGTGTGGCGGTCGAGGGCGAGGTATCCAACTGCCGGCGGTGGAGTTCGGGCCACGTGTACTTCACGCTCAAGGACGCGTCGGCGGCCGTGCGCGCGGTCGTCTTCCGGCTCGCCGCGCGGCGGCTGAGATTCGAGATCGAGGACGGCATGCACGTCGTGGCGCGCGGGCGCCTCAGCGTGTACGAGGTCAAGGGTGAATACCAGCTCGTGTGCGAAGCGGTCGATCCGCACGGGCTGGGCGCGCTGCAGGCCGCATTCGAGCAGCTCAAGCGCCGCCTGTCCGCCGAAGGGCTCTTCGACGCGGCCCGCAAGCGGCCCCTGCCCGTGCTGCCGCGGCGCATCGGGGTCGTCACCTCGCTCGACGGCGCGGCAGTGCGCGACATCCTGCGCGTGCTGACGGCCCGCTACCCGGCAGCCCGCGTCGTCATCCGCCCTGCGCGCGTGCAGGGAGACGGCGCCGCAAGGGATCTCGTCCACGGCCTCGACGCGGTCGCGCGGCTCCCCGAAGTGGACGTCGTGATCATCGGTCGCGGCGGCGGCTCGGCCGAGGACCTCCGGGCTTTCAACGACGAGGCGCTCGCCCGCGCGATCGCTGCCTGCCCGGTGCCCGTGATCGCCGGCGTCGGCCACGAGGTGGACTTCACGATCGCCGACCTGGTCGCCGACGTCCGCGCGGCAACGCCGTCCAACGCCGCCGAGCTCGTCGTCGACCGCGCCGACAACTTCCGCACCCGCGTCGGCCATGCCGAGCGCCGGCTCGCGCGCGCGATCGCGCGCGCGGCCGACGCCCGGCAGCAACGGGCGGACCGGCTGGACTCGCGGCTGCGCCACTGGCCGGTCGGCATCATGCTGCGCGACCGCGACTGCCAGGAATTGGGCCTGCGGCTGCGGCAGGTGATGACGGGGCGGATTGCGCGTGTGGGCGCGAGGTTCGACGGGCTGCGGCGCCGGCTCGGAGAGCGCGACGTCCGGCGCGTGACAGCTGACCTCCGCACGCGCATCGTGTCGGCCGACGGTCGCCTGCGCGGCGCCGTCGCCGCCCGGCATCAGCGCGCGCTCGGCCGCGCCCGGGAAGTCGCGGCCAAGCTCGACGCGCTCAGCCCGCTCGCGGTGCTCGGCCGGGGCTACGCGGTGTGCTGGAACGAGGCCCGGACGAGTATCATTCGGTCGGCGCAGGGCGTCGCCCGGGGCGATGCCGTTCGGGTCACGCTCGCCGACGGCGAGCTCTCCTGCCGCGTCGAAAAAGCGGGGCCATGAGCAACACGATCAAGGACTTCGAATCGGCCATCGGCGAACTCGAGAAGATCGTCAAGCAGCTCGAGGAGGGCGACCTCCCGCTCGACAAGTCGCTCGCGCTCTTCGAGCGCGGTGTCGAGCTGTCGCGCTACTGCCACGAGACCCTGGGCGCGGCGCAGCGCCGCATCGAGATCCTCACTGAAGGCGGCAGCCTCAAGGACGCGCCCAGCCTGCTCGCCGAGGACGACGCCGACCAGTGACGGCCGCTCGCCGAGACGACACCGGCGTCGACGCCTACCTGTCGGACCTGCGCGGCGTCGTCGAATCCGCGCTCGACCAGACGCTCGCAGCGCTCGAATCCCCCGAGCCCGTTCGCGAGGCTTTGCAGTACGCGCTCCTGGGCGGCGGCAAGCGCCTGCGGCCGTGCCTCACCCTGGCCACGGCCGACGCGGTCGGCGAGGCGATCGGTCTCGAGCGGTCGCGCGCGCGCGCGCTCGCGCTGCCCGCGGCGTGCGCGGTGGAAATGGTGCACACCTACTCGCTCGTTCACGACGACCTGCCGGCCATGGACGACGACGCGCTGCGACGCGGGCGGCCGACGTCGCACGTGGTGTTCGGCGATGGCCTCGCCGTGCTCGCTGGCGACGGCCTCCTGACCGAGGCCTTTCACGTGCTCGCGGCCCCGACGGCGACGGGCGCGGCGGCCGGTGCGCCGACGGCGCCGCCGGAACGACGTCTGGAGGCCATCCGGCGCCTCGCGTCGGCGGCTGGCGCGGCCGGCATGGTCGGTGGCCAGGCGATCGACCTCGCCGCGGCCGGACGCGTGAAGGACCATCCGGTGACGCCGCTCACGGCCCGCAGCCTGGAGGACATGCACCGGCGCAAGACCGGCGCGCTCATCCGCGCGGCGGTCACGATCGGCGCCGTCATGACCGGCGCCGACGCGCAGTCGCTCGACGCCGCCGATGCCTACGCCCGCGAGCTCGGCCTCGCGTTCCAGATCGTGGACGACGTGCTCGACGTGGAGGGATCGGCGGAGGCGCTCGGCAAGACCGCCGGCAAGGACGCGGCGGCCGGCAAGCCCACCTATCCCGCGTTCTACGGCCTCGCGGAATCCAGGCGGATGGCAGCCGCGTGCGTCGAGCGCGCCCGGGCCGCCCTCGCGTCGGCCGGGCTGGGCGGGCGGCTGGCGGACATCGCCGCGTGGAGCCTCTCGCGGCGCGCCTAGCCATGGCCCGCATGCGCGCGGATCAGCTGGTCGTCGGCCGGGGGCTGGCCACGTCGCGCGAACGAGCCCGCGCGCTGATCCTCGCCGGCGACGTCCTGGTCGCTGGCGTTCCCGCAACCAAGGCCGGGCAGATGGTCGAGGTTGACGCGGAGGTCTCGCTGCGCCAGCCGGCGCATCCCTGGGCCAGCCGCGGCGGCGTCAAGCTCGACCACGCGCTCCGGGCGTTCGGCCTCGACGTCGGCGGCGCCACGGCGCTCGACATCGGCGCGTCGGCCGGCGGGTTCACCGACGTGCTGCTTGCCCGCGGCGCGGCGCGCGTCGTCGCGCTCGACGTCGGGCACGCGCAGCTCGACTGGAAGCTCCGGACCGACCCGCGTGTGGCCGTGCTCGAGGGCGTCAACGCGCGCTACCTGACGCCCGAGGCGTTGCCCGCTGACGCGCGCGCGTTCGACGTCGTCACCATCGACGTCGCGTTCATTTCTCTGCGGCAGATCTTTCCCGTGCTGCCGCCCCTGCTCGCGCCGGGCGGGCGCGTGGTTGCGCTCGTGAAGCCGCAGTTCGAAGCGGGACGCGGCGAGGTCGGCAAGGGCGGCATCGTACGCGATCCGGACGTCCATGCCCGCGTCCTCGACGAGATCGGGCGCGCCGCGCTTCAGGTAGGATTGGCTCGCGTCGCCACCGAGCCGTCGCCGATCGAAGGCGCCGAAGGCAACCGCGAGTTCCTGGTGCTCTTCGAGCAGGCCGGCGTGCCGTGAGGCCGTTTCCGCCATGACGATTGCCCGGGTCGGACTCGTCGCCCGCTCTCATCTGCCGACGGCCGCCGACGCGCTGGCCGACGCCGCGGCGTGGCTTGCCGCACGCGGCTGCGACGTCGTCATCGATGAGGCGAGCGCGCGGCACGCGCAGGTCGCCGGCCGCTATCGCACTGCCCCCCGCGACGCGCTCGCCGCCGGCGTCGATGCGGTCGTCACGTTCGGCGGGGACGGCACCCTGCTCGACACGGCCGGAGTCGCGGCGGCCGCCGGCGCCGAGACGCCCATCATGGGCATCAACCTCGGCCGCCTCGGCTTCCTGACGGAGGCCGGGCGTGACGACCTCGTCGAGGCGCTCACGGCGCTCGTCGAAGGCCGCACGCGGACCGAGGCGCGCGCGATGCTCCGGGGCCGCGTGCTTCGGAATGGCCGGCCGATCGCCGAACGGCTCGCGCTCAACGACATCGTGATGACGCGCGGCGCGTTCGCGCGCATGATCGAGATCGATGTCTCGGTGGACGGTCAGTCGGTCTGCGAGGTCAAGGCCGACGGCCTGATCGTCGCGACGCCGACCGGATCGACGGCCTACAACCTGTCGGCCGGCGGACCGATCGTGCATCCCGCCGTGGACGCCTTCGTGCTCACGCCGATCGCGCCGCACACGTTGACCAACCGGCCGCTCGTCCTGCCGGCCGCCGCACGGATCGGCCTCGCCGCCCGGCCCGACGCGCCGTCCGAGATCATCGTCACGTTCGACGGCCAGTCGAGCGTGGCGCTCGACGCCGGAGACGTGGTCGACATCGAGCGGGCCGCGCGCGTCGTGAACCTGCTCCGGGTTTCAGCGCGGACGCACTTCGACATGCTTCGCGAGAAACTGCAGTGGGGGAAAACCTAGGACCCCGGACTCAGGACCCCGCCCCCCTCTGCCAGCGCGCGACGTTTCGGTTGTGCTCGACGAGCGTCGTCGCGAAGACGTGCGTGCCGTCGTTGCGGCTGACGAAGTACAGGTACTTCACGTCGGCGGGGTTCAGCGCGGCGACGAGGGAGGCGCGGCCGGGCGCGGCAATCGGGCCGGGGGGCAACCCGCTGTAGCGATAGGTGTTGTACGGTGAGTCGATCTGCAGGTCCTGGCGGCGGATGTTGCCGTTCCAGATTCCGGCCTGCATCATCGCGTAGATGACCGTGGGGTCGGCCTGGAGCGGCATGCCGACGCGCAGCCGGTTGTGGTACACAGCCGACACGAGCGGGTGCTCGTCAGGCGCCGCGGTTTCCTTCTCGATGATCGCGGCGAGCGTGACGACCTCGCGCACCGACAGGCCGCGCGCGGCGGCGGCGGCGCGCAGGTCCGGACCGAAGACCCGCTCGAACCCGCCGACCATCGCGCCCACGACCTCGTCGGCGGTAACGCGCCGCGGCAGCGGATAGGTGTCGGGAAACAGGTAGCCCTCGAGATCGGTCGCCCCGGGGTCGAGGTGCGCGATGAGCGAGGCGTCGCCCGCGGCCTCGACGAAACCGGCGCGCGGCCCGAGGCCGGCCTGCTCGAACGCGTCGGCGAGCTGCCGGATGGTCAGCCCCTCGGGGAACGTGACGAGGCGCGTGTAGACGTCGCCGGCCGCGATCCGGCGGACGATCTCGCGCGGCGACTCGCCGCCGGTGAAGCGGTACTCGCCGGCCTGCAGCCGCCTGGCCGCGCCCTCCAATTCGGCCGCCAGGCGGAACGTCGTCGCGTCCGGCACGACGCCGGCCTCCGCGAGCCGCTGCCCGATGGCCGCGAGCGCCGCGCCCTCGGGCACCTCGACGAAGATCCCGTCGTCGCCGAAAGCGCCGTACGGCGTCGCGAGCCGATCCGCGATCCACCACGCGCCACCCGCGGCGCCGACGATCGCCAGCGGGAGCGCGATCGTCAGCCAGCGCTGCACGCGCCTCATGACTCGTGGGCTCCGCTGGCAGGCCGGTCCGCCCCGTGCGCGTCCAGGTAGTCCTGGAGGATGACGGCCGCGGCCTCGGCGTCGAGCGTCTGCTTGCGGACGCGCCAGTCGGCCTCGCGCGTGGCGAGGCGCGATTCGGCCTCGATGCTCGTCAGCCGCTCGTCCTGTTCGTGCACGGGCAGCCCGGTGCGGGTCCGCAGCTCCCGGACGAACCGGCGGACGAGTGCGGTCAGGTGCGTGTCCTCGCCGCTCAGCCGCCGCGGCAAGCCGACGACGATTGCCGCGACGTCGCGCGCAGCTTCGTCGCCGCCGGACAGCAGCGCCGCGACGGCGGCAGCCGACGCCGCCGGACTCGCGCCGGCCGGCACGGTCAGCCAGGGCCGCGCGAGCAGGCCGGTCGCATCGGACAGCGCCAGACCGATGCGCCGCCGGCCGAGATCGACGCCCAGAATCCGCACCTGCGTATTGTAGGCTCGGCCCGAAAACGCCAGTTGGCGCATAATGGAAGCGTGACGCGAACGACCCGCTGGCTGGTGTTTGTCATCTCGACGCCTCTCGTGTTCCTGGTGGCCGTGGGCGGCCTGATCGGGGCGCGGGCGGCCGCGCCGGAGCCGGCGCAGCAGGGCTTCGCGCACCTGCGCGTGTTCGAAGACGTCGTCTCGCTGATCGTGAGCAGCTACGTCGAGGAAATCGACGTCGATCCGGTGATGGACGGCGCGATGCGCGGCCTGGCCGACAGCCTCGATGCCGAGAGCGCGTACCTCACGCCGTCCGACGTCAGGGCCCTGGACGCCGGTGACACGCGCGGCACGGCCGACATCGGCGTGGTCGTCGCCCGCCAGTTCTACCTGCGTGCAGTCGGCGTGCGCGACGAATCGCCGGCGGCCAGGGTCGGCCTGCGTTCGGGCGACTTCATCCGCATGATCGACGGCACTCCGACGCGCGACATGTCGGCCTGGGAGGGCGCGCGCCGGCTGTCGGGGGTGCCGGGGTCGTCGGTCGAGCTGGTGGTGATCCGCACAAACGCCGCCGATCCGCACCGGCTTCGGATCACCCGGGAAGTCGCGCCCGCCGATCCGGCCTCGGCCACGCGGGCGAACGGCACACCGCTCGTGCGTGTCCGCAGCTTCGGTCCGGCCACGGCAGATGACATCAGGAAGGACCTCGGCGCGATCGGCGCGGCCGGCAGCGCCCCGGTAGTGATCGACCTGCGGGGCATCGCCGACGGCACCGCCGCGGCCGGCGTCGCGGCGGCGCGCCTGTTCGTCACGGGCGGGCCGCTCGCGACGAGCGCCGGGCGTGACGGCGCCAGAACGGTGATGGCCGGTGAGGCCGGTGACGGCGCGCTCGCCATGCCCGTCATCCTGCTCGTCTCCAACGGCACGGCGCACGCCGCGGAGATCTTCGCCGCCGCGCTCAGGGACCACGGGCGCGCGCGGCTCGTGGGCGAACCCACCGCCGGCCTGGCCGGCGAGCAGAAGCTCTTCCGGCTGCCCGGCGGGCACGGCCTCTGGATGACGCACCTGCGGTACCTGACCGCCGACGGCGCACTGATCCACGGGCAGGGCCTCGAGCCCGACGAGCCCGTGGCCATCCCGATCGTCGAGTTCGGCGAGACGCCGCCGGCCGCCGACGCGGTTCTCGACCGCGCGCTCGAGCTGGCCCGGTCGCCGCGTCCGATCGCCGGCTGAGCCGCCGGCCCCGCGACGTGAACCGCGCATTGACGGTGTGTTTTTGGCCCGGTTATACTGGCCGTTCGCGCGAAGGGCGTTCCTCGCGGCCTTGGCACCATAGGCATGTAGCTCAGCTGGTTAGAGCGCCTGCTTGACATGCAGGAGGTCGGCGGTTCGAGTCCGCCCGTGCCTACCAAACCTTGCAGATGAACGAGATCACGATCACGCTCCCGGACGGCTCGGCGCGCCGGACGGTTCGGGGTACCACCGTGCAGGCGTTCGGCCAGGCAGAGCTGCCGGCCGGCGTCATGCGGCGCGCGCTCGCCGCGAGGGTGGACGACCGCCTCGTGGATCTCACCGCGCCGCTCGAGTCGGACGCGACGCTCGCGGTCCTCACGCCGGACGCGCCCGGCGCGGTCGATCTCTACCGCCACTCGACCGCGCACCTGCTGGCCGCCGCCGTGACGCACCTCTTTCCGGAGGCCCAGTGCGGCATCGGCCCGGCCACCGACGAAGGCTTCTTCTACGACTTCGTCGTCGATCGGCCGTTCGTCCCCGAGGATCTGGAGCGCATCGAAGCCCGGATGAAGGAGCTCGCGAGGGCGGATCTCCCGTACGAGCGGCAGATGTGGCCGCGTGACGAGGCGATCGAGTTCTTCCGGAAGCGGGGCGAGCCGCTCAAGGTCCAGCTCATCGAGGAGAAGACCGCGGGCCAGTCGCACGTGTCGTGCTACACGATCAAGGACCGCGAGACGTTCGTGGATTTCTGCACCGGGCCGCACGTCCCCTCGACCAGCCGGCTCAAGGCCTTCAAGGTGCTGTCGGCGTCGAACGCCTACTGGAAGGGGGACGCGCGCAACCAGCCGATGCAGCGCATCTACGGCACGGCGTTCTTCAAGGACGACGACCTCAAGCAGCACCTTCACCGGATCGAGGAGGCGAAGAAGCGCGACCACCGTCGCCTCGGCAGGGACATCGGGCTGTTCACGTTTCACCCGTACGCGCCGGGCGCGGCGTTCTGGCTCGGCAAGGGCACGACGCTGTACAACACCCTCGCCGACTACATGCGCGAGGTGCTCGTCCCGGCGGGCTACCGCGAGATCAAGACGCCGCTCATCTTCAACAAGTCGCTCTGGGAGACGTCCGGTCACTGGCAGCACTACCGCCAGCACATGTTCCTCGTCCAGTCCGAGGACGTCGAGATGGGCGTCAAGGCGATGAACTGTCCCGGGCACATGCTCGTCTTCGGCAGCGAGACGCGCAGCTACCGCGACCTGCCGCTCCGGTTTCATGAGCAGACGCCGCTGCATCGCAACGAGGCGTCGGGCGTGCTGTCGGGCCTGACCCGCGTGCGCCAGTTCTCGCAGGACGACGCGCACTGCTTCGTCATGGAGTCGCAGATCGGCGAGGAGGTCGAGCGGCTGCTCAGCCTCGTGAAGCGCGTCTACGGCGACTTCGGTCTCGCCTATCGCGTGAAACTGGCGACCCGTCCGCCGGAGTTCCTGGGTGAGAAGGCGACCTGGGACCACGCAGAAGCGGCGCTGCACGCCGCGCTCACATCCACGGGCGTGGACTACGAGCTCAACGCGGGCGATGGCGCCTTCTACGGCCCCAAGATTGACTTCGACGTCACCGACGCGATCGGCCGGACGTGGCAGTGCGCGACGATCCAGCTCGACTACCAGCTGCCCCAGCGTTTCGACCTCAAGTACACCGGGGCCGACAACGCCGTGCACCGGCCGGTGGTTATCCACCGCGCCATTCTCGGGAGCTTCGAGCGGTTCATCGCCCTCCTGATCGAGCACTACGCCGGGGCCTTTCCGATCTGGCTGGCGCCGCTCCAGGCCGTCATCCTGCCCATCGCGGACCGGCACCTGGACTACGCGGCGTCGGTCGGGGCGTCGCTGACCGCGGCCGGGCTGCGGGCGGAGGTGGACGGGCGCCAGGAGAAGATCGGTTATAAGATTCGGGAGGCCCAGCTGCAGAAAGTGCCCTACATGCTGGTGACCGGCGACCGGGAAGCGGCCGAGGGAACCGTGGCGGTCCGCAGCCGGGCCGGAGGGGACCAGGGAGCGCAGCCGGTCGAGGCGTTCGTGCGCGCGGCGCGCGAGGAGATCGCGCGCCGCGGCCGCGAACACTGAAGCGGGATCCTGGGTTCCCGGTTCACAACTGGAGGAGGTAGTTATCGCTTACGACCGCGGGCCACGACGGGACGACCGCGTCCGCATCAACGAACGGATCCGGGTACGGGAAATCCGGGTCATCGACGACACCGGTGAACAGCTCGGGATCATGCCGCCACCCCAGGCGCTCGCACTCGCCCGTGGCAAGGGGCTCGACCTCGTCGAGATCTCGCCCACGGCCGTGCCGCCGGTGTGCCGGATCATGGACTACGGCAAGTACCAGTACGAACAGCAGAAACGTGCGCGGGCGGCGAAGAAGCACCAGAAGACGATCGAGGTCAAGGAGATCAAGTTCCGGCCGAAGGTCGACGAGCACGACTACCAGTTCAAGAAGAAGCACATCGAGCGCTTCCTGGCCGATGGCGACAAGGTGAAGGCGACGATCTTCTTCCGCGGGCGCGAGAACGCGCACCCGGAGATCGGACGCCGCATCCTCGAGCGCCTTCTGGACGACCTCGGTGAGCTGGCGGTGACCGAGATAATGCCGCAGAAGGAAGGCAACCAGCTCCACACGATTCTGGCGCCCCGCCCGGGCGCCCGACGCGCGGCGGAGCCGAAACGATAGGGACCGAACGATGCCGAAGATCAAGAGCCACCGGGGCGCCGCGAAACGCTTCAAGAAGACGGGAACCGGGAAGTTCCTGCGTTCGAAGGCGTTCAAGCGGCACATCCTGACGAGCAAACCGACCCGCCGCAAGCGCCACATGCGCGGCAGCGTCGTCGTGTCGGATGCCGACGCGCCGCGCCTGAAGAAGATGCTGCCGTACGACTAGCCGGACGCCGGGTGGTCCGGCTCGCCAGACTGTGTCGAAGCAAGCGAAGAGAGGAAGAGCGCAATGCCTCGCGTAAAGAGAGGGGCCGTTCGTCGCGCCAAGCGGAAGAAGCTGCTCGCCCGCGCGAAGGGGTTCTACGCCACCAAGAGCAAGCTGTACCAGGCCGCCAAGGAAGCGGTCGACAAGGCCGGCGACTACGCGTATGCCGGACGGCGCCGCAAGAAGCGCGACTTCCGCCGGCTGTGGGTCGTGCGGATCAACGCCGCGGCCCGCCAGAACGGCCTCACCTACGGACAGCTCATCAGCGGCCTGAAGGCCGCCGGCGTCGAGCTCGACCGCCGCAGCCTGGCCGAGCTGGCCGTGAAGCATCCCGACGCGTTCAAGCGGGTGGCGGAAAAGGCCCAGCAGGCGCGGGCGAGCGCCTGAGCGGACCGGCCCGCGCGCTGAGCCCGAAGCCCCCGCATGCCCTCGGACACGATCGCCCGTTTGCGACGTGAGTTTTCCGACGCGCTGGGTGCGGCTCGCTCGCCGGCCGACCTCAAGGCCCTCCGGGACCGGTTTCTCAGCCGCAAACACGGACTCGTCAGCGCGTTGCTGAAGACGCTCGGGTCGCTCCCGGCCGAGACGCGGCGAACCGTCGGACAGCACGCCAACCAGTTGAAGCACACGATCGAGGCGGCGCTCGAGGCGCGCGAGGCCGAGCTCGGCCGCGACGCGCCGCCGCCCGGTGCGATCGACGTTACGCTCGCCGGGCGCAAGCCGCTCGTCGGGCGGCGCCATCCGCTCACGCTCGTCCAGGAGCGCGTCGAGGACATCTTCCTCGGCATGGGCTACCAGGTGCTCGAAGGCCCCGAGCTCGAGGACGACTGGCACAACTTCGAGGCGCTCAACATGCCGCCGGAGCATCCGGCGCGCGACATGCAGGACACGCTGTACCTGGCGGCGCCCGTGCCGGCCGCCGACGCGGGCCGGCCGGCGACGCTGCTGCGCACGCACACGTCGGGCATGCAGATCCGCTACATGGAGGCGCACCCGCCGCCCGTACGCGTGATCGCGCCGGGCCGTGTCTACCGGCGCGACAACTTCGACGCGACTCACACGCCGATGTTCAGCCAGGTCGAAGGACTCGTCGTGGACGAGGGCATCAGCCTCGGCGACCTGAAAGGCACGCTGAACGCGTTCGCCGGGCGGTTCTTCCACGCCAACGTCCGCACCCGCTTCCGCCCGAGCTTCTTCCCGTACACGGAACCTTCGGCCGAGCTCGACGTCGAGTGCCAGGGCTGCCACGGCGCCGGATGCCCGCTCTGCAAACACACCGGCTGGATGGAAGTGCTCGGCTGCGGCATGGTGCACCCGGCCGTGTTCGAAGCGGTCGGCTACGACGCGGAGCGCTACACGGGCTTCGCCTTCGGGATGGGCATCGAGCGGCTGGCCATCCGCCAGTACGGGATCGACGACATCCGCATGTTCTACGAGAACGACCTCCGCTTTCTCGAGCAGGTTCCGCTGTGAAGGTCCCGCTCGACTGGCTGCGCGAGTTCGCCCACGTCCCCGACGACCCGCAGGCCGTCGCGGCGCGCCTCGCCGCCTGCGGCTTCGAGGTCGCCGGCGTCGAGCGCGGCACGATTGACTTCGAGATCACCGCGAACCGGCCGGACTGCCTGAGCGTCTACGGGCTGGCGCGCGAGGCCTCGGCCGCCTTCGGCGTGACGCTCGCCGCCGCGCCGGGCTCCGGGCCCGTCGAGACGGCGCCGGGCGGGAGCGTGCCCGTCTCGATCGACGACCGGGGATGCGGGCGTTACGCGCTGGCCGTGGCTGACGTCACGCCGGGCGCCTCGCCGGCCTGGCTCGCCGACCGGCTGTCGGCCGCCGGCGTCCGCGCGATCAGCAACCTCGTTGACGTCACCAACTACGTCATGCTCGAGATGGGCCAGCCGATGCACGCCTTCGACGCGGCGAAACTCGCCGGCCCCGAGATCCGCGTGCGGCGCGGGCGCGCGCGCGAGACGCTCGTCACGCTCGACGGCCAGGCGCGACCGCTCGATCCCGACGTGCTCGTGATTGCGGATCGCGACCGGGCCGTCGCGCTCGCGGGCATCATGGGCGGTGAGGCCTCGGAAGTGTCCGCCGGCACCACGCGGATCGCGATCGAGAGCGCGTGGTTCGACCCGATTCTGGTGCGGACGTCCAGCCGCCGGCTCGGCCTCAAGACGGAGGCTTCGGCGCGGTTCGAGCGCGGCGCCGACGCCGAGGCCCCGGTGCGCGGGCTCGTCCGCGCGCTCGCCCTGCTCGAACAGATCGGCGCGGGCCGGCAGGCCGGCCCAATCGTCGACGTATGTCCGCAGGCGCCGGACGCCTGCATGGTCGCGCTCCGGCGCGACCGGATTGCGCGGCTGCTCGGCGATCGCGTGCCCGACGCGGACGTCGTCCGCCTCCTCTCGGCCCTCGGGTTCCGTCTGGAGCCCACCCCCGACGGCTGGCGCGTGGAGGTGCCGTCGTTCCGGGTTGACGTCCGCCGCGAAGCCGACCTCATCGAGGAAGTCGGGCGTCACTGGGGATTCGATCGGATCCCGGCCACGTTCCCGGCTCTTCGCGCCATGCCGCGCGCGTCGTCGGCAGGGGTCGAGATGGGCCGGCGGCTCCGGCGCACGCTTACCGGCGCCGGCCTTCAGGAAGCGGCGACGTTCACGTTCCTCGAGGAGGTCGCGGCCACGCCGTTTGCCCCCCCGGACGGGCTCGTGTCGATCGCCAATCCCCTGTCCGAAAAGTTCGCCGTACTCCGGCCGTCGCTGCTGCCCGGCTTACTCGGCGCGGTCGCCTACAACCGCCGGCGCGAGCAGGGGACGGTACGCCTGTTCGAGGTCGGCGCGACGTTCAGCCCGCGGGGTGAAGCACCACGAGCGGGCTGGCTGCTCGCCGGGCCCGGGCTGACGCACTGGAGCGTTCACCCGGCATCCGCCGACGTGTACGACGCGATGGGCGTGGCCGACCTCGTGGCCGACGCCTTCGGCGCCGCGCTCGACGCGGCGCAGGCCGCCGACCGCCCGTGGTTCGTCCCCGGCCGCGCGGCCGCGCTGACGACACCCGGGCCGGACGGCCCGGTTCGCGTCGGGACGGTCGGCCAGCTCCGGCCGGACCTGACGGCGGGCCGCGGTCTGGCGTCCGGCGAGCTGATCGTAGGCGGCGAGATCGATCTGGCGCCGCTCGCACGGCTGCGGCCGGCCGACCTGCGGATCACGGCCCTGCCGCGGCATCCGTCGATCGTCCGCGACCTCTCGATCGTCGTGGACGAACGCTTGCCTGCCGCAGACGTTCGTGGCACCATTCGGACACACGCGCCGGCGACGCTGGCGTCGGTGCGTGAGTTCGATCGGTATCAGGGCCAGGGCGTGCCGGGCGGGCGGGTGAGCCTGTCGCTGCGCCTGACGTTCCGAGCGGCCGAGCGCACCCTGACCGATCACGAAGTCCAGCGCGCAGTCGACGCCATCGTCGCGGCCCTCCGGGCCGCTCACGGCGCCGAGCTTCGAAGCGCGGCTGGACCCAGCACGACGGAGTGACGATGGCCCGCACAGGAGCGACCGCCGATCTGCAGCCGATCGACCGGCTCGAAGAGAAGATCCGTCAGCTCGTGGACATGATCGACACGCTGCGCGCCGAGCGCGCCCGGGCCGCCGACGAGACCGCCCGGCTGCAGCGCGAGCTCGACGCGGCGCGCGCCCGGATCGCGGAGGCCTCCGGCGCGTCGGACGAAGTCGCCGGCCTGCGCGAGGAACGCGAGCTCGTCCGCAACCGCGTGATGCAGCTCATCGCGCAGATCGACAAACTGAAACTCTGAGCCGCCGCCGAAGCCGAATCCCATGAGCAGCAGCCGGGTCGTCCACGTCGAGATCCACGGCCACCGGTACTCGGTGCGAAGCGACCTGGATCCCCAGTACGTGGGCGAGCTGGCCGCGTACCTCGACGCGCGGATGCAGATGGCCGCGCGCGAGCTGTCGAGCAGCGACCCGCTGCGCATCGCCGTCATCGCCGCGCTCAACCTGGCCGACGAGCTCTTCCGCGTGCGCGCCGACGCCACGGGCCTCGAACGCCGCGTGATCTCCAAGACCGCCGACCTCGAACGCCTTGTTGACGACGTGCTCGCCGGCGCGGGCCGCCGGGCCGTCAACGAATAGCCCCTCGATTCGCCTTGTCCGGGCACTCGTCCCCGGCGTAGGATGGAAGCGGGATTGAGTTCCCTGCTTTGCGCGTGATGGCTCGGAGCGTCGTTTGAGCCAACGTTCCAATCCCAAGTGAGTCGCCACGCCGCGTGGTGAGCATGCCTCCGTGGTGAGGAAGCCTGAAGCGCGGGTCATGAGAGCGGCTCCACCTGCTTTGCAGGTTCATTCGACCTCCCCACACGGCAAAGCGGGGGTTTTCTTGTCTGGGACCGGATGACCGACCGACCCGACGGGACGGTCGCCGCGATCGGCGAGCGCGCCCTCATCGAACGCCTCCGTCGGAGGGTCGGCCGCCATCCGGCCTGGATCGCGCTCGGCATCGGCGACGACGCCGCGCTCATCGAACCCGGGCGCGGCGAAGTCGCCGTCCTCACGACCGACAGCCTGATTGAAGACGTGCACTTCCGGCGCCGCTGGTCGCCCGCGGCGGCAATCGGGCGCCGGGCCCTCGCCGTCAACCTCAGCGACCTGGCGGCCATGGGGGCCACACCGCGCGCCTGCCTGCTCAGCCTCGGCCTGCCTGTCGATCTCGGCGTCGCCGAGTTCGACGCGCTCGTCGATGGGCTCGTCGAGCTGGCCGATGCCGCGGGCGCGCCGCTCGTGGGCGGCAACATCGCCCGGTCCCCCGGCCCGCTCGTGGTGGACGTGACGGTGCAGGGCTCCGTCCGGCGGAGGCGCGCCCTCGTCCGCAGCGGCGCCAGGCCCGGCGACGAGCTCTACGTGACGGGCGCCCTCGGCGGCGCCCGGGCCGGCCTGCGGCTCCTCGAGCGCGGCCTCGACCGGGCCGAGGCGAGCGAGGCCGAGCGGCGCTGCCTCGACCGGTACGAGCGGCCGGAACCCCGGCTGCGCACCGGGCGCTCGGTGAGCCGGCAGGGCGCGGCCTCGGCGGCCATCGACCTGTCGGACGGCCTGGCCGACGGGGTTCGGCAGATGGCCGAGGCGTCGCGCCTCGGGGCCGCGGTCGATGCGGCCGCGGTGCCGATCGATCCGTCCGTCACGGAGGTGGCCGCCGCGATCGACGCCACGCCGTTCGAGCTGGCGCTCGCCGGCGGCGACGATTACGAGCTGTTGTTCGCCGTGCCGCCGCGAAAGCGGCGGACGTTCCTGGCGGCGGTCAAGCGGGCCGGCGAGACCTCCGCGACGCGGATCGGCCGGCTGACGGCCGATCGCGCGCTCGCGATCGAAGACGCGGGCGCTTCGAGACCGCTCGGCGACGCCGGTTTCGCACACTTTCGCGTCTAACCGAGCTTCGCTTGTCCTTTCGCCCCCGCGCAAGTACGCTGGCACCGGTCCCGGCCGATGCGTATCTCCCGATCCCTTCGGCGGAAGGTTCTGGCCGGCGCCATGGCCGGCTTCGGGTTCCTGCTGCTCTACGAAGCCACGATCATCGACTCGCGAACCGTGGACGGACCGGGCGCGCCCGGCCTCCGGCCGACGCCGGGATCGCGGATGGTGTTCGAGGCCACGGCCTACTGCAAGGGCCAGACGACAAAGTCGGGAGTGGCGGTGAGAGCCGGCATCGCGGCCGCCGACCCTGACGTGCTTCCACTCGGGTCGGTCATCCAGTTGAGCGGCGTCCCCGACGAATACAAGGGCATCTACACGGTCCTCGACACGGGCCCGGAGGTCAAGGGCCGCGAGATCGACGTGTACATCTGGAGCTGCTACGACGCGCTGTCGTTCGGGCGGCGCCGCGTCGAGGTCCGCGTGCTCCGGCTGGGCTGGGACCAGAAGGCCACCGCCGCTGAAATCCGGAGATAGGCCTGTAAGTGACATACAATCATCAACTTACAGACCAGAACCAACCCCGGTTGCCGCCGGCGCGACGGCCCGCGCCACGCCATACATTTCACGGTCTGACACGCCGATAAGAACAGTGCGCATCGGCCTACCTGCTGATGTCGGAACCAACGGAGGCAGCTCAGCCATG
>Ga0214472_10001446_pt1 | contig 26636 bp, 27 predicted proteins | sample RVTome_6_FD_207662 | JGI IMG/M metagenome (GOLD analysis project Ga0214472, IMG submission 207662) | Soil microbial communities from uranium-contaminated site in the Upper Colorado River Basin, Wyoming, United States - RVT140D175 | ecosystem: Environmental > Terrestrial > Soil > Contaminated >...
GAGTCCGGGGGCGTCTCGACGTACGTGCCGGGGGCGGCGCCCGAACCGCCCAGCTGGATGCTCGGCAGGGCAGCGAGCATGAGGCCCGCCAGCCCGAGGGTGGTGAACGCCGCCGCGAGCGGACGGATCGTGCCGCTCCCCGGCCGTCCGAAGGGCCGGAGGAGCCGCCGCCAGAGGCCGCCCCGGGCGAGCTCGGCGACCCGGTCGGGCGTGATCCGGAAGTCCATCGTCGGGGGTCGAACCGGGGCGGGAAGGTGGCGCGTGGCGGCCGCGATCGCGAGAAGCTCGACGTGGAGGGCTCGACAATCCGAACACGTCGTGAGCAGCGCCTCGGCGCGGGCGAGCTCGCGTCCGGAAAGGTCCCCGGCCGCCGCCGCCGCGACGAGGAGCCGGTCGTGGCGATCGTGGGAGCCGGCGTCCGGCCCGTGATTGCGGGTGCTCATCTCCCCCGATTGACGAGCCGGAGGACGCCCGGGTTCCCTCACGGCCCGGTTCGGTATCGCGCCCGCCCGATCAGGAGCAGCGCGAGCCCGGTCACGAGGACCACCAACGAGACGATGGTCGCGACCCGCCACGGCGTCAGCACCGGCGAAGTCCCGTCGCCCGACGCGTCGTTCGTCCGGGACGGCTCGCTGCTCGCCGCCAACGCGTGGAGGTCGGTCGCCGGTGGCCACATCGCCGGAACGGGACTGGCGCTGTCGGCGGCCCCGCCGCTCGCGCGCTCCTCGCGCGTGGGGGCGCTCGCCGCGCCGCCGGAGAACGCCGGCAGGCCGGCCGAGACGACCAGCCCGACGAGGCCGAGGATCGCCAGCGCTCCGCCGATGCCACGCGCCAGCCCGGCTGGCCAGGCGGACCGACCCGCGCGGCCGAGGAACCCGCGCCGGCGGAGCCGCGCCGCGTCGGCCACGGTGAGGCGGAAGTCGCGAGGCGCGACCGCGGACCCGGCGGATGCCACGGACGCCGCGCGCACGGCGGCCGATCCGACCTCCCGGGTCGCCGTCGCGATCGCGCGGAGGTCGGCTGCCAGGGACGCGCACGCATCGCACGCCGCGAGGAGGTCGCGCGCCGCCACCGCCTCGCCGGGCCCGCGGTCGCCTGCCGCGAGGCGTGCGACGAGCTCCAGGTCATGGCGATCGTGGGCTGGCCGAGTCGGCTCACTCACGGAAGAGGTCCATCCGATCGGCCAGGCGGTCCCGCAGGGCGAGGCGTCCGCGGTGGATCCGGGACTTGACCGTCCCGAGCGAGACGCCGGTCAGGTGGGCGATCTCGGCGTAGTCATAGCCCTCGACGTCGAACAGGACGATCGCTGCGCGCTGGTCGTCGGTGATCCGGCCGAGAGCCTCGTTCAAGGCCCGGTGGCGCTCGGAGCGGAGCGACGTCGTCACGGGATCGTGGGCCTCGGTCGCGGGCGGCTGCCAGCTGTCGTCCTCGAGCTCCGGGTACGGGTCGGCCGGCCGGCGCTTCTTGAGGCGTTGGGCATCCATGGCCGCGTTGATGGCGATCCGGCTCAGCCAGGAGCGGACCGAGCCGCCCCGGAAGCCGGCCATGTTCCGGAAGGCCGAGAAGAACGCCTCCTGGACCGCGTCCGACGCCTGGTCCCGGTCGGGCACCATCCGGACGACGAGGGCGTAGAGCAGGTCCTGGTAGCACAGGACGAGGTCGTTGAAAGCGTCGAGGTCACCGCCCCGCGCCTGCTCCAGGAGGATGAGGTCGCGTCGCTGGACGGGGTCGTCGGACTCCGCGGACGCGCGACGATCCTCCACGGCCAGGGGGGTCCTCCGGACGGCGATACTGAGGCGGCGCGAGTCTAGCATCGGTCGCCGGGAGGACGCGGGCGCACCTGATCGGGTTCCAAGGGTCTACGATGCGTCGCGCACCACCCCGGCCGGAGTGGCGGAACGGCAGACGCAGCAGATTCAAAATCTGCCGAGGGCAACCTCGTGTGGGTTCGAATCCCACCTCCGGCACCACAGCGGCAGGGGCCCCTGGCGATGGAAGGTGCCCGCCGCGCCAACCGACCCGCCGGGGGAACGGACGCAGCAGACGGACGGGCACCTGGCGAGAGCATGCGGCACCGCCCCCGGCGGCGCGATCAGCGCCGCGACTCCCGGGCTGTCATCTGGCCGACATTCGTCGCGACGCCCGTTCCACGGCGCACCGCTGCGGGCCTACAGGTTCCGGAACGGCTCCGGGACGTAGGCATCGAGGTCCGGCGTCCACGCGGCGAGCGCGACGCTGACCGCCGGGTCGTCGCGGACCAGCCAGGACAGGTGGCGGAGGGCGTGCTCGAGGACCTGGACGGTGCCGATCGAGGTGGGCGCCGCCGTTGCCTCGCCCCTCGCGAGATCCGCCCGGCCGATCGGCTCGGCCACGAGGAACGGGCTCACGGCGTCGACGGCCTCGACCGCCGCCACGTACGAGAGGACGATCCGGCCGGGCTCCGAGCGCCACGAGGTCGAGTGGACCACGATCGGCCGGAGCTCGTACCCGGTGACCGCGGCGAGCACGAGCTCGGCCGGCTCGCGGCCGACGGCCATTGCCAGGCGGAGCGACGGGGCGTGAACCGGGCGGAGGTTCGCGAGTCCGGTCGGGCCACGGCTGACGATGAAGACCTCGAGCGTCTGGGCCACGAAGTCGGCCGACCAGGGGGCCTCGATGATCGGTGCGACGATCGGCAGCGGGGGCGCGCCGGGGTCGTCAGGCGCGGCGGCCATCGGCGCTCGCGGTCGAGCCGGGGACGTCGACCGCGATCGCGAGGATCTCGTCGCGCGTCGACTCGACCCCGTGAGCCTCCCGCCCATGGGCGATGACCTGCTCGACGACCTCGTCGTCGGTCCCACGGCACTGCCAGCCGCAGAGGCAGGTGACCTCTTTCAAGTCAGACCTCCGATCCGCGTTCTCCGACCGCGCCCTGCCCGCGGTCCCGGCATCTCGTAGAGTGCACCCGTGGACGAGCGCTCGCTCCAGGAACGGTACGCTCCCGCGAGCCGCTGCTTCGGATGCGGACCGGCGAACCCGGACGGCCTGCATCTCCGGAGCTTCGAGGCGGACGAGGGCTGGCTGACCGCGTCGTGGCTGCCGGACGCCCGCTACGAGGCGTTCGACGACGCACTGAACGGAGGGATCGTGGGCACGCTGCTTGACTGCCACGGCAACTGGGCCGCGGTGACGCACCTCATGCGCGCCCGAGGTGCCGACGAGGCCCCCGGTTGCGTGACGGCCGAGCTGTCGCTCCGCTACCACCGCCCCACCCCGACCCGTGCCGGCCCGCTGACGATCCGCTCCCACGTCCTGGACGCTGCGACCGACCGGGCGACCGTCGAGTCCACCCTCGCCGGCCCGGACGGCATGCCGACCGCGACGGCGCGCGGCACGTTCGTCGCGGTTCGACAGGGTCACCCGGCCCACGATCGGTGGCGCGGATGAGCGGCTTCCTCGATCGACTGAAGGCCGCCGCCGAGCCCGAGGGCCCGGCGCCCGCGCCCGGCAGCGTGCCGGGCGAGACCGAGACGGTGCGACGGATCGTCGCCCGCCTCGAGTCGCTGCCGCCGGAACGGGCACGGTTCCTGGCCGGCTTCGCCTACATCCTCGCCCGCGCGGCGCATGCCGACCTCGACATCAGCGACGCCGAGACCGAGGTGATGGAGTCCGCCGTCGGCGAGCTCGGCGGCCTCGACCCCGCCCAGGCGGTCCTCGTCGTCCAGATGGCGAAGTTCCAGTCGCGGGCCAAGTTCGGGACCGAGGACTACCTCGTCACCCGCGAGTTCGCCGGCTTCGCGACCGACGAGGAGAAGCAGTCGCTCGTCCGGGCCTGCTTCGCGGTCGGGGCGGCCGACGACGAGATCTCCAACGACGAGGCCCAGACGATCAACCAGATCGCCAGGGAGCTCGGGCTCGACCGCCAGACCCTCAACGCCATTCGCGAGGCCTACGTCGACCGCTTCTCGGCCATCCGCGCGGCGCGGCGCCTCGCCCGGGAGGGCTAGGCGAGCGATACGCGAGCAACTCCCTCGCCGAGGCGGCGCTGCACTTCGGACAGGAGCTCGGCGTCGTAGGCGACCGCCTGCTTCAGCTCCATGGGCAGGGCCGCTCCCCCGGGCGCCGGCACGTGGACGACGACCCTGGTGTCGCCCGGACGCTCGCGGACGAGCTGCCGGAACAGCTCCATCGCCCGCACCAGCTGGTCCGCCGGCGCACCCCCGAAGCTGACGTGGAGGACACGGTCGGGGCGGGCCATCTCGAGTGGCGCCGTGGCCGCGGTGGCCTCGGCAGCGGCCCGCGTCCGGGCTTCGTCGGGGAGGGCCGGCTCATCATCCCGCTCGGATGCCGGCGTTCCGACGCCCGCTGCTGACGGGGCGTAGGTCGGGACCGGCTCCGCGGGCGCGATCCGCGGCAGGACCGCGACCGCCGCGGCGTCCACGGCACCGGCCCGCAGGGGCGAGATGTACGGCACGTCGGCGCGACGGACCGGCGGCCCCTCTCCCCTCCCCGCTGGCAGCCCCCCGACCGGAGCTGCGGACGCGGGCGCACCCGGCCCCGGGCGGGCTCCCTTCGCGTTCCGGGCACCGTTGCCGTTGCCGTGGCCGCTCCCCGGGCTGCCCGGCGCCGCCCCCGCGGCGGGCCGCCGGCGCGGCGCCCCCCGGTCGCCCGCCGCGACGTCGCGAGCGAAGGACTCGGCTCCCTTCGCCACGGCCTCGTCCCACGGGACCACGATGTCGGCCAGGAGCGAGACGTCCTCGCCCCGGTGGTCGACCCGGCCGGCGACGAGGAGGATCGAGCCCTCGGCCCAGGTCGGGCCGGTCTGCTCGTAGAGCCTCGGGAAGACGACGACCTCGATCGAGCCCTGGAGATCCTCGAGGGTCACCACGGCCATCGTCGCGCGGGCCCGGGTGACGACGGTCCGGGCGCCGACCACGATCCCGCCGATGACGAGCCGCTGGCCGTCGAGCGTCTCGTCCGACTTGAGGTCGCCGGAGTAGGCGGTCACGAAGGCTCCGACCTGGTCGGCGACCTCGCCCATGGGGTGCTCGGACAGGTACAGCCCGAGGAGCTCCTTCTCCCAGCGGAGGCGCTCGCGCATCGGTGCCTCGGGCGTGGAGGGCAGCGGCCGCTCGAACAGGGCGGCGTCCTCGGCGCCCATGTCGAAGAGCGAGACCTGGCCCGTGATCCGGTCGTGCTGGGTCGCCTGGCCCCCGGCGACAGCCTCGTCAAGGCCTATGAGGACCTGGGCCTGGTGCCCGAAGGCGTTGAGCGCGCCGACCTTGGCCAGCGATTCGAGGACCTTCCGGTTCGTGAGCCGCAGGTCGATCCGGGTGCAGAAGTCGGTCAGGGACCGGAACGGCCCCTCGGCGTCGCGAGCGGCGATGATCGACTCGATCGCGCCCTGGCCGACGTTCTTCACCGCCAGTAGCCCGAACCGGATGGCGTCGCCCTCGACGGTGAACTCGAGCTGGCTCCGATGGACGTCCGGCGGGCGGACCTCGATCCCGAGCCGGCGGCACTCGGCGACGGCGGCGGCGACCTTCTCCTCGGAGCTCCGGAAGGCCGACAGGACGCTCGTCATGTACTCGACCGTGTAGTTCGCCTTCAGGTACGCGGTCTGGTAGGCGATGAGGCCGTAGCACGTGGCGTGGGCCTTGTTGAAGCCGTAGCGCTCGAAGGGCTCGAAGGCCTTGAAGACGGCGTCGATCGTCTGGGGCGGCACGCCCCGCTCGGCGGCCTGGCGGACGAACCGCTCCTTCTGGGCGCGGAGGACGGACGACTTCTTCTTCCGGATCGCGTAGCCCAGCGTGTCCGCCTCGGGGCCGGTGAAGCCGCCGAGCGCGATCGCGGCGGCCATGATGTCCTCCTGGTAGACGAAGATCCCGTAGGTCCGCTCGAGGAACGGCTCGAGGAGCGGGTGGAGGTAGGTCACCGCCTCCTGGCCGTGCTTGCGGCGGATGTAGGCCGGGATGTTGTCCATGGGGCCGGGGCGGTAGAGGGCGACCATCGCCGCGAGGTCGAAGACCGAGGTCGGTCGGAGCTCGCGGACGTAGCGCCGCATGCCCGCCGACTCGAGCTGGAAGATGCCGGTCGTCTCGCCCGAGGCGAGGAGCTCGAACGTCGCGGTGTCGTCGAGGGGGATGTGGTCGAGGTCGATGTCGACGTTCCGGTGCGCCTTCACGGTGTCGACGGCGTTCTTGAGGATCGTCAGGTTCGACAGGCCCAGGAAGTCGAACTTGAGGAGGCCGAGGGCCTCGATCGCGTGCATCTCGTACTGGGTCATCAGCGAGTCCGAGTTGGTCGCCTTCTGGAGGGGCATGAGCTCGGTCAGGGGTTCGCGGCTGATGACGACGCCGGCGGCGTGGGTGGAGGCATTCCGGGCGACGCCCTCGAGCTGGCGGGCGAAGTCGATGACCCGCTTCACGCCCTCGTCGGCGTCGTGCAGCTCGCGCAGCGCCGGGCTCGTCTCGAGGGCCTCGTCGAGGCGGATGCCGAGCTGGTTGGGGACGGCCTTGGCGATCCGGTCGACGTCGCCGTAGCTGTGGCCGAGGACCCGCCCGACGTCGCGGATCGCGGCCCGGGCGAGCATCGTCCCGAAGGTGATGATCTGGGCGACGTGATCCTGCCCGTACTTCCGCGAGACGTAGGCGATGACCTCGTCGCGGCGGTCGTCCTGGAAGTCGACGTCGATGTCCGGCATCGTCACCCGGTCGGGGTTGAGGAACCGCTCGAAGGGCAGGTCGTAGGCGATCGGGTCGACGGGCGTGATGCCGAGGGTGTACGTCACGATCGAACCGGGTGCGCTGCCCCGGCAGGTCGTCTGGATGCCCTGCTCGCGGGCGAACCGGATGAAGTCGGCGACGATGAGGAAGTAGCCCGCGTAGCCCATCGAGATGATGACCCCGAGCTCGTAGTCGAGGCGCTCCTTGAGGGCGCTGGTGGGCTCCCCGTAGCGCCAGGCGAGGCCCCGCTCGCACTCCGCCCGGAGCCAGGACTCGGGCGTCTCGCCGTCGGGGACCGGGAAGTGCGGGATCCGGAGCTGGCCGAGCGGCAGCTGCAGGTCGCACATCTCGGCGATCCGGCGGGTGTTGAGGAGCGCCTCGCGCTGCTCCGGGAAGAGCGCCTCCATCTCGGCCGCGGACTTCAGGTAGAAGGCGTCGGTTTCGAACTTGAGGCGGCCGGGCGTGTCGAGGTTGTTGCCGGTCCCGATGCAGAGCAGGACGTCCTGGGCCGGCGCCTGGCGGCGATGGACGTAGTGGAGGTCGTTGGTGACGGCGAGCGGCAGGCCGACCTCGGGGGCGAGCCGCAGGAGCTGCTCGTTGAGCCGGCGCTGCTCGGGCAGGCCGTGATCCTGGAGCTCGAGGTAGAAGCGATCCGGCCCCAGGATGTCGCGGTACTCGCCGGCCACGGCCCGGGCGAGGTCCCAGTCCTCGACCTCGAGCGCCCGGGCGACCTCGCCGTTGAGGCAGGCCGACAGGCCGATCAGGCCCTCGGCGTACTTCGCCAGGTGCTCGCGGTCGATGCGTGGCTTGTAGTAGTAGCCGTCGATGTGCGCGTCGGTGATGAGGCGGCACAGGTTCCGGTAGCCGACGAGGTCGGTGGCGAGGAGGACGAGGTGGAAGGGCTGGGCGTCGGCCTTGCCCTCCTTGTCGGTCATCGACCGGCGGGCGACGTACGTCTCGACGCCGATGACCGGCTTGATGCCCTTATTGCGGGCCGCCTGGTAGAAGGCGACGGCCCCGTAGAGCGCGCCGTGGTCGGTGATGGCCAGGCTGTCGAAGCCCTGGGCGCCGGCCTCGTCGACCATGTCCGTGATCCGCCCGAGCCCGTCGAGCAGGCTGAATTCGGAATGGGAATGGAGGTGGACGAAGTCGTTCGCGGCGATGGTCATCGGGAGGGCAATGGTAGCCCCGCGGCGGGTCACGGGCCCGCGCTGGTGGCGACGCCACCGCTCCACTCGGGAGCGAGGCGGCCCGGCCGCAAGGGTCGAGCGGCCGCAGCCCTCGCGGCCTCGAGGGCTTCGAGGTCATGATCGCGGGGGCACGCCTGCAGATCCGGCGGCTGCCCGGACCATCCTCGAGCCGTACGCAGCCGCCGGCGTCACGTGGTGGTCGGAGGGGCTCAACGGCTGGCGCGGACCGCTTGAGGCGATGACGGACCGGCTGCGGGCCGGGCCGCCGCGGCTGCCGGCGATCGCCGTCCCGGCCGGATCCCGGGTCTAGCGACCGATCATCACCTCGACCGCCGGGAGGATCCGCTCGACCCAGCGGGCGTACTGGGCGCCGCTCGGGTGGAGCCCGTCGCGGGCCACGAGGGACGGGTCGGAGGCTGCGGCCAGGGAGAGCTCGTGGACGTCCACGACCCGGAGGCCGCGGGACGCGGCGATCGCGGCGAGGATCTCGTTGAAGAGGCGGACCCTGGCTGCCTGCGGCCCGGGATCCCCGTAGTCGGCCCCGGCCGGCGTGACCGTGTAGTCCGGGGTCGTGACGACAAGGATCCGGTCCGGCCCGAGACGCCCGACGAGGTCGGCGAGGATCCGATCGACGTTCCGCCGATACGTGCTCTCGGGCACGCCCTGGACGACATCGTTGACGCCGATGAGGACGCTGACAAACTCGGGCTCGAGGGCCGCGAGGGCCGGCAGCTCGAGGTCGAGGACGTCGCGCGAGGTGTAGCCGTTGACGGCCAGGTTCGCGACGAGCTCCAGCGTCGGCGGCTTGGGCCCGAGGGCCGCGACGAGCTGGTCCGGCCAGCGCTCGGCGATGCCGACCGAGGTCCCGATCGTGTAGGAGTCGCCGAGCGCCACGTAGCGCAGGCCCTGGCCGGTCATCGCCGTGGCACCGGGGTTGCCCGTGGGCGGGGCCGCGCGGCTCGGGCCTGCCGTGGCGTCAGTGCCGCAGCCTGCCAGGACGAGGGTGAGGACGAACGCGACGCGACGGGCGCCGGGGAGCCGCGGCGCCGTCGTTCACTCCTTGTCGTAGGGGCGTCCATCCGCAGCCGGTGCCCGGACCCGGCCCACCAGCCCGGCCACGACGACGATCGTCACGAGGTACGGGCCCATGAGCAGGAACTCCGACGGGAGGGCGATGTTGAGGATGGACAGGCGAGCCTGCAACGCGTCCGCGAATCCGAAGACGAGGCTGGCGAGGAACGCGCCGATCGGCGTCCAGGCGCCGAAGATCATCGCCGCCAGACCGATGAACCCGCGGCCGGCGGTCATGTCCTGGACGAAGCTGCCCGTGGATCCCAGCGTGAAGTAGGCCCCGCCGACGCCCGCGACAATGCCGCCCAGGATGACGTTCCGGTAGCGCGTCGCCAGGACGTTGATGCCGACCGTGTCGGCTGCCCTCGGATGCTCGCCGACGGCCCGCACCCGGAGCCCCCAGCGGGTGTAGAAGAGTCCGTAATGGATCAGGCCGATGAGGACGAACAGCGCATACAGGAAGATGTTGGCGCTGAAGAACATCGGACCGAGGATCGGGATGTCGGACAGGACCGGGATCGGGATCTGGGCGAAGCGCTCCGGCTCGTTCAGTTCGCGGTTGTGCTGCAGGATCCGCGTCGCGACGAAGCCCGTGATGCCGGCGGCGAAGATGTTGATGACCGTCCCGGCGATGATCTGGTCCATCCGGTAGCGGATCGCCAGGACCGCCAGGAGGGCCGCCAGCAGGCCGCCGACGAGGCCCGCCCCGACCAGGCCGACGATCGGATTCCCGGCGGCGCTGCCCACGATCGCGCCGGTGAAGGCGCCCGTGAGGAGCATGCCCTCGATCGCGATGTTGACGACGCCCGCGCGTTCGCAGAGCAGCCCGGACAGGGCGCCGAAGGTGATCGGGAGGGCCTTGAGGACCGTGAGCTGGAGGATGCCGATCAGGCTCATCGACTTGCCGGCCGCCGCCCAGGTCAGGAAGGCGAACACGAAGGCGGCGACGACGATCCCGAGGACGACCGCCCACCTCGTCCCGAAGCCGCGGACGAGCTGGATCGCCCCGAGCGCGGCGCAGAGGCCGGCAACGAGGTACATCGTGAGCACCGACGGGACGACGAGGTTCGGGATGTCGAGACCCGTCTTCGATCCCGCCGGCTTGAGAACGAACTTGCTGATGGCGTCGCCGTCCAGGCCGGACGTCAGGACGAACGCCGCGAGCGCCGCCAGGACGAGGTAGAAGATCCCGAAGATCCGCTGCCGGCGAACCGCCGCCCGATCGACGATCGGCCCGAGGCTCGCCGCGATGGCGGTCACGAGCCCCACCCCTTGCTGAAGACCTCGGTGCCGGTCGTCTCCGGGACCCGGATCCGATAGATCCCGCGGACCAGGGCGGGCGCGGCGACGAACATGATCACGAGGGCCTGGAGGACGACGACTAGGTCACCCGGGATCCCGGTCGCCGATTCCATCGGCGTGGAGCCGGCCCGGAGCGCGCCGAACAGGAGTGCGGCGAAGATGATGCCGCGCGGCCGCGACCTGGCCATGAGGGCGATCGCGATGCCGTCGAAGCCGAAGCCGGGCGAGATCCCGGACGTCATCGAGTGGGTGATCCCGAGCACGACGCTCGTCCCGGCGAGGCCGGCCAGGCCACCGCTGAGCATCATCGCCAGGACCGTCGACGCGGCGATGCTCATGCCGGCATAGCGCGCGGCCGGGGCATTGAAGCCGACCGCCCGCAGCTCGAAACCCTTCGTCGACCGGAAGAGGAACCACGACACCGCGAACGCCGCGAGAAGGGCCAGGACGAATCCCCAGTTGGCCCGCAGGCCTTCGATGAGGGGCGGGTACCAGGCCGACGCCTCGGTCACCTTCGAGATCGGGTCGCTGCGGCCCTCGCGCTGGTAGCCCGGGAACTTGAGGATGAACCCAACGAGGTTGTAGGCCGTGTAGTTGAGCATGATCGTGACAATGACTTCATGGGCCCCCGTCCTCGCCTTGAGGATGCCCGGGATGAAGCCCCAGGCCGCCCCGCCGATGAAGCCGGCGATGATCGCGAGCGGCAGGTGGACGAACCACGGCATGCCGGTGACCGCAAACCCGACGAAGGTCGCCGCCGTGGCGCCCACGAACAGCTGGCCCTCCGCGCCGATGTTGAACAGGCCGCACTGGAAGCCGAGCGCGACCGCCAGGCCGGTGAAGATCAGCGGCGTGGCGGCGAGGATCGTCTCGCTGATCGGCACGAACGCCGCCTTGACCTGCTCGACGTCACCGGACGCGATGGCGTCGACATACGCCGTGGGGTCGCCGAGCGCTCCCCGGAGCAGGGCCCCGTAGGCGGTCCCCACGCCGCCGAGCGCGGTCCCGAGCGCGGCCCCGGGGTCCTGGCCCAGCCGTTCGAAGAAGGTCAGGTCGGAGAGGACGATGACGAACGCCCCGATGACGAACGCGCTCAAGACCGCGAGGACCGGGACGAGGAGGCCGCGGGCCGCACCGCCGAGCATGGCCATCACTCGACGGGTCGGCCGCGGCGTCTCGGCGGGGGCCGGGGCGTTCGCCGGCGTGGCCTCAGTGGCCGGCTGCTCGGGAGGCCGCTCGCCGGTCATCCTGCGCCCTCCCCGTCGGCGGCCGGCGCCGCGGCCGCGGCCGCCTCTGCCACGCTCGGTGCCGAGCCACCCATGAGCAGCCCGATCAGCTCCGGCGTGGCCCGCTCTGGGTCGACGATGTCGACGATCCGGCCCTGGTACATGACCGCAATCCGGTCCGCCAGGGCCAGCACCTCGTCGAGCTCGGTCGAGACGATCAGGACGGCCGCGCCCTCGTCGCGCTTCAGGACGATCCGGCGGTGGATGTACTCGATCGACCCGACGTCCAGGCCGCGCGTCGGCTGCGCGGCGACGAGGAGCCGGACCGGCCGCGAGAACTCGCGCGCCACGATCACCTTCTGCTGGTTGCCGCCCGACAGGTTGCCGATGTCGTTGAACACCGATGGCGTCCGGATGTCGAAGTTCGCCACCAGCTCCGTCGCGGAGCGTTCGATGGCGCCGAGATCGAGCCGGATGCCCTTCGAGAACGGCGGCCGGTAGTAGGTGTTGAGGACGAGGTTGTCGGCGACCGAGAAGCCCGGCACGCAGCCGTCCTCGAGCCGATCCTCGGGCACGTGGGCGACACCCGCCTCGAAGACGTTGCGCGGCGCCAGGTGGACGGCGGTGCCATCGATCGTGATCGTGCCCGAGACCGGGTGGCGGAGGCCGGTGATTGCCTCGACCAGCTCCGTCTGGCCATTGCCCTGCACGCCGGCGACGGCGACGATCTCGCCAGCGTGGACCGTGAGGTCCAGGCCGTTGACCGCGACGTGGCCGCGGTCGTCGCGGACCACGAGGCCGGCGACCTCGAGGACCGGGCCACCGGGTTTGGCTGGCGTCTTGTCGACGATGAGATCGACCGACCGGCCGACCATCATCGAGGCGAGGCTTTCGCGCGTCGCCTCGGCCGGCGTCGTCGTCCCCACGACGCGCCCGCGACGGAGGACGGTGATCCGGTCCGCGATCGCGAGGACCTCGTTGAGCTTGTGGGTGATGAAGACGATCGAGGTTCCACTCGCCTGGAGCGAGCGCATGATCTCGAACAGCTCCTCGTCTTCCTGGGGCGTGAGCACCGCCGTCGGCTCGTCGAGGACGAGGAGATCCGACTGGCGATAGAGCGTCTTGATGATCTCGACGCGCTGCCGGACGCCGACGGGCAGATCCTCGACCACGGCGTCGGGATCGACGCGGAGGTTGTGGCGCTCGGAGATCTCGATGATCCGGCGACGCGCGGCGGGTCGATCGAGCAGGCCGAGCGGCCCCCGAACCGATTCGACGCCGAGCATGACGTTCTCGGTGACCGTGAAGACGGGCACGAGCATGAAGTGCTGGTGGACCATCCCGATGTGGGCCGCGATGGCGTCACCCGGGTCGTGGAAGGTCACCGGCTGATCGTCGATCCGGATCTCGCCCTCTTCCGGCTGGTAGAGGCCATAGAGGACATTCACCAGGGTCGTCTTGCCGGCGCCGTTCTCGCCGAGCAGGGCGTGGATCTCGCCCGGCTCGACGACCAGGCTGACGTTCTGGTTCGCGATGACTCCCGGGAATCGCTTGGTGATCCCTCGGAGCTCCAGCCTCACGGTCGGTCCATCCTCGCGGCGGATTGAGGTCGCGCTGGATATGTCACGGTCGGCGGTGCGGGAGCCGCACCGCCGACCGTTGGCGTCGCGTCGGGGACGCGATAACTCGAGCTAGTTCGCGGCGAAGTAGTCGGCGGGCTTCACGGTGCCGGCGATGATGTCGGCCTCGAGGGCCTCGAGCTCGGCCTTCGTGTCGGCCGAGATCTCGCCGTCGTAGTCGTGGAACTCGCCGAGGCCGACGCCACCGTTGGCCAGCGTGCTGACGAAGACCGGCGCGGCCGGCTCCTCGTTGAACGCGCGCTCGATGGCGGCCGTCACGCTGACGTCGATCTTCTTGAGGATCGAGGTCAGGATCAGGTCCTTGTACTGGGGCACGGAGATGTACCAGTCGACGTCGACGCCCAGGCCGACTGCCTCGGCGCTCCTCTCCTGGATCGCCGCGAAGATGCCCTGGCCGATCGGGCCACCGACACCGAGGATGACGTCGGCGTTCTCGTCGAGGAAGCCGAGCGAGAGCGTCTTGCCGTCGTCGATGCTGTCGAAGTTCCCGGTGAAGGAGCCGGTCTTGCCGACCGGGTCCCAACCCAGGACCGTGACGCTGGTGCCCTTCTGCTCGTTGTGGTAGTTGGCGCCGGCCACGAAGCCGTCCATGAAGTCGGTCACGGGGCCGCCGATGTTGATCCCGCCGAACGTGCCCATGACGCCGGTCGTGGACCACGACGCGGACGCGTAGCCGGCGAGCATGGCGGCCTCATTCGTCGAGTAGACGAGGCCCTCGGTGTTCGGGATCGCCGGCTCGTAGGCGAAGTCGACGATCGCGAACCGGACGTCCGGATTCGCCTCGGCCGCGACCTTCGTCGCGTCGCCGAGAAGGAAGCCGACGGTCACGATCATCTCGCAACCTTCGCTCAGGAACTGGTTGATGTTCTCCTCGTAGTCGGCGTCGCTGGCCGACTCGAGGAACTTGACCTCGATGCCGAGCAACGCCTGGGCATCCTGCATGCCCTTCCAGGCGTTCTCGTTGAACGCGTGGTCGTCGATACCGCCGGTGTCGCTCACCATGCAGGCCTGCCAGTCGACGGGCTCGGCGGTCGGCTCCGGGGTCACTTCCGCGGTCGGCGCCGGCGTCACGACGGGCTCCGGCGTGGGCGACGGCGACGCTCCGCCGCCACAGGCGGCGACGATGATCGCGGCCGACGCGACGAGCGCAGCGACCTTACTCGAGATACGCAAGGTGTTCCTCCTCCAACTGGGCGGCCCGGCGAGCCAAAGGTCCCGGCTCGGGTCGCCGCGCACGCCCTGTGCGCACTTCCACGACCAGGTCACGGTGGGCGGTGAGTGCCCGTCCCGGCCGCGAACCTGTTCGGTCGAACCGCAGTATGACGGCCGTCGCTGGGCCGTGCAATGATCGTCGGGCCCATGCCAGACGAGCCGATCGGCACTTCACCCTCCCGGCTCGAGCCCGGTCCGGGCGCTCTACCGGCGGCCCCGGCCGGCGCCGGCGATCGGGCGGGCGATGAGATCGGCCGAGAGCGTCGGGACCGGGATCGGGCCCGTGACTTCCTGGCGCTCCACGAGGGTCCGCGCCCGGTCCCCGTCCTCGACGACGATGCGATCGGCGAGCTCCTGCGAGCGACCCGCCGGATCGCCATCGTCGGCGCCAGCGACGACCCGGGCCGGCCGTCATACGACGTCTTCCGCTACCTCCGCGACGAGGGGTTCGACTGCGTGCCGGTCAACCCCAACATCCACGGGGTGGGGGGCGTGGCGGCGTTCCCCACCCTCGGGGAGGCCGTCGCGGCGACCGGGCCGTTCGACGTCGTCGACGTCTTCCGGCGGTCCGAGCTGTGCGTCGCCCACGCGCGTGAGGCCGTCGCCGCGGGCGCCCGCTGCCTGTGGCTCCAGCTCGGCGTGGTGAACTGGGAGGCCGCCCGGATCGCCCACGATTCCGGGCTGGCGGTGGTGATGGACCGCTGCACGGCGATCGAGTGGCGGCGGCTGGCGCGCGACCGCCCCGACGTGTCACGCTAGCGCCGGAGAGCTAGCGGTCGGCGCCGCCGGTCGACGTGAGAGGAGAGGGCCATGAGCTGGGGCCGGTTCGACACCCGGACGATCGTGCTGATCCCGATCGCCATCGCCATCAACATCGTGCTTGGTCAGACGGTCTTCGCGGCCCTCAAGGTCCCGATCTACCTCGACTCCGTCGGGACGATCCTGGTCGGCGTCCTGGCTGGGCCGATCCCCGGTCTCGTGACGGGCCTGCTCGCGAACCTCATCTGGACCTACGTACTGCCAGCGCCCTTCCACAACGACTACGCCGCAGCCTTCGCGATCGTGGCCGCTGAGATCGGCTTCGTCTCCGGCGTCCTGGCCCAGGTCGGCTGGTTCCGTGGCCGACCCAACACCGAGCCGACGCGCCTCGTGGTCGGCGCGGTGGTCGTCGCGGCCGTGCTGCTCGCGATCGGCTACTACGGGTTCCTGCCCTTCTACACCGACGGCACCTTCAGCTTCTTCAACCCGGATGTCACCGCCGATCCATTCTTCACGATCGTCGGGTACGTCATCGCGATCGGCATCGTGGCCGCGATCGTCGGCCTGGTCGCCCTACTCTTCGTGCGCCGCGATCTCGGCGTCGCGTACGTCGCGATCGGCGGCCTGGGCTGCGGCATCCTGTCGGCCCTCATCTCCGCACCGATCTCGGCCGTCGCCTTCGGCGGGGTGACCGGCTCAGGGACCGACCTGCTGGTGGCCGCCTTCCAGCAGGCCGGCTCGGACCTCCAGACCGCGGTCATCCAGCAGGGCCTGCTGTCCGACCCGATCGACAAGACGATCGAGTTCTTCATCGCCTTCGTGATCCTGCAGACGCTCTCGCGCCGCTTCGTGGCGCGGTTCCCGCAGGGCGAGAAGGCGATCGGTCTGGAGGGCGCATAGCGTTGCCCGCGCCGGTCGGGGTGATCCTGGCCGACGATCTGGACCCGGCCGATGCGCGCGACATCGCGCGGCTCGTGCCTGACACGCCCAGCCCCTATCACGGGCTCAACCCGCTGACGAAGGCGGTCATCGCGACCGTCGGCTCGATCGGGGCGTTCGCCGCGGGAGGCTACATCGGGCCCATCGGGCTCAACCTCGTCATGCTCCTCCTCGCGTTCCGCGCTGGCGTGCTGGGCCAGCTCGTCCGTATCTCCCTGCTCCTGACGACGCCGATCGCCGTGTCCGTCGTCCTCGTGAGCGTCTTCACCCGGGCCGGCAGGACGGTCCTGTTCGAGATCGGCCCGTTCGATGCGACCGTCGAGGGGGTCGACTTCGCCGCGCAGACGCTCGTGCGGCTGTTCGCGATCTCGCTGTCCATCGGCCTGTTCGTGATGACGACCCACCCACGGGCGTTCGTCATCGATCTGGAACGGCGGGGCGTCTCGCCCCGGGTGGCGTTCGTAGCCGTGGCGACCATCGAGGCCGTGCCGGCGCTCGTGGAACGAGCCGGGATCATCGGCGAGAGCCAGCGAGCTCGCGGCCTTGACACCGAGGGCAGCCTCCGCGCCCGGCTCCGCGGCCTCCTGCCCCTCATCGGGCCCGTCATCATCGGCACCCTGACCGACGTCGAGGAGCGCAGCCTGGCCCTCGAGTCGCGGGCCTTCAGCCGGCCGGGCCGGCGGCATCTGCTGTGGGCGATGCCCGACGCCCCATGGGAGCGCGTCCTGCGCTGGGTCCTCCTGGCGGGGCTCGCGGCGACGGCCATCGCCCGGGTCAGCGGTCGGATCTGACGCGATGCTTGCCCTCTCCGGCGTGAGCTACCGCTACGCGGGCTACGCCGCCCGCGTCCTCCACGACATCGACCTGACGCTGGCCGACGGGGAGATCGTGGGCGTGGTCGGCGCCAACGAAGCCGGCAAATCGACGCTCTGCCTCGTGGCGTCCGGCCTCGCGCCGGGGTCCATCGGCGGCGGCCTTACCGGACGACTGGCCATCGACGGCGTCGACATGAAAGGCCGGCCGCTCCACGAGTTCTCGACCCGGGTCGGCATCGCCTTCCAGAACCCGGCGACCCAGCTGTCCGGGGTCAGCGGATCGGTCTTCGAGGAGGTCGCCTTCGGCCCGATGAACCTTGGGCTGCCGGCGCGCGAGACGGTCGAGCGGACGAAGGCCGCCCTGGCGAGCCTCGGGATCGAGGGCCTTCGCGAGCGAGAGCCACGACGCCTGTCCGGCGGCCAGGCCCAGCTCGTCGTCATCGCCTCCCTGCTGGCCATGCGTCCGGCCCATCTCGTGCTCGACGAGCCGACGGCGCAGCTCGATCCGGAGGGGACGCGGCTGGTCGGGGAGGCCCTCCGCCGCCTCGCCGCGACGGGAACGGCGATGCTGATCGTCGAGCACAAGGCGGATCTCCTGGCCGAGCTGTGCCGCCGGGTCGTCGTCATCGACGCGGGGCGAATCGCCCTGGATGGCGAGACGGCCGCGGTCCTCGGAGACCGGCGCCTCGTGGACTGGGGCGTCGAGCCGCCGTCGTCCGTTCGGCTCGGGCGAGCGCTGGAGGCACGCGGCCTGGAGCCCGGCCTGATCGCCGGGTCAACGGCATGACCACGGTCGCGCTGGAGCGCGTCGGCTTCGTCTATCCCGACGGCACCCGGGCGCTGTCGGGCGTCGATCTCCAGGTCACGCCAGGTGAGACCGTCGCCATCATCGGCCAGAACGGCAGCGGGAAGTCGACCCTCGTCCGCCAGCTTGACGGCCTCCTCCGCCCGACCGAAGGGCGGGTGCTGCACGACGGGCTGGACGTCGCAGGGGTTCGGGTGGCGGTGCTCGCGGCCCGGGTCGGGATCGCCTTCCAGAACCCGGACCGGCAGATCTTCGCCGGGACGGTCCGGAGGGAGGTGGAGTTCGGACCTCGAATCCTCGGTCGCGCAGCGGAGGAGGCTGCCAGGGCCGGGGCGGCGGCCCTCTCGGCGGTCGGCCTGGACGAGCTGGCCGACGCCAACCCCTACGACCTCGGCTTCTCGAGGCGGAAGCTCCTGGCTCTCGCCTCGGTCCTGGCGATGGAGACACCGGTCGTCGTCCTGGACGAGCCGACGACGGGCCAGGACGCCCGCGGCGTGCGGCGCATCCAGGACGTCGTCGCCCGGGCCGCGGCGGCCGGCCGGACCGTGATCGCGATCAGCCACGACATGCGCTTCGTGGCCGAGACGTTCGATCGGGTCGTCGTGATGGGGGGCGGTCGGATCACCCTCGACGGGCCGCCGGCCGACGTCTTCGCCGAAGCCTCCTGGCCGGTCCTCGCCTCGACCTATCTCGAAGCCCCGGTTGCCGCCCGGGCCGGGGCGCGTCTCGGGCTGGGCTCGACGCCCACGGACGAGGCCCTGGTCGACGCGCTCGCGGGGGCCGCCCGGTCGGCCTAGGGAAGCGCGAAGCCGGCGAAGACGAGGACGAAGCCGATCCCGGCGATGACGGCGCCGTTCCGGGCCTGCCGCCGGAGGACCTCCATCGCGACCGACGCCCCGGTCGTGCCGCCCTCGCGGAGGCCTCCTCGCCAGGCCTCGTACCGGGCGACGTTCGCGTCCTGCTCCTTGAGCGCGCGATACCGGCGCCACGGCTCGCGAGCACGGAGATAGCCGACCGCGATGAGCACGACTCCGGCACCCAGCAGCGACACGTTGAGGATTCCCATCAGTCTCGCTCCCCTGCCGCATCGATCGCCAGGCGCGCCTTCAGGGCCGCCTGCACGACCGCGGCGTTGGCCTGGCCCCGCGTCTGCTTCATGACCGCCCCGACGAGGAAGCCGATCGCCTGGGCTTTGCCGGCCCGGACGTCCGCGACGGCCGCCGGGTTCGCCGCGATGACCGCGTCGACGATCGCGCCGAGGGCGTCGCCGTCCGAGATCTGGCTGAAGCCCCGGGCCTTGACGATCGCCGCCACCGTGTGGCCCTCGGTCACGTGCGCGTCGAGGACCTCCTTCGCGTTGGCTCGCGAGATCGAGCCGTCGGCGACGAGCCGGATGAGCGCGGCGAGCTCGAGCGGCTCGATCCGGCCAGCGTCGGGCGTCGCGTTCCGGAGCCGCAGGTACTCGCCGGTCACCCAGTTCGCGACGGCATTGGGGTCGAGGCCCTCGCCCGCCGCCAGCGTCGCCTCGAACAACCTCGCCGCGTCGGCGTCGGCGACGAGGACCGCCGCGTCGTAGCCGCTCAGCCCGAGATCGTCGCGGTACCGCGCCCGGCGCGCGGCCGGCAGCTCCGGAAGGGCGGCCCGAATCCCGTCCAGCCAGGCCGTGTCGACCCGGAGCGGCGGGAGGTCCGGCTCCGGGAAGTAGCGATAGTCGTCGGAGGTCTCCTTGACCCGCATCCGGTACGTCTCGCCGCGCTCGTCGGACCAGCCGCGCGTCTCCTGGACGAGCTCGCCACCGGCGTCGAGGGCCGCCGCCTGGCGCTCGATCTCGAAGTTGATCGCCCGCTCGACGGAGCGGAACGAGTTCATGTTCTTGACCTCGACCCGGGTCCCGAAGGGCTCGGTCCCCCGCGGGCGCAGGGACACGTTGGCCTCGACCCGCATCTGGCCCCGCTCCATGTCGGCGTCCGAGGCGCCGATCGTCCGGAGCAGGAGCTGGAGCTCCTCCGCGTAGCGGCGGGCCTGCTCGGCCGTCCGGAGGTCCGGCTCCGTCACGATCTCCATGAGCGGCACGCCCGAGCGGTTGAAGTCCACGAGGCTGATCCGCTCGCCGCCCGGTCCCGGTGCATGGACGAGCTTGGCGGTGTCCTCCTCGAGGTGGGCCCGCGTGATCCGGATCGTGAACGGCCCGGCGCTCGTGTCGATGGTCATCGTGCCGGCCGCCGCGAGGGGCAGGTCGTACTGGCTGATCTGGTAGCCCTTGGGCAGGTCGGGATAGAAGTAGTTCTTGCGGTCCCAGCGGGTGTGCTCCGGGGTCCGGGCGCCGATCGCGGCGCCGGTCGCGAGCACGAGCTCGACGGCCCGCCTGTTGATGACCGGCAGCGCCCCGGGCAGGCCGAGGCAGACCGGGCAGGTGTGGCTGTTGGGGGCCGCGCCGTCATAAGCCGCGGAGCAGCCGCAGAACATCTTCGAAGCGGTCCGGAGCTGGCTGTGGACCTCGATGCCGATCACCGGCTCCCAGCGCTCGAGGATCGCGGCGACGCGATCGGGTGCCGGCGCCCCCGCCAGGCTCACGCGGCGCTCCGGCAGCGCTCGACGAAGCGACCGATGCGGACGAGGGCCTCTTCGAGCTGCTCGTAGCTCGTCGCGTAGCAGGCCCGGACGTGGCCCTCGCCCGACGGCCCGAAGGCGCCGCCGGGGACGACCGCCACGTGCTCCTCCTCGAGCAGGCGTGCGGCGAAGGTCTCGGAGTCGAGGCCGGTCGACGTGATCCGCGGGAAGGCGTAGAAGGCGCCCCGCGGCTCGAACGTCTCGAGACCGATCGCGTTGAAGCCGTCCACGACGAGTCGCCGCCGGCGGTCGTACTCGGCGAGCATCCGGAGGACGTCCGGTTCACCCTCCTCGAGGGCGACGAGCGCGGCGTCCTGGGCCACCGTCGGGGCGGACATGATCCCGTACTGGTGGACCTTCACGATCCCCTCGAGGATCCCCGCCGGGGCCGCCAGCCAGCCGACCCGCCAGCCCGTCATCGCGTAGGCCTTCGAGAAGCCGCCCATGAGGATCGTCCGCTCGCGCATCCCCGGCAGCTGGGACATCGCCCGATGGGTGTACGTGCCGTAGGCGAGGCGGTCGTAGATCTCGTCGCTGTAGACGAGGAGGTCGTGGCGGACGGCGATCGCGGCCAGCTCGTCCTGGACCTCGGGCGGCAGGACGGCGCCGGTCGGGTTGCAGGGGTAGCCGAGGAAGAGGGCCTTCGTCCGGGGCGTGATCGCCGCCTCGACCGCCGCCGGGTCGATCGCGAAATCGTCCTCGAACCCTGTGGCGACATGGACGGCCGTGCCTCCCGCGAAGACGATCGCGGGGACGTAGGCGACGTACGAGGGCTCGTGGAGGATGACCTCGTCGCCGGGGTCGCACGTCGCGCGAAGGGCCAGGTCGACGGCCTCGGACGCGCCGACGGTGATCAGCAGCTCCTGGGCGGGGTCGTAGCTGACGCCGTAGCGCCGATCCAGGTGGCGGTGAAGCGCCTCGCGGAGCTCGACCGTGCCGTAGTTGGAGGTGTAGTGGGTGCGCCCCTCGCGGAGCGACTCGACGCCGGCCTCGATGATGTGCCGCGGCGTGTCGAAGTCGGGCTCGCCGACACCCAGGCTGATGATGTCGTCCATCGTCGCCAGGATGTCGAAGAACTTCCGGATACCCGACGGCGGGACGGCCCGGACACGGTCGGAGAGCACCCGTTCGGCGAGCGGCGGACGCGACGGTTCGAGAGACGCGGCGCGTGTCTCCACGACGGCAAGCCTACGACATCGAGGCGTGCGAGCCGGGCCCGGGTCCCACGGCTCGGCGCGGTGTCAGGCCGGGCTCGCCGCCGGCTCCGCGGACATCGCCCGGCCGGCGACCTCGTCGACGTCGCGGTGGAGCGCCTCGCGATCCCGGGCCAGCTTCTCGGCCCGGGCGCGGATGCCGAGCATCTGCCGCTGGGTCATCACGAAGACGCCGAAGCCGAGGAGCGGGGCCAGGAACCGGGAGCCGGCGCTGGCACCGTCCATCCGGACCCGGAAGCGCTCAATGAGCCGGGTCCGACCGCCCTCGATCGGCTCGAGGGCGAAGATCCAGGCCGCGGCGAACTGCGGCGGCGTCGCCGTCTCGAGGAACTTGCCCGACACGGCAAGCCCCGGCGCCTCGGCCGTTGTCACGGCGGCGTCCTTCCGTGTCGCGAGGACCTCCGGGTCGATGTACAGGACCAGCGCCTGCTCGGGCTCGACGACCTTCACGACGAATCCCCCGCCCGGATCGGTCGGGACGACGTCGCCCACCGCGAGCGACTGGTGCTCGGGCACGATCGCGTCCGAGCTCGCGCCCTTCATGTCGATGGCGTCGTAGCTGTACCAGCCGCCGCGCCCGTAGCCCATCTGGACGAGCCACGGCCAGACGGCCTCGGGCGGCGCGTCGATGGTCAGGCCGCGCGTATCGCACGCGCTTGGGTCCGTGACGAGCTCGTCGCCCGGCAAGGCCTTGCGAGCCTCGGCGGGATCGATCCCCCAGGTCCGGTACCAGCGCATGGTGGTCGCGTAGGCCGCCCAGCCGGCGGCCGCGATCGCCGATCCGACGACGATTCGTTTGAGCATGAAGCACCTCCAACCGTGCATCCTCGACGGTCCCTCGACTGGCGGACAGGGCCGACCCGCCCGATTCCGGGCCGGGCCCGGGCTGCATCAGCGCGCGCGGACCAGGGCGGCGGCGCGCTCGGCGGGGGTCGGGCCACCCGAATCGTCCGCGTCGGACAGGCGCGCCGGCGCCAGGCCTCGCCAGGTCGCCGCGGCCGTGAGGCCCTCGAAGGCCCGCGCGGCCCGGAGGAGCGTCAGCTCGCTCCAGGCCGGCCCGATCAGCTGGAGCCCGACCGGCAGGCCCTCCGACAGCCCGCAGGGGATCGAGATCCCGGGCAGCCCGGCCATGTTCACCGGCAGCGTGCAGGCATCGGACAGGTACATCGCGACGGGGTCCGAGGTCTTCGACCCGAACCGGAAGGCGACGGACGGCGAGGTCGGCGCGACGAGGGCATCGATGCCCGACCCGAAGACGTCGTCGAAGTCGCGCTTGATGAGCGTCCGGACCTTCTGGGCCTTGAGGTAGAAGGCGTCGTAGTAGCCGGCCGAGAGGGCGTAGGTGCCGAGCATGACGCGGCGCTTCACCTCGGCCCCGAAGCCCTCGCCCCGTGTCGCGAGGTAGTCGGCGATGAAGTCGCCGCCCTCGAGCCGGCGTGAGTGGCCGTAGCGGACGCCGTCGTAGCGGGCGAGGTTGGCCGAGGCCTCGGCCGGGGCGACGATGTAGTACGTCGCGAGGCCGTAGTCGGTGTGCGGCAGGCTGACGTCCTCGACCTCGGCGCCCGCGTCGACGAGGAACCCGACGCTCTGGTGGATCCGGCGCTCGACGTCCGGGTCCATCCCGGCCACGAAGTACTCGCGCGGCAGCCCGAATCGCTTCCCCTTGAGCCACGCCACCGCCTCGTCGTCCGAATCCGGCAGGTGGAGCAGGCCGTCCTCGACGGGAACCGGGGCCGACGTCGAATCGCGGGCGTCGCGGCCGGCGACGGCGTGGAGGAGGGCCGCCGCATCACGGACGTCGCGGGCGAGCGGGCCGATCTGGTCGAGCGAGCTGGCGAACGCGACGATCCCGTAGCGACTCACCCGCCCGTACGTCGGCTTCATCCCGACGATCCCACACAGGGCGGCCGGCTGCCGGATGGAGCCGCCGGTGTCCGTCCCCAACGCGAGCGGGACGTGGTGTGCGGCGACCGCGGCCGCCGAGCCGCCGCTGCTCCCGCCCGGCACCGTGTCGAGGTCCCACGGGTTGCTCACCGGGCCGTACGCCGAGTACTCGTTCGACGAGCCCATCGCGAACTCGTCCATGTTCGTCTTGCCGAGGAAGACGGCCCCGGCGGTGCGCAGCCGCTCGACGATATGGGCGTCGTACGGCGCCCGATAGCCGGCGAGGATCCGCGAGCCGGCCGTGCACTGGCCGCCCTCGACCGAGATCAGGTCCTTCAGCCCGACCGGGATGCCGTGGAGCGGATGGAGCGCCCCGAGCGCGGCGGGCCCGTCGGCGCGGGCCGACGCCAGGGCGGCGTCGGCCGCCCCGGCCTGCCGGAGCGACCCGTCACGATCGATGACGAGCCAGGCGTTGAGGGCGTGGTTCTGGCGTTCGGCGACCTCGAGGTGGGCCTCGGCCAACGCCCGGGACGAGACCTCGCCCGCGCGCAGGAGGGCGGCCATCTCGCGAGCCGGGAGGCGGGTGAGGTCGGCGGTCATCGAGGGTCCTGGTCGCCCGCGCGGCCGCGGGTCAGCCGGCATCGCGGCCGAGGATCGGCGGCACGATGATGAAGTCGCCTTCCCTGGCCGGGGCATTGGCGAGGACCGCCTCGGCAGGCAGGGACGGCGTCGCGACGTCGTCGCGGAGGATGTTCTCGAGCTCGATCGTCTGGGCGGTCGGCGGGATCGCGTCGGTGTCCAGCTCGGCCAGCTTCAGGTACCGATCCAGGATCTGGTTGAGCTGGCCCTCGAGTCGGTCGAGCTCCTCGGACGTCATGCCGAGGCGGGCGAGGTGCGCGACGTGCTCGACGTCGGAGCGGGAGAGACCGGCCACCGCGCGATGATAGCCGAGCCATCCCTCCCGACCGTACGATGGCGGCCGTGACCGCCTCGACGAGCCGCGCGACGATCCGCCCGATGCTCCCGGCCGACGTCGCCGCGGCGACCGAGGCGATCCTGCGCTCGGACTGGGGCGACCGGCGGACCTGGTTCGAGTTCGCCACGACGCAGCCGGCATGTCGTCCCGTCGTGGCCGAGCTCGATGGCGCCCTGGCGGGCACCGGCGTGGGTACGGCCAACGGGTCGGTGGGCTGGGTCGGCACGATCTGGGTCGACCCGGCCCGGCGCGGCGCCGGCCTCGGGCGGGCCCTGACCCAGGCCGTCATCGACGGCCTCGAGGCGGCCGGCTGCCGGACGCTCGTCCTCGTCGCGACCGAGGCGGGGCTGCCGCTCTACGAGCGGATGGGCTTCGAGCTCCAGACGCGCTACCGGATCCTCGAGGCGCCGGGGCTGGACCCGGCCGCCATGGCTCCCGACCCGGAGGTCCGTCCCTTCGACCGGGCCGACCTGGACACGATCTGCGCCCTCGATCTCGCCGCGACCGGCGAGGACCGGAGCCACGCGATCCGGCGCTTCGCGTCGCCGGTGACCTCGAAGGTGCTCGACGTCGACGGCGCGATCCGAGGCTTCGTCATCCGCGCGCCGTGGGGCGGCGGAGCAACCGTGGCCTCGGATCCGGGCGACGCGATGCGGCTCCTCGAAGCCCGCCGGCGCACCAGCGGAGCCGGCGGTCGCGTGCGCGTCGGCCTGGTCGAGGCCAACGCCGGCGGCCTCGCCGCCCTCGAGGCGGCCGGACTGACACCGGTCTGGTCGGCGCCGAGGCTCATTCGGGGCGAGCCGCTCGAGTGGCACCCTGACTGGATCTGGGGCCAGTTCAACCACGCGATGGGCTGAGGGCCCGCCGGGCGTCGCCTCGGGTCGCCGCGGCCCGCCGCGGAGCATCGTCGCCGAAAGTCCTGCCCGCCGGCACCGGCCGGGTGATGGTGCTCCGGGGCCCCGCCGGGCGATGCTCTCGAGGTCGGCCCCGCATCCAGTTCGATCCCCGAGGAGCCAGGTGACGATCCTGACGGCCTGTCTTTCCTGTGGCACGCCCGCCCGTTCCGCCAACAGCACGTTCTGCGGCCGCTGCGGCCTGCCGATCGGTGCCCCGCCGCCGGCTCACGTGGAGCTGCCGATCTGCCCCGTCTGCTACCGCGCCTCGGATGACGACGGTCGGTTCCCGAGCGCCGCTCTCGCGGGCCTGAGGCTGGACCTTCCCCGCCACGTCTCCGAGCACGACCAGCACCCCGTCGGCGACGACGACTACCTCGAGACCCTCCGCGAGGGGACCCGGATCCGGATCGACCGCTGGTCCGCGCCGTTCGACCTCGTCCGCCGCTATCTCGTCACGGGCGCGCTCGACGGTGGGCGGCGGCGCCAGTACGAGCACGACCTCATCGTCACCGCGATGACCCAGCTGGCCCGCTTCGGGCCCAACGCCGTCATCCTTGGCGACCAGCCCGAGTGGCGGGCCGCCCGCGATGCCGTCAGCGAGCTCCTCGAGCGCTACCACCTGCCTCGCGTGCACCGCTCGACCCACTGACGCTCGGGAGCACCCAGGCCCCGCCAGACAGGCTGTCCGGCACTCTTGGCACCCTGCCAAGTACCCTTGCCACTTCGGTCGCGGCAGGCGATCGTTGCCGCGTGCCGCGATCGCCAGGCGAACCCCGCCTCGCCAACCGCCTCCGGGTCGCCCGGGCAGAACACGACCTGTCCCAGGGCGCCCTGGCACGGCTCGTCGGGGTCAGCCGCCAGACGATCAGCTCGATCGAAACGGGCCAGTACGGCCCGTCCACCCTGCTCGCCCTCCGGCTCGCCCGCGTCCTCGCGGTCCGCGTCGACGAGCTCTTCTCCCTGGAGGACCCCTCGTGATGCAGGGATTCGTGCCGCGCGACGAGCGCGAGCTCGGAGTCGACCTCGCGGCCGACCGGCTGAGCTACCTCGTCCTCTCATTCGGCCTGCTCGGGATCGTCGCCTGGCGCAGCTTCGCCAACGGCGAGTCGCCCTGGGACCTGCTCGTCCTCGTGGTCGCCGGCGGCGTGGCCGGAACTCTCTACCGCGCCTGGCGCGGCGCAGTCTCGGGGCGCTGGCTCGTCGTCGGGTTCGTGACGACCGGGATCGCCCTCGTCGTCGCCGTCATCGTCGGGCTCGGGCTGGCCCGCTAGCCTCGCGCCGCGTCGATGGCCCGGTGCTAGGCCTCGGCGGGTCGTCGTCGGCGAGCGCGGCGAGCAGGCCCTGCCGACAGGCCTCGGCCTCGCGGACCGGAACGGGGCTGGTCATTCGCTGC
>Ga0214472_10001447_pt1 | contig 26632 bp, 19 predicted proteins | sample RVTome_6_FD_207662 | JGI IMG/M metagenome (GOLD analysis project Ga0214472, IMG submission 207662) | Soil microbial communities from uranium-contaminated site in the Upper Colorado River Basin, Wyoming, United States - RVT140D175 | ecosystem: Environmental > Terrestrial > Soil > Contaminated >...
CCTACGCCCCACATTGCGAGCGAAGGGGGGCCTGAATACTCTTCTTCAAGGTCCCCAACTCCACTGATGCGAAGCGTTCGAAAGCGGAACGTGGCCTTCATCGTCAGTTTTTCCGCAGCCTGCTAGGCCCGCAGCTTCAGACGCGTGGCCACCGCGAGAGGTCGGTCTCAATCGTCATGGCGCCCCCGTGTCATCGGAACAGCCGGGCCAGCTCCGGGCGCTTCAGCACCTTCTCCCGCACTCCCTCGATCCACGTGTCGCGCCCTCCCGGCGGCAGGGCGTGGAACGCGATCTTCTTTTCCGCCAGCAGGGAGTCCACGAGCTGGTCGATCGAGCGCATGAAGAACTCGTCGGTGTCCCGGATCCCGTCCGCGGAGGCGGCGCCCGAGATCGGGACCTTGAACAGCAGGTCGTAGGTCTTCATCCAGTGGGCGACGAAGCGCTCGATCGCAGGCTGGCGGCCGCAGGCCAGGGCCATGTAGGCGTAGTTGTCCAGCACGCTGCGGTCGCACACCACCACCTCGTGATGGGCGGCGGAGCGGATCTCCTCCGCCACCTGGGTCATGAGGATCCAGGTCTGCGCGTCGAGCGAAGTCTGCCGGTTGATCGGCAGCGGGGACAGCCGCGCCACCTCCTTCACGATGTCCACGTGGACACCCTGCCGCTTGAGGAGGCCGGCCACGTCGTAGCAGAGGGTGGTCTTCCCCACCCCGTGGGTCCCGATGAAGGCGACTTTCACATCAACGGCTTCTCGGGCGCGGGCACGGCGGGGGACGCCTTGAGGGCCGTGCGGTAGATCAGCCAGGCGACCACCAGGAAGGCCAGGAAGCCCACCAGGGCGGGGAGGGCCGCCTTGCCGAACCCGACCGCCGCGGCCACGTTCTCGAGGCCGGGCGAGGCCAGGCCCACCGAGACGAGCCCCATGATCGATCCCCCGGCCACCAGGCCGGAGCTGAAGAGCACGCCCGGCCCGGCGTCCGACTCGCTCTCGCTGCCCCGGCGGCGGTCCACGAGCTTGCGGGCCAGGCCTCCCAGGAACACCGGCGTGGTGCTCTCGAGGGGAAGGTACATCCCGACCGCGAACGCGAGCGCGGGCACGCCGATGATCTCCATCAGGATGGAGGTGAACACGCCGAGCAGGACCAGCCCCCAGGGGAGCTGCTGGGTGAGGATGCCCTTCGTCACCAGGCTCATCAGCGTGGCCTGCGGCGCGGGCGCCTTCTCCGATCCGATCCCCTCCTGGATCCGGTAGCGCACCTGTCCGCCGGCGTCCACGAGGTAGGCGCCGTCGGGGATGTCGCCGCGGCCGCCCGCGCGGGCCACGGCGTACTGGGCGCCGTCGGGGCCGCTCCGCGTGGCGGACCGCGGGTCGGGGGTCAGGACCACCGGATAGGCGGCCGGCTCCGTCGAGCGGTAGCTGCTGTTCACGAACTGCAGCGTCCACCCGATCACGATCACGCTCGTGACCACCCCGACGATCAGGGCCAGCTGCTGGCGCCACGGGGTCCCGCCCACCAGGAAGCTGGTCTTGAGGTCCTGGCTCGTGGTCCCGGCGTTGCTGGCCGCGATGCAGACCACCGCCCCGATGGAGAGCGCGGCCGCCGTGTACACGTGCCCCGTCCATCCCAGCAGGATGAAGACGAGGCAGACGCCCATGAGGGTGGCGATGGCCATGCCGCTCACCGGGTTCGAGGAGGACCCCAGCTCGCCCGTGATCCGCGACGACACCACCGAGAAGAAGAAGCCGAAGACGATGATGGCGACGGCGGACAGCACGGAGATCCAGATCCCGGGCACCGCCTTGAGCTGGGGCAGGAACGACATGAAGACGGCCAGCGCCACCGAGCCGATGAGGACCACCGAGATCGGGATGTCCCGCTCGGTCCGCCGCTTCTGCGGCGCGTCGCCCACGCCGGCCAGCCGCAGGTCGCGGAAGGAGGCGCGGAAGCTGTCGATGATGGTGGGCATGGCCTTCACGAGGTTGATGATCCCGCCCGCCGCCACCGCGCCCGCGCCGATGTAGCGGATGTAGCGGCTCCAGATGTCGAACGGCTGCATCTGGTCGATGGGCACCGTGGCCGGGTAGAGAGCGCCGGCGCGGCCCTCGCCGAAGAGCGCGATCGCGGGGATGAGCACGAGCCAGGACAGCAGCCCGCCGCCCACCATGATGGCCGAGGAGCGGTACCCGATGATGTAGCCGACGCCCATGAGCTCGGGCGAGAGGTCCACGGAGACCTGGGCGGCCTTGTACCGGGGGAGGTGGTACTCGGCCACCCCCGGCCACAGGCGGAAGATCGCGGTCAGGGCCTTCGACGCGAGCCCCACGAACAGCCCCTGGAACACGAGCTTCGCCTGGGCCCCCCGCTCCTCGCCGGCGACCAGGACTTCCGCGGCCGCCGTGCCCTCGGGATACGTGAGCCGGCCGTGCTCCTTGACGATCAGGTACCGCCGCAGCGGGATCATCATGAGCACGCCCAGGATCCCGCCGCACAGGGACAGGAGCAGCGTGCGTGTCCAGTCCATCTCGAAGCCGAGGAGCACGAGGGCGGGCAGGGTGAAGGCCACGCCGGCCGCGATGGACTCTCCGGCGGAGCCGGTCGTCTGCACGACGGTGTTCTCGAGGATCGACGCCCGGCCCCCGGGCAGCACGCGGGAGAGGGCCCGGAAGATGGTGATGGAGAGGACCGCGATGGGGACGGAGGCGGAGACGGTCAGGCCGACGCGCAGGGCGAGGTAGACGGACGACGCGCCGAACACCAGACCGAGCAGCGAGCCGAGCGCCAGGGCCCGGAAGCTGAGCTCGGGGAGCCTCGCCTCGTCGGCGACGTAGGGCTTGAAGTCGGGGCGCGGGATGGGCTCAGCGGCCACGTGACCTCCGATCGGCCGACGGGGGCGGCATTCTAGTCGAATCCGGCCCGGGCTCGGCGGCGCGCGTTGCGTCAACCTCTCGGGCCGTGCTGTAATCCGGGTGCGCCCGGGGGCTCCAGTCTCCCACGCGGAATGTCCGATTTCTACGAGCCGTACGAAAAGACCGTCCGCATCCGTATCCTGGGCCGCGACTTCGAGGTCCCCGAGAACAACCTGCTGCTGCGCCAGATGCAATACGTCTCGGCCGACATCGGGTACGGCCGGTACTGCTGGAACGGCGAATGCCGCAACTGCGAGGTGCAGTACCGCCGGGAGGAGGGCGGCCCCGACCTCCCCGCCCTGGCCTGCCGGGTGAAGGGCGTCCCCGGGATGTGCGTGACGAGGCTGGCCTTCGAGATCAGGTACAACATGAGCGAGGCCCTGGCCGCCGCGGACTCGCGGGCGAAATAGCCCCGCCGCCCGGGGCCGCTCAGCCCTCGAGCTGCGCGTGCACCCGCCGCCAGGTGGTCAGGAGGCTGTTGCGGACGAGCGCCAGCCGGCGGGAGTTGAGCTCCGGCTTGCCGCGGCCCGACAGCGCGGCCCGCGCTTGCGCGACGACCTTCCCGCACGTCCGCAGCAGCACGTCGTCGGCCCCGCGGGCGGCGCGGAGGCGCGCCATGTCCTGCCCGATGCTGATGATGATGCGCTCGATCTCCAGGACGCGCTCCCGCAGGTCGCTGTCCCGCGGATGGCGGACGTCCGCGAACACGGCCTCGCTGTCCGCGGCCTGCCCCGCCGGCCGGGCGCGCTCCTCCTTCAGCTCCTGCCAGGCGCGCGAGAAGAGGAAGGGATAGAGGGCGTTGGTCTCCTCGAAATCCCGCTTGATGGGCTCGTTCCTGGTCACGTAGTACTGCCGGATCTGGCGCTTGATCCGCTCGATCTTCCGCCTCTCGCGCTCTTCGATCAGGCTCCCGGCGGCCGCCGCCTGCTCCTGGAGCTCGTGGGCGATGAAGACGTTGTGATCGTGGGTGCGGATGTCGGGGTAGTCGTGGTCGCAGCCATGGATGATCCGGGCGTTGGGCTCACCGGGGCTCGCGTAGACGACCACGTTGACCCGCCGGACGTGGTGCCCCGTCAGCCTGTCCGTGACGGGACCGCGGTCCTCGATCTGGATGTGGTACAGGGTCCCGGATCGGGAGGTGTAGTTCTGGTTCAGGCCGACGACCCGGCAGAGGCCAGGCTCCAGCCCGACCTTGGCACGGCCGTCGCGGCTCAGAGAGCGCTCCAGGGCTCCTCCGTCTCTGCAAGGCCATTCTAGCAGGCCCCGCGTCGTCTCGAAAGACGGTCGGTGCCGAGAGGGCCACTGCGCTAAACACTGATGCCAAAGACGTTATAATATGAGTGACTCATGCTCATATTTAATGCTTGACATTGGCTAAGTGTGGGCTTAAATTCTCTTTGTCGAGCTGTGATTCCCCCGCCATGGCGGCGAGCCCGGCGGAGGCCAGGAGGCAGTCCTATGAGCAAGGTCATCGGAATCGATCTGGGTACGACCAACTCGGTGGTCGCGACCCTCGAGGGCGGCGAGCCCACGGTCATCGCGAACTCCGAGGGCGGCCGCACTACCCCTTCCGTGGTGGCCTTCGGCAAGGACGGCGAGCGCCTCGTCGGCCAGGTGGCCAAGCGCCAGGCCGTCACGAACCCCGAGAACACGATCTACTCGATCAAGCGGTTCATGGGCCGCAAGTTCTCCGAGGTGGGCGAAGAGGCCAAGATGGTCCCCTACAAGGTGGTCCAGGCCGGCAACGGCGACGTCCGGGTCGAGGCCCGGGGCAAGCAGTACTCCCCGCCCGAGATCTCCGCCATGATCCTCCAGAAGCTGAAGCAGGCGGCGGAGGACTACCTCGGCGAGAAGGTGACCCGGGCGGTCGTCACCGTGCCCGCCTACTTCAACGACTCCCAGCGCCAGGCCACCAAGGACGCGGGCAGGATCGCGGGCCTGGACGTCCTGCGCATCGTGAACGAGCCCACGGCCGCGGCCCTGGCCTACGGTCTCGACAAGAAGAAGGACGAGACGATCGCGGTCTACGACTTCGGCGGGGGAACCTTCGACATCTCCGTGCTCGAGGTCGGTGAAGGCGTGGTCGAGGTCAAGGCCACCAACGGCGACACCCACCTGGGCGGGGACAACGTGGACCAGCGGGTCATCGACTGGATCGTGGCCGAGTTCAAGAAGGACCAGGGGATCGACCTGGGCAAGGACAAGATGGCCCTCCAGCGCCTCAAGGAGGCCGCGGAGAAGGCCAAGCAGGAGCTCTCCACCACCATGGAGACCGAGATCAACCTGCCCTTCGTCACCGCCGACGCCTCCGGTCCCAAGCACCTGGCCATGAAGCTCACGCGCTCCAAGCTGGAGCAGCTCGTGGGCGACCTGCTCGACCGCTCCATGGGCCCGGTCCGCCAGTGCCTGAAGGACGCGGGCGTGGAGCCCAAGGACATCGACGAGATCGTGCTGGTCGGCGGGATGACCCGCATGCCCAGGATCCAGCAGCTCGTCAAGGACTTCTTCGGCAAGGAGCCCCACAAGGGCGTCAACCCGGACGAGGTGGTGGCCGTGGGCGCCGCCATCCAGGGCGGGATCCTGGCCGGGGACGTGAAGGACGTCCTGCTCCTCGACGTCACCCCGCTGTCGCTCGGGGTCGAGACCCTGGGCGGGGTGACGACCAAGCTCATCGAGCGCAACACCACGATCCCCACCAAGAAGACGGAGGTCTTCTCCACCGCCGCCGACAGCCAGCCGAGCGTGGAGATCCACGTGCTGCAGGGCGAGCGCGAGATGGCGCGGGACAACCGGACGCTCGGGAAGTTCCACCTGACCGGCATCCCGCCCGCGCCGCGGGGGGTGCCGCAGATCGAGGTCACCTTCGACATCGACGCCAACGGCATCCTGAACGTCTCGGCCAAGGACATGGCCACGGGGAAGACCCAGGCCATCACCATCACGTCCTCGTCCGGACTGGGCAAGGACGAGGTGGACCGGATGGTGAAGGAGGCGCAGAGCCACTCCGACGAGGACAAGAAGCGCCGGGAGACGGTGGACCTGCGCAACCAGGCCGACAACCTCGCCTACAACCTCGAGAAGCTGCTGAAGGAGAACCGGGACAAGATCGGCGAGGAGGAGGCGAGGCCCATCGAGGAGGCGGTGGCCGAGGCGCGCAAGGCCGCCGAGGGCGAGGACGCCGCGGCCCTGAAGTCGGCGGTGGACCGGCTCACCGGCCTCAGCCACAAGCTGGCCGAGACCCTCTATCGCAAGACGGGCGCGCCCCCGGAGGGAGGGCCCGGCCCGGGCGCAGCGCCCCCCTCGGGCTCGCCGGACAGCGGCCGGCCCGACGACGTCGTGGACGCGGAGTACACGGTCAAGCACTGATTTTTCGAAGGCCCGCCCAAGGACGCGGGCGGCATGAGGGAGGATGAGATGGCTATCGTGAGATGGGAGCCGTTCCGTGACCTGCTGAGCCTGCAGGAGCGGATGAACCGGTTGTTCGACGAGTCGTACCGCGGCCGGCCGGCGGGCGAGGACTGGGCGCTGGGCGGGTCCTGGGCCCCGGCGGTGGACATCTACGAGCAGAGCGGCAACATCGTGCTCCAGGCCGAGCTGCCGGGTCTGGACCCCAAGGACGTGGACGTCCGGGTGGAGAACAACGTGCTGACGCTGCGCGGCCAGCGCAAGCTGGACGAGACCGTCGCCCAGGACAACTACCATCGCGTGGAGCGTTCGTACGGTACCTTCACGCGCTCGTTCACGCTGCCGAACATCGTGGACACCGAGAAGATCCAGGCCAACTACAAGGACGGCGTGCTGCGGCTGACGCTGCCCACCAAGGAAGAGGCCAAGCCGAAGCAGATCGCCATCAACGTCGCGAAGTGAGCCGGAGGGAGGGCGGCCACTCTGCCGCCCTCCGCCGCGCTCCCACGGAGCTTAGAGAGGAAAGGGTGCTATGGCCAAAGACATCGTCTACCGGGATGACGCGCGCAGCGCGATACTGAAGGGGGTCAACGCCCTGGCCGACGTGGTCAAGGTCACCCTCGGGCCCAAGGGGCGCAACGTCGTGCTCGAGAAGAAGTTCGGTGCCCCCACCATCACCAAGGACGGCGTGACCGTGGCCAAGGAGGTGGACCTCAAGGACCCCGGCGAGAACCTCGGCGCGCGCATGGTCCGCGAGGTGGCGAGCAAGACGAGCGACGTGGCCGGCGACGGCACCACCACCGCCACCGTGCTGGCCCAGTGCATCTACCGCGAGGGCGTCAAGAACGTCACCGCGGGGGCCAACCCCATGGAGATCAAGCTCGGCATCGAGAAGGGGGTGGCCGTCGTGGTCGAGGAGCTGAAGAAGCTCAGCAAGCCGGTGAAGGGCAAGATGATCGCGCAGGTGGGCACGATCTCGGCCAACAGCGACGACACCATCGGGAACATCATCGCGGAGGCCATGGAGAAGGTGGGCAAGGACGGCGTCATCACCGTCGAGGAGTCCCGCACCATGGAGACGGTCATGGACGTCGTGGAGGGGATGCGCTTCGACCGCGGGTACTCCTCGCCCTACTTCGTGACCGACGCCGAGCGGATGGAAGCGGTGATGGAGAACCCGCTCATCCTGATCCACGAGAAGAAGATCTCGAGCATGCGGGACCTGCTGCCCGTGCTGGAGAAGATCGCCCAGCAGGGGGCGCCGCTCCTGATCATCGCCGAGGAGGTGGAGGGCGAGGCCCTGGCCACCCTGGTGGTGAACAAGCTGCGCGGGACCCTGAAGTGCGCGGCGGTGAAGGCGCCGGGCTACGGCGACCGCCGCAAGGCCATGTTGGAGGACATCGCCACCCTCACCGGGGGCAAGGCCATCACCGAGGACCTCGGGATCAAGCTCGAGAACCTGCGCCTGGAGGACCTCGGCCGGGCCAAGCGGGTCACCATCGACAAGGAGAACACCACCATCATCGAGGGCGGGGGCTCGCCCAAGGACATCGAGGGCCGCGTGAAGCAGATCCGGTCGCAGATCGAGGAGACGACGTCGGACTACGACCGGGAGAAGCTGCAGGAGCGGCTGGCCAAGCTGGTGGGCGGCGTGGCCGTGATCAAGGTCGGGGCCGCCACCGAGAGCGAGATGAAGGAGAAGAAGGCGCGCGTCGAGGACGCCATGCACGCCACCAAGGCCGCGGTCGAGGAGGGGATCGTCCCCGGCGGCGGGGTGGCCCTCCTGCGCTCGGTGCCGGCGCTGGACAAGCTCCTGCAGTCCCAGGAGCTGTCCCACGACGCCCGGATCGGCGTGCAGATCGTGCGCCGGGCCTGCGAGGAACCCATGCGGTGGATCGCCAACAACGCGGGTCACGAAGGCAACATCGTGGTGGGCAAGGTCCGGGAGATGGACGCGGAGACCGGCTTCAACGCCCAGACCGACAAGTACGAGAACCTCATCGAGTCGGGCGTCATCGACCCCACCAAGGTGGTCCGGTTCGCCATCCAGAACGCGGCCTCCATCGCCTCGCTGCTCCTGACCACCGAGGCCATCGTGGCCGAGCTGCCCGAGAAGAAGAAGGACATGCCGATGCCGCCGGGGGGGATGGAGGATTATTAATGGACGGGGACCGGGGGAGAAGCTAGAGACCGGTGGACCGGCCTGGAACCAAGGGGGGCCAGCGGCCCCCCTAACCCCCGCTGCGCTACAACTTTTGACGGCCCTCTCGCGTATCGCTAATGGCGTTTCGCTTTCTCCTCCTGGACCGCTCGTCCAGGTATGGTCCTTGCAACGAATTCCGGCACTTCGCCGGCGCCCGACCGGGGCCCCGCGGAGGGCGGTCCGGAGCGGGACGGAGGCTTGATCCTCGATGAACACGCGGAGTCGGACGATCGCTTCTTTCTTCTCGGTGGCCATGGCGGCCATGCTGCTGGGGGCCGTCGTCACCACCCAGATCCACCGTCCGGAGAAGGCCCTGGCCCGCCCGGCGGAGCTCGCGCTGGCGCAATCCGCGCCCACCGTGCCCCGTCCCGTGGGTCCGATCACCCTGGACACGTTCCGCGACGTGGCCCGCCTCCAGACCCCGGGCGTGGTGAACGTCAACACCACCAAGAGGGTCGCCACCCGGCAGCGCAACCAGGACCCGTTCCGGGACTTCTTCGGCGACGACCTGATGGACCGCTTCTTCGGCGGGCCCCAGGGCGGACCCGACTTCCGGTCGCAGCGCAGCCTGGGCTCCGGCTTCGTGGTGGACAAGGACGGCTACATCCTGACCAACCGCCACGTCGTCGACGGCGCGGACAAGATCTCGGTCACCCTGGCCGACGGCAAGACCTACGAGGCCAAGCTCGTGGGCAAGGACGCCCGCACCGACGTGGCCCTGCTCAAGATCGAGCCCAAGGGCGAGCTGACCGTCCTGAACCTCGGGAACTCGGACCAGACCGAGGTCGGCGAGTGGGTGATGGCGGTGGGTAACCCCTTCGGCCTGAGCGGCAACAGCGTGACGGTGGGCGTCGTCTCCTTCAAGGGACGGCCCCTCCCCCTGAACACCCAGGCCAACCCGGTGGAGATGATCCAGACCGACGCCTCCATCAACCCCGGCAACTCGGGCGGCCCGCTCCTGAACACGAAGGGCGAGGTCATCGGCATCAACACCCTGATCATCACCCAGGGCCTCCCGCAGTCGGCGGGCGTGGGCTTCGCGGTCCCCATCAACGTGGCCAAGGAGATCCTGCCCCAGCTCCGGGAGAAGGGGCGCGTGATCCGGGGCTGGCTGGGCGTGGTGATCCAGCCCGTCGGCGAGGACATGGCCAAGAGCCTCCGCATGGACGAGGCCAAGGGGGCCATCATCGCCGACGTCACCAAGGACAGCCCGGCGGAGAAGGCCGGCCTGAAGCCGGGGGACGTCGTGCTGAGCGCCGACGGCCGGGCCATCGAGGACAGCTCGGCCCTCAGCCGCTACATCGCCTCCAAGGCCCCGGGCACCTCGGTCCGCCTCCAGGTCCTGCGTGACGGCACGCGCAGCACGATGTCGCTCACGCTCGGGACCTTCCCCGACGAGGGCGACCGCGAGGAGGCGGTCCAGGCGCGGGGCGGGCAGCTCGGCATGACCCTGCGGGACCTGACCCCGGGCATGGGGGACCAGCTCCAGCTCCCCCGCGGCACGCGCGGCGTGGTGGTGACGGGCGTGGAGGCGGGAGAAGCCGCGGAGGAAGCCGGTCTCCAGCGCGGGGACGTGATCGTGAGCGTCAACGGAGAGGAAGTCGAGGACGTCGCCGAGTTCGACAAGGAGATCGAGAAGGCCAAGCGCGACGGGCTTGCGCGCCTGCGGGTGCGCCGGGGCAACTCGCACCAATTCCTCATCCTCAAGCTGGGCTGACGGGGTCAGCGCTCAAAGGAGGGTTTTCCGATGGCCAAGAGCAAGGTCGTGACGGATCACGAGCGGTTCCAGGTCCTGAAGAGCATGCTGGAGGACCGCCGGCGCGAGATCCAGGACAAGCTCCGTTCCCTGCGGGAGACCCTCCCCGTCGTCGACGCCACCGTCAAGGACGCCGAGGAGCAGAGCGTGGACGACTTCGTCCAGGAGATGGACTTCGCCCTCATGGAGATGAAGGCGGAGAGCCTGGGCAAGATCGACGAGGCCATCCGCCGCCTGGAGGCGGGGGTGTACGGGGTGTGCGCCGAATGCGGCGCGGAGATCGCGGAGGCGAGGCTCAAGGCCCTCCCCTTCGCGACGCTGTGCGTGGCGTGCCAGGAGCGCGAGGAGAGCCGCGAGGCCGAGCTTCGCGAGGCCCCCCGGCCCCACGAGACGGCGGCCCTGCGTTGAGCCCCGAGGAGACGATCAGCGAATGAGCGACCCCGAGCGCAGCCCGGACTTCGACTCCGGTGGCGTGGCGGAGGTGGACCTCACCGACGTCCCCGGCGAGCTGGCCATCCTGCCCCTCCGGGACACCATACTGTTCCCGCACGCCATCCTCCCCCTGGCCGTGGCCCGGGAGAGCTCGGTGGCCCTCGTCAACGACGCGGTGAAGGAGCGCAGGGTCATCGGCGTGGTGACCCAGCGCGACCCGGCGGTGGACGACCCCGTGGACAGCGACCTTTACCGGGTGGGTACGCTCACCCACATCCACAAGATGTTCAAGTTTCCGGACGGCTCGCTGCGCCTCGTCGTCCAGGGCGTGCAGCGGTTCCGCCTGTTGCAGGTGCACCAGTACCGGCCCTTCCTGAAGGCGAGCATCGAGCTCATCCCCGAGCCGGCGACGCCGGAGCAGGACATCGAGGTCCGGGCCCTGGCCCAGAGCGCCCAGGGCCTCTTCCAGCGCGTGGTCGAGCTGTCGCCCACGCTCTCCGACGAGCTGCAGACCCTGGCCGCCAACATCCAGGACCCGGCGAGGCTGGCGGACTTCATCGCCGGCAGCCTGCCGTCGCTCACCACCGCCCAGAAGCAGGAGCTGCTCGAGACGCTGGACGTCAAGTCCCGCCTGGACCGGCTGAACAAGGTCCTGGTGAAGGACCTCGAGGTGCTGGAGGTCGGCAACAAGATCCAGAGCCAGGTCAAGACGGAGCTGCAGAAGAACCAGCGCGAGTACTACCTGCGCGAGCAGATGAAGGCCATCCAGAAGGAGCTGGGCGAGGGCGACGACCAGCAGCGCGAGTACAACGAGCTGCGCGAGAAGATCGAGAGCGCGGGGATGCCGGAGGAGGCCCACAAGGAGGCCGTGCGCGAGCTGGACCGGCTCTCGAAGATGTCACCGGCTGCGGCCGAGTACACGGTGGCCCGCACCTACCTGGACTGGCTGGTGGCCCTGCCCTGGGCCAAGCGCACGGACGCCGAGATCGACATCCAGAAGGCGAAAGAGGTCCTCGACAACGACCACTACGACCTGGAGAAGGTCAAGGAGCGGATCCTCGAGTACCTGGCGGTGCGGAAGATGAAGCCGGACATCAAGGGGCCCATCCTCTGCTTCGTGGGCCCTCCGGGCGTGGGCAAGACGAGCCTGGGCCGCTCCATCGCCGCCTCCATGGGACGGAAGTTCCACCGCATCAGCCTGGGCGGGATGCGGGACGAGGCCGAGATCCGCGGCCACCGCCGGACCTACATCGGGGCCCTGCCGGGCCAGATCATCCAGGGCCTGCGGCGCGCCGAGAGCAAGAACCCGGTCTTCATGCTGGACGAGGTGGACAAGATCGGCGCCGACTTCCGCGGCGACCCGGCCTCCGCCCTGCTGGAGGTCCTGGACCCGGAGCAGAACCACACCTTCAAGGACCACTACATCGACCTGCCCTTCGACCTGTCCGAGGTCCTGTTCATCACCACCGCCAACATCCTGGACACCATCCCGCCCGCCCTGCGCGACCGCATGGAGATCATCCGCCTCGCCGGATACATCGAGGAGGAGAAGCTTCACATCGCGCGGAGGCACCTGATCCCGCGGCAATTCGAGAACCACGGCATGAAGGACACGGAGATCTCGTTCGACGACGAGGCCCTGAAGAAGCTCACCCGCGAGTACACGCGGGAGGCCGGCCTCCGGAACCTGGAGCGCGAGATCGCCAGCATCATCCGCAAGGTGGCGCGCAAGCGCGCCGAGGGCGTGACGGAGAAGGTCGAGGTCACCCCCGAGAAGGTCGAGGAGTTCCTGGGCGCGCCCACCTTCATGCGCGAGGAGCTCGAGGAGCGGACCATGATGCCCGGGGTCGCCATCGGGCTGTCCTGGACCGCCGCGGGCGGCGAGGTCCTCTACATCGAGGCCACCCAGATGTGGGGGCAGAAGGGCCTGAACCTCACCGGCCAGCTCGGCGACGTCATGAAGGAGAGCGCGCAGGCGGCCCTCTCCTGGGTCCGCTCGCACGCCCGCCCCCTGGGCATCGAGGAGTCGTTCTTCGAGCGCGTGGACCTGCACCTGCACGTGCCGGAGGGCGCCATCCCCAAGGACGGGCCCTCCGCGGGGATCACGCTGGTGACGGCCCTGGCCTCGCTGCTGACGGGCCGGCCGGTCCGCTCCCGCGTGGCCATGACGGGCGAGATGACGCTGTCCGGACGGGTCCTGCCCGTGGGCGGGATCAAGGAGAAGGTCCTGGCCGCCCACCGCCTCGGCATCAAGGAGGTCATCCTCCCCAAGCGGAACGAGAAGGCCGTCAAGGAGGACATCCCCGAGAACGTCCGCACCGACCTGAAGATCCACCTGGTGTCGTCCATCGAGCAGGTCCTGGAGCTGGCCCTGACCCCCGGCGACCCCTACGAGGTGGCGCGGGATCGTGGCCGCTGGCAACTCAGACTGAACTGACGCCGTCGGGATAGACGTCAGTTCAGTCTCTTGCCGTTACGTTGTCAGCCGGCCCTTCATAGTCGTCCTTGTCCGTATGTTGTCAGTCGGGCCCGCTCGGGTGCGCGCTCCGCGCGGGGCCAGTAACGCGCAACCAGAGGCCCGCGCTCCGCGCGACCCTCGCGTGCCCGACCTACCGCCGGGCCCAGAAATCCACGAGCGCCCCGACACCGAGCAGCAACAGAACCGGAAGGGCCAGTCCCCGGAACCAGCTGTCGATCCGGTCCCGTGTAACCGCCAACCGGTCCAGCACGATCAGCAACGTCAACGCCGCCATCCACACGATCGCCACCCGCAGCTCGACCGGATCCGGGTGCACCAGCGAAGGCAGATAACGTCCGACCGGCACCTCGCCCGACAGCGCCTCCCAGACCCGCGTCGGACGGTCGCCGCGGTTCAGCAGCATCAGCTCGCCGGGCCGGGCCGCCATGAACAGCCCGAGCGCGGCGCCGAGGCCGAGGAGGGCGAAGCGCCATCGGAGCAGTCCTCGCGGAGGCGCGGCGGCGCGGACGGCGATAGCCGCGCACAACAAGGGGACGACGGGGACGAGGAACCGGGCCGGCGGGCACTGCCCTCCCCACCACATCCGCCAGAACAGCACCGGCCCCACCACCGCCAGGCCGACGAGGACCTGCGATGCGGCGTCCCTGGACTTCCACCATGCCCTCGAGCAGAGGCCCGCGACGGCCAGCAGGTAGATCGGGGCGTAGGGCAGCAGGCCGAAGGACCGGTCGAAGAGCAGGCCGAGGATGGCCCGCGGCGGCGAGCCGCTCGACGCATCGGCGGGCATGCCGCCGTAGCGGGCCAGCGGCGACCAGGTCCCGAAGACCGCGTGGCCATACGCGGCATAGCCGATGGCCATCACGGTGACGACGCCGAAGAAGGCCAGCAGCGCGCGGCGGCCCAGGTGCAGCAGGGCCACCACCGCCAGGGCGCCCGCGGCCGGGATCATCTTGACGTGCAGCCACGGCAGCAGCGACGCGAGGAGACCGGCCGCAGCCGCCAGCAGCGGTCCCGGGGCGGAGACGAGCAGCGTCAGCGACCCGAGCAGCGCGAGGGCGGAAGGCACCTCGGTGTAGACGTGGAAGGCGTAGAAGAGGACGGGCGGCCCGGCGGCCGCGGCCCAGGCGAGGAGCGCCGCCGCCGGATCGCCGGCGGCCCGCAGCGCCAGCCCCCGGACCTGGACGCACAGGAGGGCGGCGGCCAGCGCCAGGGCCACGATGCACGCGAGACGCCCGCCCCACGCGTAGAGCGGCGCGAGGAGGAACGGCAGGCCGGGGCTATGGGCCGGGTAGGGGCGGCCGTCGGCGCGGGGCGCGCCGTAATGGGGCGCGACCGGGCCCGGCGTGTCCTCTCGCCAGTCCTCGCGCGCGAAGTTGTCGCGCAGGTCGAGGTCGCCTTCGCGCCACAGGCTGCGGGCCATCATGAGGTAGTGGGGCTCGTCGCCGGAGACGCGCAGGCCGCTCCCGTAGTGGAGGCCGACACCCAGGAAGACCGCCGCGCCGAGAAGGAACAGGGGCCACGCGCCGGGATCGGGAACGCGCAGCGGCCGGTCCGCCAGCCGGACGATCGCGACCGATGCCCCCAGGACCAGGAGCACGATGCCCAGCGGCCCGCTCAGGACACCGAGTGAAGGAAGGGACTGCCGGGCGGCTGGGACCTGCGCCAGGACGACCGGCCCCACCGCCCAGGCCAGCGCCGCCAGCGCCGCCCGCCACTTCTCCCCCAGCCGCACGGGCGAATCGTATCGCGCCCGCGCGGCGGAGTTTGATTCGACCCTGCGCGTCGGGCATCATCCGGCGTCGTGCCGTGCCCCCAGTGCAACCGCGACAACGACCCCGACGCCCAGCGCTGCGTCCACTGCGGCTCCAGCCTGGCGGTGGCCAGGCTGGAGCTGGTCCGGGGCAACCTGCCCGAGAAGGTCCTTTTCCTGAATCCACGGTCCTACCTCCTGGGGCGCGCCCGGGACAACGACTTGTGCCTCAACGAGCCCTCGATCTCCAAGGTGCACGCGCGCATCACCTGCAACGGCCCCGGCAACTTCTCCATCAAGGACGAGGGCAGCCTCCACGGCGTCTACGTCAACGCCACCCGGATCCAGGAGGAGCACCTGACCCAGGGCGCCCACATCCAGCTCGGCAACGTGACCCTGAAGTTCTCGCTCCTGGCCGCCGACGGCAGCACCGACCAGGTCGCGGAGTTTCCCTGGATCGAGCAGCAGCAGCTCCTGCTCTCGCTGGTCCAGACCCTGAACTCCACGCTGGTCCTGAACCAGGTCCTGGAGCAGGTGCTCGACGCGGTCATGCGCATCACGCGGGCCGAGCGCGGGTTCCTCCTCCTGGCCGACAGCTCGTCGCAGGCTTCCCAGTACGAGTCCGTGGCGGGCTTGCGCCTCCGCGTGGGCCGGAACCGGGCCGGCGGCATCCCCACCTCGGAGATCCAGGGGATCTCCACCTCTGTGGTGCGCAAGGCCGTGGCCAGCGGCGAGACGGTAGCCACGGGGAACGCCGTCGCCGACCCTGCGCTCGGCATGGCCCACAGCGTCATCCTCATGGACCTGCGGACCATCGTCTGCATCCCGCTGCGGTCGCCCCGCACGCACGGCGAAGCCGCCGGCGGGGCGCCCCGCGCCCTGGGCGCGATCTACGTGGACAACCAGGAGACCTCGGCCCCGTTCAGCGCCGAGAGCCTGAAGACGGCCGAGGCCCTGGCCCGGCACGCCGCCCTGGCCATCGAGAACGCCCAGCTCTTCGAGCGCGAGCAGCGCACCATCGAGGAGCTCCGCCAGGCGCAGAAGCAGATCCTCCAGTCGGAGAAGCTGGCGACCATCGGCCAGATGGCGGCCGGCATCGCCCACGAGCTCAACACCCCGCTGACCTACATCATGGGCAACCTGGAGCTGCTGCAGGCGCAAGGCCTGTCCGAGGGCCAGAAGAACATGCTCGGCTCGGTAGCCCGCGGCGCCGACCGCATCAAGGGCCTGGCCCAGAGCCTGCTGGCGTTCAGCCGCCCCGGCCAGGAAGTGCCGGTGCCTCTCAATGCCAACGACGTCATCGAGCGCAGCCTGGAGCTGTGCCACTACCAGATCATGAAGAGCGGGGTCCAGCTCGAAAAGGTCCTCGATCCCCGCCTGCCCGCCGTGAGCGGGATGTCCAACCAGTTGGAGATGGCGCTCATCAACCTGGTGGTCAACGCCCTCCAGGCCATGGGCAAGGGCGGCCGGCTCAAGGTGGCCTCCACCGCTGCCGAGGACGGCGTGGAGATCGCCGTGACGGACACCGGCCCCGGGATCCCCGAGGCCATCCAGGCCACGATCTTCGAGCCGTTCTTCACGACCAAGCCGGAGGGACAAGGGACGGGCCTGGGCCTGTCCACAGTCCTCATGGTCGTGGAGCGGCACAACGGGCGCATCGACTTCACCACCGGCGCGGGCACGGGTACGACATTCCGGATCCGGCTGCCCGCGGCGCGCTGACGGCGCGAGGGCCGGGGTAGCTGTGTGTACCGGGCGCATCTCCGCGTGAAGACAGGGCCACACTCGCCGGCCGCGACTGCCAAGAAGTCCTGACTTCCCCGGTCGACGGTCCATGGCACGGTCCCTGCTTACGCTTCCGCGGAGGCGGAGACCATCGTGCTCACGGACAAGGTGTGGATCTGGCTGGCGGGGACGGCGCTCGTCGCGTCGCTCGTCGGCACGTCCGGCCTCACGGATCAGGCCGGGTCTTCCCTGCTCCTGGCCTTCGGGGCAGTCGTCGCGCTCGGCCTCACCCGGCAGGGACCGCGATGAGGCTCCCCCTCCGCCCCAGGACGCTCCGCATCATGGCCATCGCCTACGCGGTCAAGACCCTCCTCGTCGGCATGGCCTGGCTGGCGGTCCCCGACCTTCCGGAGCGGACGGCCACGCACGTCCGGCAGACCTGGCAGCGGCTGACGGGCACCCCCTAGCCCGGAATTGCGTCGCGCGCCGGACGAGGCGCATAGTAGGCTCAGGTGACGCTCCCATGGCGCACTCCCGTCTGGCTTTCGTCCTGCTCGCGTTCCTGGCCGCGCCGGGAGTGCTTCTCGCGCAGGGCGTGCCTCAAGGGCCGGAGTTCCGGGTCAACAGCTACATCACGGGTCGCCAGAGTTTCCCCGTCGCCGCCTTCGATTCGGCCGGCAACTTCGTCGTTCTGTGGGAGAGCTACGGCGATGGCACTGGCCTAGGCTTAGGCATCTCTGGGCAGCGCTACTCCGGTGGGGGCGCTCCCCAGGGCGGCGAGTTCCGGGTTAACAGCTACATCACGAGTACTCAGCGGTACCCCTCGGTAGCCTCCGATCCCGCCGGCAACTTCGTCGTCGCGTGGCAAAGCTTCACCCAGGACGGCAGCGGGTGGGGGATCTTTGCCCAGCGCTACACCAGCACGGGCGCCCCGCTGGGCGGCGAGTTCCGCGTCAACACCCACACCCTGAGTGAACAGTGGTATCCCTCGATGGCCTCCGATTCGGCCGGCAACTTCGTGGTCACCTGGTCGAGCCGCTACCAGGACGGTGACTTCGACGGCATCTTTGCCCAGCGCTACGCCAGCAACGGGGCTCCGCTCGGCGGGGAATTCCGGGTCAACACCTACACGACGGAAGCGCAGAAATTCTCTTCGGTGGCCGTCGATTCGGCTGGCAACTTCGTCGTCGTGTGGGAGAGCTTCGAGCCGTTCCCTGGTGGCATCTTCGCGCAGCGTTACGCCAACACAGGGATCCCGCTGGGCGGGGAGTTCCGAATCAGCAGCATCACCATCACGAGCGCCCACCACCCCTGGGTCGCGTCGGATTCCGCCGGCAACTTCGTCGTTGTGTGGGCCAGTCACTTCCTGGACGGCAGCGGCTGGGGCATCTTTGCGCAACGCATCGCCAGCAATGGCACCTCGCTCGGCGGGGCCTTTCGCGTCAACAGTTACACCACGAGCCACCAGTACTTCCCCTCGGTGGCCTCCGATTCGGCCGGCAACTTCGTCGTCGCGTGGGACAGCATCACCCAGGACGGCAGCGACTGGGGCGCCTTCGCCCAGCGCTACGCCAGCACGGGGGCCCCTGCGGGCGGGGAGTTCCAGCTCAACACCTACACCACGAATGACCAGCGCGAGCCCGTTGTGGCCGCGGACCCCGCCGGGAATTTCGTCGTCGTGTGGCAAAGCTACACTCAGGACGGCTCAAGCTATGGGGTTTTCGCTCAGCGCTACAGCATGATCGTGCCCGTGGAACTGCAGAGCTTCCGGGTCGAATAGCGCCATGGCGATGTCCCCGAACGCTGCTGCCCTGTTCGCGTTCCTGGCCGCGCCGGGACTGCTCCTCGCGCAAGGCGGCGTGCCCCTGGGGCCGGAGTTCCGGGTCAATACGTTCACGACCGCGGCCCAGAACGACGCCGCGGTGGCCTTCGATTCGGCCGGCAATTTCGTCATCGCCTGGCAGGGCGCGTCTCAGGACGGCTCCGGCGACGGCGTCTTCGCTCAGCGCTATGCCAGCGGTGGCACACCTCTTGGCGGAGAGTTCAGGGTCAACACTTTCACGATCTCCGGGCAGGGCGACCCCGCGGTCGCGTGTGACGCGGCGGGCAACTTCGTCCTCGTCTGGGACAGCTACGGCCAGGACGGGGACAAAACTGGTGTCTTTGCCCAACGTTACGCGAGCACCGGCGCCCCCCTGGGCGGGGAGTTCCGAGTCAACACGTACACCACCAGCGGCCAGCGTTTTCCGGCAGTCGTCTCCGATCCTCTCGGCAACTTCGTGGTCGTTTGGGACAGCGGCTTCTATCCCGACATCTTCGCCCAGCGCTACGCGAGCACCGGCGCCCCCCTGGGCGGGGAGTTCCGGGTCAATGCGTACACAACCGGCGCCCAGGTCTATCCGGCAGTGGCTTCCGATGCGGCCGGCAACTTCGTCGTCGTCTGGCGGAGCAGCTTGACCCCCGCCGGCAGCCACGATGGCGTCTTCGGCCAGCGCTACGCGAGCACGGGGGCACCTCTGGGCACTGAATTCCAGGTCACATCCTTCACCGTGTACGCCCCCGTCCATTCCACCTCGGTAGCCTCTGACGCCACGGGAAACTTCGTTGTCGCATGGGATCGTGGACCGCAGCTCCCGAGCGACCTCAACGTGTTCGGCCAGCGCTACGACAATACTGGATCCCCGCTCGGCGGGGAGTTCCGAATAAACACCTACACTACGCTCGACCAGGCCTCCCCCTGGATCAGCTCCGATCTGGCGGGCAACTTCGTCGTCACCTGGGGGAGTAACGGCAGCTTCTTCGGGATCTTCGGCCAGCGCTACACCAGCGCCGGGACTCCCCTCGGCGGGGAGTTCCGAATCAACACGTACACGGCGGGCTCGCCGAATCTCCCCGTCGTGGGCTCCGATCCGTCCGGGCGGTTCGTGGTCCTGTGGACGAGCTACGGCCAGGACGGGAGCTCGCAGGGCGTCTTCGCCCAGCGGTACAGCATGATCGTTCCGGTGGAGCTACAGAGCTTCCGGGTGGAGTAGCTAGACCCGGAACATCTCGTCCGCGGGACGCAGCGGGCGGTCCAGCCAGAGCGGCCGGCGTAGTCCACCAGGTCCCGGGCCCGGACGCGTCTTCGCCACCCACTCCCAATAGACCTGCATCGACCGGGACGTGTCCGCGAAGACGTCGCCGTAGCGGTCCTCGTGGTGCGCGCGCGACACCACCACCTTCTGGTGCCAGCAGTGCATGCCGGACACGGGGTCGGGGTGGACGGGGAACGTCAGGTTCTGGTGGACGCCGCCGTCGCTCCACCAGACGCGGCTGGAGTCGGGGTCGGCGCTCTCGAACGGGCCCAGGGTCTCGAGCTGACGCAACAGCCAGCCCTCGCCCTGCCGCGTGATGGAGACACGCGGCGACGACCAGCGGCTGCCTTCCCCCTCGTGCAGGCGCCAGCGGCCGAGGTGGTGGGAGCAGGCCACCACACCGGGCGCGATCGACTCCGTGACCCAAGCCCGGTTCACGAAGTGACCGATCTCGGTGGTCACCCGCACCAAGGCACCCGTCTCGATCCCCAGCCGGCGGGCGTCTTCGGTGTGGATCCAGAGCGGGTTGCGGTGCGAGATCTCGTTCAGGTACTTCGCGTTCCCGCTGCGGGTGTGGATGAGGGTGGGCAGCCGGAAGGTCGGCAGCAGGACCATCTCGCCCTTCGCCGGGTCCATGGCCGCGCGGTGGACGTGGCTGCGGATGTAGCCGGGCAGGGCCTCCTCCGGCCAGCCCCACTCCTTGAGCGTTGTCGAGAAGATCTCGAGGCGCCGTGACGGGGTCGGGAAGCCGGCCACGACTTCGTCGCCGATCTTCACGCCGACCGTCTTGCCGGCCGCGGTGACGACACCCGTGACGGGATCGGTGGCGGCGCCTTCCGGCACTGTCACCGTCTTCCGGTCCAGGCCGTGGACGTCCTTCTCGATCAGGAACGCGCCGTAGCGCCGCATGTACTCGAGGGGCGTGCGGCCGTCCTTGGCGGCGGCCTCGGGCAGGCCGGGCACCGCGTTCTCGAAGATCCACTGGTAGTACTCGGAGACGGTCAGCTTCTCGCCGGGCCTGTACGGCGACTCGAACCAGCGGCGGATGCCCTGGGAGCCGTCGGGGTCGATCCGCCAGGAGAGGTCGATCCAGAACTCGTCCTCCTCCCACACCTCGCCCGGGTTGGTCTCGTAGGTGTAGCGGTGCTTCTCGCCCAGGCGCTCGCGCGCGGCGCGGAGCACGGGCTGTCGGAAGCTCACCCAGCGCCCGGACTGCGTCTCCTGGCTCTGGATGTCGTGGCGCTCGCCCGCGTGGCCCATGGGCAGGACGAAGTCGGCGAAGGCCGCTGTCTCGTTCCACGTCGGGGTCAGGGCCGCGTGCAGGCCCACCATCGACTCGTCGCGCAGCACCTCCATCCACGTCAGCCCGTCGGGGTTGGTCCAGACCGGGTTGTAGACGCGTGTGAAGTAGACGTCGAGCTTGCCGCGCCCCTCCTTCAGGAAATGCGGGAGCAGGAACGACATCTCGTAGTGGCTGAGCGGCCACTCCTTCGGGAAGAGCAGCTCGTTCCATTCCTTCTGACCCGGCGGCTCCTCCCAGAAGACGGGCTTGTACTTGTTCCAGCCGTGCGGCGCCGTCCCGCCCTTCGTGCCCACGCTGGCCGTGAGGACCGTGAGCAGCTGCAGCGCGCGCGCGACCTGCCAGCCTCCCAGGTTCCCGCTGGCGCTTCCCCGCCAGACGTGCGAGGCGAAGCCGCCCCGCTCGCGGCCGATGAGCCGGGCCACCTCCACGATCTTCCCGCGCGGGACGCCGCTCTCCGCCTCGGCGAAGGCGGGGGTGAAGTCGCGGTAGACCTCCTTGAGGGCGGCCACGAAGGACGCGAACGAGGGCTCGCCGCCCGGATGGGCGTCGGCCATGTACTGCCGCCAGTTCGTCCAGGCCTCGACGTACTCGAGGTCCGCCAGGCCCTCGTCGAGGATGACCTTGGCCATGGACAGCAGGACCGCGGCCTCGCTGCCCGGGTAGGTGGGCAGCCAGTAGTCGGCCATGGACGCGGTGTTCGAGAGCCGCGGGTCCATGACCGCGAGCTTCGCGCCGGCGAGCTTGCCGTCGATGATCCGCTGCGCGTGCGGGTTGAAGTAGTGGCCGGCCTCCAGGTGCGACGACAGCAGCAGGATGAAGCGGGCGTTCGCGTGGTCCGGGCTCGGGCGGTCGTATCCCGACCATAGCGCATAGCCCAGACGCGCCGAGGCCGAGCAGACGTTGGTGTGCGAGTTGTGGCCGTCGATCCGCCACGCCTTGAGGATCCGGTCCATGACCCGCTCGTGGCCGGGCCGGCCCACGTGGTACATCACCTCGTTGCGCCGGCCCTCGAGGAAGGCCTTCCGGATGCGGCCGCCGATCTCGTCCAGGGCCTCGTCCCACGACACACGCCGCCACTTCCCCTCTCCCCGCCCGCCCGCCCGCCGCAGCGGGTAGAGGATCCGCTCGGGGTCGTTGATCTGGTTGATGGTGGCCGGGCCCTTGGCGCAGTTCCGGCCCCGGGAGGCGGGGTGGAGCGGGTTGCCCTCGAACTTCCGGACCCGCATCGTCTGCTTGTCCACGTAGGCCAGCAGGCCGCAGGCCGCCTCGCAGTTGAAGCAGATGGTGGGGACCAGCATGTACCGCTTCTCCACGCGCCGCGGCCACTGCTTCACGTCGTACTCCGGCCAGTCGTCCCACTTCTCGGCGGGCGGATAGGCCTGCAGGTCGGAGCCCCCGGACAGGCGCTCGATGGTCATGACGCGGGCCCGGGGGGCGCCTCTTCCAGGGCCTTCGCGGTTGCCTCGAGCAGGGGTTGCGCGGAGACCGGCGCCCCCACCGCCTGGCGCATCCAGGCGTCAGGGGTGAGGTTCCCGAGCTGGCAGAGGCGCTCGAACTCCGGGCCCATCGGCCCCTTCAGGGTCCGGAAGTGCCGCTCGACCTGGAACGCGATCAGGTGCCCCAGGGGGTAATCCGGCGTGTACAGCCCCGAGTCCACCATGTGCGAATAGATGCCGAGCAGGGGGACGTCCCTGACGCCGAAGAGCGGCGCGAAGTGGCGGTTCCACACGTCCCGCGAGATCCCCACGAGCGCCTCGCGGAACTGCGCCGGGCTGGCGTCCGGATGGGCCTCGAGCCATCGCCAGGCCGCGATGTCCACCAGGGCCACGCCCGCGATCTCCCGCGTGCCCCAGAAGACGTCGAGGGTCCGCAGGCTCTCGCCGGCGGGGTCGGGCGCGCCCAGGCCCAGCAGCGCCAGGTCACGGGCCTGGAACACGAAGGCCAGGGCCTCCGTGAAGGCGGTGTTGGGGACGCCCTGGAGCAGCGTGTGGTCGATGGTGGTCATCGAGAACACCTGCTCCACGTTGTGGCCCATCTCGTGGACCGCGATGTTGTAGCCTTTGTAGTCCATGCCCTGCGGCGCCACGCGCGTGCGGAGGTGCGCCTTGTCGTCGCGGCGTAGCGGCCCCAGGGCATGGCCGGAGCCCCGGGCGGGCTCCACCACGATGCGCTCGGCCAGGAACCGCGCGCGCTCGGGCGAAAAGCCGAGGTCCCGGAGCAGCCTCGGGATGTCGGCGGCGTAGGCCAAAGCGCTCGGGTAGCGCTCGCGCGTCAGCGCGTCCAGCTCCGCCTCGCCGAGCCTGCCCCGCGGCTTGAAGCCCGCGTACCAGATGTCGAACGGCTCCAGCGGGCGCCCGAGACGCTGGGCCACCAGCCGGCCCACCCGCTCGCCCAGGGGCGAGGTGAGCACCGACTCCAGGAGGGCCGTGAACCGCGCGACCGGGATCTCGCGGTCCCGGTTGAAGCGGCGATCCACGAACGTCGGCTCCCCGGGGTAATAGGGAATGGTGGCGCGCTCCGCCTGGAAGACGCCGAGCCAGCGCCGGTAGCGCTCGTCCGGCTCGCGTTCGGGATTGGCCTCCGCCCGCGCCCCCGCCGGCACGGCCGCGTCCTTCACGGCGGACGGCGCGACCGTCCCCGTTGCGGGGGTCCAGTCCACGAGCGGGTTGTTCACGGCCACGGCCGGGATCTCCTGGCGCACGATGTGGTCCATCACCGCCGCGATGAGCCGCTGGCTGGGCAGGCCCTCGGGATCGGCGTAGCGGGCCTTGATCTCGTCCCGCAGGTTCCAGTGGCTGAGCAGGCGCAAGCCGGGCGGGAACAGGCGGCGCCCGTCAGCGGTCAGGACGTGATGCATGTAGACGTTGTAGGCGGCGATGTAGCTTCCGGCCTCCGCGAAGGCCCGGGTCAGGTTGGCGTTGACCTCTGCGGGGACGCGGGCCGAGAAGCGCCCGGCCAGCCGTGCCTCCGCCCACTCGCGCCGGGACCACTTCCCGCCCTGCGCCAGCCGCTCCTCGAGCGTGGTGAGCGGGAAATTCAGGAGGGCCACGAACGCGATACGGCTCTTGAACAGGTCGTCGGCCACGTGCGCCGACGGCTCGAAGGCGCCCAGGCGCTCGTCGAGGGGCAGCAGGGGCCCGATCTCGAGGTCGAGCCCGCGCCGGAGGTCCCTCGAAAGGGAGAGGAAGTACCCGTCCACCCGCTCCAGCGCGAACTCCAGCCGGGAGAAGACGGCGTCCAGCGGCTCGCCGCGGGGCACGAACTCGGCCTCCACGAACGCGCGGAGCGCGGCGGGATCCCCGTCTTCGGCCCGCCAATACCGGACCACCTGGTCGACGCCGCGGTCGATGCGGTCCGCCTCACCTGCGCCGTGCCGCGCCTTCAGGGCCTCTTTGGCCTGGGACGCCGCCGCCTGTAGGTCCGCGGCGCTCGCTCCGCCCTGGAAGGCGAGCGCGGACAGGGCGGGCACCACGGCCGCGAGCGCCGCCGCCATGCCGGGCAACCAGGACGTGGCCGCCCTCATGCCAGGGGCACCAGCTGGGGCTTCTGCACGTAGAGATGCTCCCACACGAACAGGCCGGCAAGGGTGAGGCCGCCGGCGAGCACGATCCCCTCGCCCGCCCACAGGAGCGTGAGGGGCAGGAGGTGGCCGATCGCCAGGACCCCCGTGCTGAACCGGACGTCTTCCTGGATGAGGCGGGCCGCGCGGCGGGCGTCTTCGGTGGCGTGGTGGCCCCAGACCTCGCCCGCCACCAGCAGGCCGTTGATCGGGAGCAGCCACAGCAGCCACAACGGCTCGAACAGGGCCGCCCCGGCGGTCAGGGCCTGCACGATCAGGTGCGGGCCGAGCAGGGCGGACTGCCACAGGTCGCGGCCCTTGGACTGGCCGAAGAGGAACGCCGTGTACAGGGCGGTGGCGGCGGCCAGCAGCATCGTGAGGCCGGCGAGGGCCCGCGACACGGGACGCCCGGTGAGGGAGAGCAGGAGCTGCGCCCCGAGCAGCAGGCCATAGGCCGTGATCACATAGGAGCCCCGAACGAGCCACGAGCGCCACTGCGGCCTGGTCAGCGTCCAGAGGAAGCGCCGCGGCTGGCGCAGGTCCCAGACGAGGAGGAGGCCGGTCAGGGCCAGGAACACCAGGGCCATCACCATCGCGGTGGTGCCGGGCCATGAGCCGGCGCCGAAGGCGACGAGGCCGGGGACGAGAAGGCAGCCCGCCGCCAGCGACTTCGTCCAGAGATAGGCCGAGACCCTGAAGCCCCAGGAGTTCCGGTGCTGCTCGCCCACGCCGTACGTCCGCCGCGGCGCGCCCGCGGCCTCGGTCATGGCCATCGAGGGCAGCGCGATCGGCTGCGGAGAGCTCGACCACATGTAGTCCGACGCGGGCGGGGCCGCGGCGGGGACCAGGGAGCCCGCCTCGCCCTCGATGTAGAACACCTTGGGCCGCGTGCCCTTCTCCGGCTTGCGCACCTGGATGGGGATGCGGCCCACGAGGCCCGCGATCCGGCTGCCGGCGTTGTCCAGGTCGCCGGCCACGATGGCCTGCGTCGGGCAGACCGTCACGCACGGCGGCTCCAGGCCCACCTCGACCTTGTGCGCGCAGAAGTTGCACTTGGCCGCCGTCTCCGTGCGCGGGTCGATGTAGATGGCGTCGTACGGGCAGCCCTGCATGCAGGCCTTGCAGCCGATGCAGCGGCGCGGGTCGAAGTCCACGATGCCGTCCGCCCGCCGGAAGAGCGCGGTCGTGGGGCAGATCTCGACGCACGGCGCGTCCTCGCAGTGGTTGCAGCGCGTGACCTGGAACGTGCGGCGGGTCTCGGGGAAGACGCCCTTCTCGACGTACTTCACCCAGGTGCGGGCCACGCCCAGCGGCACCTCGTGCTCGGCCTTGCAGGCCACCGAGCACGCGTGACAACCGATGCACCGCCGGTTGTCGATGAGGAACGCGTAGTTCAAGGCGGGCGATTCTACCCCGCCTTGCGCGGCCTCACTCGAGCGCGGCGATCTCCTTGATCCTCTCCCGCTGGTCGGCGGACAGGCCCGCGAACGCGATGCCGTGGTTGGTCGTGGACCCCGACTTGTCCGCGCGCCGCCACCAGCGCACGCAGGCCTCGATCGTCAGGCCCGGGCCCACGTCCGGCGCGTACGCCATCCGCACGCGCTGGCCGGGAGCCAGCGGCCCGGAGAGCTCCACCTGGGCGCCGTGGGCGCTCAGGTTCAGCAGACGCCCGGGGTGGAGCGGCCGGTCCTCGAGGTCCCGGATCGTCACGGGCAGCGTCAGCGTGCGCCGCGCACCGCGCTCCCGTCGATCGGGAAAGAAGGGCCGGCCCTTGGCGCGGCTGATCAGCTCCTGGCAGGTGTTGATCAGCACGTCGAGCTGGAAGGGCTTGGCCACGAACGCGTCCACGCCCTCGCGGAAGATGCGCGGCGTGATGTCGGCCTCCGACGTGCCGCTCAGGATCACGACCGGAGGCGGCTGGGGGAAGCGCTGCACCTGGGCCAGCGCCGCCCAGCCGTCCATGGAAGGCATGAACAGGTCGAGGACCGCCAGGTCTGTCCGTTGGCCGGTCTTCAGGAAGTCCACCGCCGCGAGGCCG
>Ga0214472_10001448_pt1 | contig 26629 bp, 26 predicted proteins | sample RVTome_6_FD_207662 | JGI IMG/M metagenome (GOLD analysis project Ga0214472, IMG submission 207662) | Soil microbial communities from uranium-contaminated site in the Upper Colorado River Basin, Wyoming, United States - RVT140D175 | ecosystem: Environmental > Terrestrial > Soil > Contaminated >...
ACTTGGCAGCTTGGCCCCGCCTTCCTATACTCCGCCCCCATTTCAATTCCGTTGCAAGGCCCGGCTTCGCTCCAATGCGTATTCTTTTCATTACCTCAAACCGTATTGGTGACGGTGTGCTGTCCACGGGCCTTCTGGCTGGTCTTATGGAGCGCTACCCGCAAGCCAGATTCTGGGTGGCCTGCGGACCCCTGGCGGCCCCTTTGTTCCGCCATGCGCCGCGCGTTGACAAGATCATCGAACTCGCAAAAGAGCCAAGGGCGGGCCATTGGCGCAAGCTGCTGCGCGCCACAATGTTCCGCCGCTTCGAGGCCGTCGTCGATCTGCGCGGCTCGGCCACGGCCTATCTTCTGCGGGCCCGCAAGCGCCATGTGCTGCGTGCCAACCACACACTTCACAGGGTCATTCACAATGCCTCCGTCGCGGGCTTTGATCCGGCTCCCTGGCCGCGCGTCTGGCCGGGTGAGGTGGCCCGTGCCCGCGCGGCTGACCTAATTCCCGATGGCCGTCGCGTGCTCGCCATTGGCCCGTCAGCCGCCTGGCCGCGCAAGATGTGGCCCGTCGTGCGTCACGCCGAATTGGTGCCCCGGCTTGTCGGCCCCGGTGGCCCGCTCGAAGGGGCGCATGTGCTGATTGCCCTGGCACCGGGCGAGCGCGAGCTGGCGCTCCCCCTCATCAATGCGGTGCCCGATGACCGCCGCATCGAGCTTGTCGGCGAAGATCTCAATCTTGTTGCCGCCTGTTTTGAACGTGTCTCTCTTTATATCGGCAATGACAGCGGCCTGATGCATCTCGCGGCGGCCGCTGGCGCACCGACACTTGGCTTGTTTGGTCCCACGCCCGATGGGCGCTATGATCCCTGGGGCACCAATACAATGCAGCTTCGTGGCCCTCGTTCGCAGGCAGAAATTCTGGCTGATCTGGGCGCAGGCTATGCGGGCGAAAACGCCATGCAGGATATAACAGTCGACATGGCCTATGACGCGGCCATTGCCCTTCTTGCGCGCCTCAAGGCGAACAAGGCTCCTTCAACCGACGAGGCCAACTCATGAGCGCGACCTACGATCTCATCATCAAGGGCGGTACGCTCGTCAACCACGACGGCATCGGCCTTGTCGATATTGCGGTCACGGGTGGCCGCATCGCTGCCATCGGCGATCTGGCTCAGGCGAGCGCGGGCGAGGTCATCGACGCCAGAGGCTTGCACGTGCTTCCCGGTGTGATCGACAGTCAGGTGCATCTGCGCGAACCCGGCAACGAGCACAAGGAAGACCTCGAAACAGGTGGTCGCGCGGCGGTTCTCGGCGGCGTCACGGCGGTCTTTGAAATGCCCAATACCTCGCCACCCACCACCACGCCCGATGCCATCACCGATAAGGTCCGCCGGGCGCATCACCGCATGCAATGCGACTTTGCTTTTTATGGCGGCGCGACGGTCGAGAATACCGACCTGCTGGCCGAGATCGAGCGCACCCCCGGCTGCTGCGGCATCAAGGTTTTCATGGGCTCGTCCACGGGCACCCTGCTGGTGGCCACCGATGAGGATGTGGCGCGTTTGCTCAAAGTCATCAACCGCCGCGCCGCCTTCCATTCCGAAGACGAAGATCGCCTGATCGCGCGCAAGGCCGAAGCACTGGCGGGCAAGCCCGAAACCCATCCCGTCTGGCGCGATGCCGAATCCGCCGTGCGCTGCACGACGCGCCTGCTGCGCCTTGCGCGTGAGGCGGGCAAGCGCATCCATGTGCTCCACATCACCACGGCAGACGAAATTCCGCTGCTGGCCGCTGCCAAGGATTTTGCAACCGCCGAGACAACGCCGCAGCATTTGACGCTGGCCGCACCCGATTGCTATGAGCGCCTCGGCACCTATGCGCAGATGAACCCACCCATTCGCTCCGCCGCTCATCGTGCGGGCATCTGGGCTGGTGTTGCCTCAGGCGTCATCGATGTTCTGGGCTCCGACCACGCGCCCCACACGCGCGCCGAAAAAGACAAGCCCTATCCCAATTCACCCTCCGGCATGCCCGGCGTCCAGACGCTTGTTCCCGTCATGCTTGATCACGTCAATGCCGGACGCCTCAGCCTGCAGCGCTTTGTTGATCTCACTTCGGCAGGACCGCAGCGCATCTTCGGCATCGCAGGCAAGGGCCGCGTCGCGGTCGGCTATGACGCCGATTTCACGATCGTTGATATGAAGGCCAAACGCACGATCTCTGACGACTGGATCGCCAGCAAATCGCAATGGACACCCTTCAACGGCATGAGCGTCACCGTCGGCACCATCATCCGTGGCCGTCGCGTCATGTGGAACGACGAGATCATCGGCGCCGCCCAGGGCGAGGCGATGACTTTCGTCGAGAACCTGCCGAGGGGGTGAAGACCTGACGCTGGTTAGTGCAACGTCGCCATATAATTCGCATACGGAAATTCGCTCGGCGTAATCAGCTTCTTTGAAGCGATCCGCACCGAATGCAGCGGCCCGTCGAGGTTCTGTTCCCAGAAGGCGAGGAATTTCGTCAGCGTTGGATATTTTGGATCAAGGTCGTAGTCCTGCCAGATATAGGTCTGCAACATATTCAGATGGTCCGGCATCCTGTAGAGGATTTCCGCCGTCACCAGTCTGTAGCCATCCAGCAACCGTTGAAATTCATTGGGCTTGCTCAACATGCCTCACTCCTGCTGCCATTACACACGCAGCCGGCGCACATTGAGCCCATCGGCGATTCACATCTCGGCTCATCGCGCCGACAAGAGAATCCTAATCGCAGGAAGAGGTCGCGGTCGATAAATGCGGCAGTCCCGATGTCATATTTTTGTCAGGTGTGACCTGTTTTCTGGCACTCGCGCGCCTTGAGTGCTGCTCAGGCGCCATGAGGCCTCTGGCGGTCCCCTCAGCCAAGCCTTGACCGCGGCGGCGATTTGGGTTCGTTTGTGCCCAGCAATATTAAAAAAGGGCACAAAAGGCCCAGCAAGGAGTCAAAAATGACTGATACATTCCGCGCCATTCGTGTGTCCAAGACCGAAAATGGCCAGACCACCGAAATTGTGGATCTGACCGCTGCCGACCTCATGGAAGGTGACGTCACCGTCGCCGTCGATTACTCGACTATCAATTACAAGGATGGCCTGGCTTTGACCGGGGCGGCCCCCGTCGTCCGCCATTGGCCGCTGATCCCCGGCATTGATTTCGCCGGGCGTGTCGAAAGCTCCAGCCATGGGTCGATCAAGGTCGGTGATCGCGTGGTCCTCAACGGCTTTGGTGTTGGCGAAGGCCACAACGGCGGCTATGCCCAGAAGGCGCGCGTCAAAGGTGACTGGCTGGTCAAACTCCCCGACAGCATTTCCAACGCCCATGCCGCCGCCATCGGCACGGCAGGCTACACGGCCATGCTCTGTGTTCTGGCGCTGGAAAAAAATGGTGTCACGCCGGACAAGGGCGACATATTGGTGACGGGCGCGGCAGGCGGCGTCGGCTCGGTCGCCATCGCCATCTTGTCCAGGCTCGGCTATCGCGTTCTCGCTTCGACGGGCCGCGCGTCTGAAGCCGACTATCTCAAGGGCCTCGGTGCCGCCGACATCATTGATCGCAACGAATTGTCGGAAAAAGGCCGTCCGCTCGGCAAAGAGCGTTGGGCTGGCGTCGTCGATGCGGTGGGCAGCCACACACTCGTCAATGCCATTGCGGGCACCAACTACGGTGGCACGGTTGCCGCCTGTGGTCTCGCGCAGGGCATGGACCTGCCGGGGTCGGTGGCACCCTTCATCCTGCGCGGCGTCACGCTCGCTGGCATCGACAGCGTCATGGCTCCCATGTCCAAACGCATTGAAGCCTGGTCACGTCTTGCCAGGGATCTCGACCTTGCCAAGCTCGACACCATGATCAGCCGCGTCACGCTCAAGGAAGTGCCAGCCCTGGGCGCTGAAATCCTTGCGGGCAAGGTGCGCGGTCGTATCCTTGTTGACGTCAACGCCTGATTTGGGCCTGATCTCGCTCATCCGCACTTGAGTTTCTGCAGGTCACGGGCTGCACATGGCTTGCCATGCGCGGCCCGGTGACCTACAGCAAGCAGGGCGGAAGCCCCGTCAACCGGGTTGTGGCGGCCGCCGCCTGATCGGGAAAAGGATGAGATGCTGGATTTTGGTCTTGTTGCAACGGGCATGGCAATCGGCGTCGCGGTTGCCGCCCCCATTGGTCCGGTTAATCTGATCGTGATAAGGCGCACCTTGCGCCATGGCCGTCTCAACGGTCTGGTCACAGGCGCGGGCGCGGCCATGGGCGATGGCGTTTTTGCAGGCCTCGCCGCTTTCAGTCTGACGGCGGCGATTGATTTTCTGCTCAGCTATGAGCTTTGGCTTCAGGCTATCGGCGGCTTGTTTCTGATTATTCTCGGTCTGCGCACACTTCTGTCTCATCCGCATCTGGCCGATGCCGACGCGGACAAGGCTGCGGGCGTTCCCGCGCATGTCTTCCTCACGACCTTTGCCCTGACCATCACAAATCCCGCGACCATGCTGGGCTTCATCGCCATTTTCAGTGGTGTTGCGGGTTTAAGGTCTGCCGGGCAGGGCTATGGACATGCGGCCACGCTGACCGGGGCGGTCATTATCGGGTCAATGCTGTGGTGGTTCGGCCTGTCCCAATTCGTCAGCCTTTTCCGCCAGCGCATGTCAGACCACATGCTGGAAGTCATCAATCGCATCTCAGGCGGGCTGATCATCATGTTCGGCATCGCCGTCTGGGCGCGCGTCCTGCTCAAATGGCTCGGCTAATCCAATGGCGCTTTCGCGGGCGGCTCAGTTCATCACGCGATTAAGCGTGAACTCGCCCTGACGCACGCGGTCGGCCAGACCTTCGGCCATTTCGGCAACGGGCTCTTCGCCATAGGCTTCGACCATGTCGGAAAGCGCGGCGAAAATGGCAGTGGTGGCGAGAATATCAGCCCCCACGCCTTCGGCCAGTGCCTCATCCCAGGCGTCCAGAATTGTCTGCAGGGCCATACGACGTTGATCCGTCTCGTCCGGCATCAGCGCTTCAAGCGCCTCGTCGTCCATCAACTCTGCAACCGGATCGCCCGGCAAATCGTAATCGGCCATTATGCCCTCAATTTCGTCCCTGTTTGGGGAAGCTAAAACACCCCGCGAGAGAAACTCACTTGACCGCGATGTGCGGTGACGGTCGGGCCGTCATTCATCCCAAACTGCATACCTGTTACACTTGTATCATAAAGACCGTGTCTGTCGCCAATTTCGTCAAAAAAGGTTAACCCACCCTGGTATTCAGAAAGGCGAGGGCATCTCTTTTCCCTCGTTGGCCAGCTCTCCCGCCAGTTGATGTCCTTCACTGAACAGCAGATCGGCGCGCTGCGCCGCCTCATCTGTGCAAACGGGGTAGTCTGTTCGGGCCTGATAATAGGCGTCATTGAAATGCGTGATGATTTTCTGGCGATCGGGTGCCGCAAGCTCCACCGCGTTCATCATGTCGATCATCTTGTTGCGCCACAGTGGCCCGTCGTTCGTGCCGCAGATATTGCGCAAGTGGTGGACGGCACCGAGAATCTCGGCAAGCCGCATCAGCCCATTGTCAAAGTTTCCGGCTTGGGCATTCAGGGGCGCAAGCGCGAGCATTGCGGCAATCGCCAAACGCGCGCCCACAAGTCGTCCTGTCCCGAATATGAACATGATGCGTGCCGTTCCGCGTCCCATTTCTCTCCTTTTGCCGGAAATTTCCGGTCGCCAGGCGAGGGATGCACGTCACGGACCACCATGGGCCTGTCGATCAGGGCTTTTCCATCTTGAGCTTGGGCTGTTCCATTTTCAGCTCGGGCAATGTTTGCCGAGGGGCCTGTGGCATCCTGCCTTCGTGCATTTCCTTCAACTCCGAGCAGACGAAATAGGTCCGATAGCTCAGATGCTCCGGGTCCGGCGGGATCATGCAGCTATAGATCGAGGCTCCCTTTTGCAGCACCAGCGCGGTTCCCAGATTGCCGCGAATTTCATAGCCGTCCTGCGCGAGGTCGCTCAGCGAGCGATCCGTTGCCACAAAGGGACCACTGCGCGTGCCGGGTGCATAGCTGTCTTTTGCAACTGCCGCCTGAGCGGCGCTGGCAAGCCCCGCCAAGGCAAAGAGACAAAGCCCCCCCCATGTGAACCGCTGGCTTGTCATGTTTTCCCCTGAACCCGAAAAATCGAAAGCAATTTTAGTTGAAGCAATATTCCGTTCAACCAGGCTGACAGCGGCAACAGACGCCGGTGATTTCCACCACCTTGCGCTCGACCGCAAAATCCATCTTTTTTGTCGCCGTGGCCAGTGCCTTGTCGAGCCCCGCCTCGACGATTTCTTCCGCCGTTCCGCATTTGCGGCAAATCAGAAACTGGCTTTCATGCGGGTGTCCCGCTTCACCACAGCCCAGATAGGCATTGAGCGATTCAATCTTGTGGATCAGCCCCTCGGCCATCAAAAAATCAAGTGCTCGATAGACGGTCGGCGGTCGTGCCGCCTTGTGCGTGCGCGCCAGCGTGTCGAGCACATCATAGGCCCCCACCGGCTTGTGCGAGCGCCAGACAATCGCCAGCACTTTTTCGCGCAGCGGCGTCAGTTGAACGCGCCGCTCCTCGCAAAGACGGCGGGCGCGGTCCAATGCCGTGTCGATGCAATGTTCATGGTCATGAGGCCGCGACGGCTCTATCGACATGCTCTGCTTTGTCATGCTCAGATGATACAACATAACAAGCCACTCTGACCACCAGCCGAATGCAGGAGATTGATCCCTTCATGTGCGGACGCTTTGTCATCACCTCACCCCCTCAGGCCATGCGGCAGATGTTTGGCTATGGCGAGCAGCCAAATTTCCCGCCGCGCTTCAATATCGCGCCGACCCAGCCTGTTCCCATCATTCGCCAAACCAGCGGCCAGCGCAGCTTTGCTCTGGTCCGTTGGGGGCTTGTGCCCTCATGGGCCAAGGAAATGCCTCCCTCCCTGCTGATTAACGCTCGCGCCGACACGATCAACGACAAGCCGTCTTTTCGCGGCGCTTTCCGCCATCACCGCGCCCTCATGCCCGCCGATGGTTTTTATGAGTGGAAGACGACGAGCAACGGAGGCAAACAGCCCTATTTCATCCGTCGCCGCGATAGGTCGCTTTTTGCAATGGCAGCCATCTGGGATCATTGGCTTCCGGCTGATGGGTCGGAACTCGACACTTGCGCCGTGGTGACAACTGAAGCCAACGCCACCCTGAGACCCATCCATCACCGCATGCCCGTCATTCTGGACGAGAAAGATTTTGATCTTTGGCTCGATTCGGCAACACCGCTCAAAGAGCTGGAGCGGCTCTTTGCTCCCGCGCCCGACAGGCTGCTGGAAGCTTTCCCCGTCAGCCCCGACGTCAATCGCGTCACCAACGATGGCCCCCACCTTCTCGACCCCTATCTTGCCCCGCCCGAACCCGTCAGGCCGGGCAGGAAAGGCAAACCAAAGGATGATCGTCAGACGAGTCTGTTCTGAGAAATGCCTCTCACTCTATTCTTTGGCTCTGTTTGCAGACCCTGGCTGATTCTCTCGCCATTCCGGTCCGATTTCGACGCTCAAAATGAAAGTAAAAGGATAGTCGCACGCAGGCCCTCCCTTCCTGTATAGTAGAGATCAGTCTGGTCCTGGGGACGCAATGCTTTCTGACATCATCATCCTGCTCGTTTTGATTCTCCTGAACGGGTTCTTTTCCTTATCGGAAATGGCGATTGTCTCGTCGCGCCGCCAGCGGCTGCAGGCGCTTGTCTCGGCGCGCAAACGTACCGAAGGGGCAACCACGGGTCTTGAAAAGGCGCTGGCGCTGCATGCCGAGCCGGGCCGGTTTCTTTCATCCGTCCAGATCGGCATCACGCTGGTCGGTGTCATGACGGGTGCCATCGGTGGCGCCACGCTTGCCGAGCCTGTGGCCGCTTTGCTGAGCCAGATCCCCTTCGCCGCGCCTTATGCTGACGCCATCGGCTTGACGCTGGTTGTCGTCACCATCACCTACCTGACACTCATTCTCGGCGAATTGGTGCCCAAGCGCATTGCCTTGACCAACCCCGAAGCCATCTCCGCCACCATCTCGCGTCCCATGAGCGCTCTGGCCAGAGTTCTCAGTCCCGCCGTCACGCTTCTCTCATGGTCCACCGAGGCGGTCGTTCGTGTCTATGGCATCACGGGCCAGCAGGTGCCGTCGGTCACCGAAGATGAAATCAAGCATCTGGTGGAAGAGGGCGCGGCATCGGGCGCCATCGACAGCGTTGAACGCGATATCGTTAACCGTGTTTTCCGTCTGGGCGACATGCGCGTCAGCGAAATCATGACGCCGCGTGTGCAGATGATCTGGCTCGACACCGAATTTTCGCTGCAACAGAACCTCGCCATCATTCATTCTGAACAAAAAATGCGCTACCCGATCCGCGACGGCAAGTCCGGCGAGCCGGTTGGCATGATCCGCATTGAGGATCTTTTCCTCGCGCCTGCGTCGAACGAAGAGTTGATGCACAAGATGTCGCCGCCGATTTATATTCCGCGCACCGCGTCGGCGCTCAAGGCATTGAGCATTCTTCAGTCGGAAAGCATGTTCATGGCTTTCATCATCGACGAATATGGCGACGTGGTCGGAAGCCTGACCATGAGCGAAATCTTTTTCGTTATGGTCGGCAATATTTCCAGCCAGTTGAACGATGAGAATTCCGGCGTCCTGATGCGCGATGATGGCAGCTATCTCATCGACGGCTATGTCTCGGTGGACGAAGTGCGCCGCACGCTGGAACTGACCAAGCTCCCCGGCGACGAGGATGCTGAGGTCAATACGCTGGCAGGTGTCATGTTCAACTGGTTCGGTCGTCTGCCGCGCGAAGGCGATTATTTCGGCTGGAACGGCTACCGCTTTGAAATCGTTGACATGGACGGTCCCCGCATCGACAAGGTGCTGATCGTCCCTGCACAGAATATCCCGGTCGGCACCGCGCTGGCGCGCACCGCAGATTAATCAGACAGCCACAACCTTCCCCGGATTGAGGATCCCCTTGGGGTCCAGCGCACGTTTCAGCGCCCGCATCATTTCGATCTCGACAGGCGATTTCGTCGCCGCAATTTCGTCGCGCTTCATCAGACCCACGCCATGCTCGGCGCTGATCGAGCCATCGAAGGTGCGCACGATGTCATGCACAATCGCATTCATCTCGCCCCATCGCGCGATGAAACGTGCCTTATCCGCGCCCACAGGCTGCGACAGGTTGAAGTGAATATTGCCATCGCCCACATGGCCGAAGGGCACGGGCCGCACACCCGGCATCGCCGCTTCCACAGCCACACATGCGCGAGCGATGAATTCTGCCACCCGCGACACCGGCACCGAAACATCATGCTTGATGCTGCCCCCTTCGCGCCGCTGCACGTCCGACATGTCTTCGCGCAAGGCCCAGAGCTTTTTGCGCTGCATGTCTGATGCTGCAATCGTGGCATCAGAGGCCTCGCCTGCTGTCAGTGCGGCCTCCAGCGTGGCTTCCATCGTCGCGCGCAGATTGCCCTGGCCCGCGCTCATCTCCACCAGCACATACCAGGGCGAGGGCGCCTTCAGGGGCTCGCTCGCATTTGTCTGATGCTTCAGCAAAAATTCGATGCCGATACGTGGCATCAATTCAAAACCCGTTACCTGCCCGCCGCTCATCGCCTCCGCACGATGCAGCAGATCAACAGCCGCCGCCACGCTGGGCACCGCCACGAAAGCAGTCTCCACTGATTGCGGTCGTGGAAAGAGTTTCAGCACGGCCCCTGTGATAATGCCGAGCGTTCCTTCCGAGCCGATGAAAACCTGTTTCAGGTCATAGCCCGTATTGTCTTTGCGCAATCCCTTGCGCCCATCCCATATGTCGCCATTGGCCAGCACCACTTCGAGCCCCAGCACCAGCGCGCGCGCATTGCCATAATGCAGCACCGCCGTGCCGCCGGCATTGGTTGCGAGATTGCCGCCGATCTGGCAACTGCCTTCTGACGCAAGGCTCAGCGGCAACAAACGATCAGCCTTCGCCGCCGCCTCTTGTGCTGCCGCCAGCGTCACGCCTGCCTCAAGGGTCAGCGTATTATTGAGCGCATCAATGGCGCTGATCTTGTTCATGCGTGTCAGCGACAGAATCACATCTTCGCTTGCGAGCGGAATCTGGCCGCCCACAAGCCCGGTGTTGCCGCCTTGGGGCACCACTTTCGTGTTCGTCTCATGGGCAATCTTCATCAGTGCCGAGACTTCCGCCGTCGAGGCCGGACGCAATACCGCCGCCGCGCGCCCCTGATAAAGATCACGCCGCTCCACCAGATAGGCAGCCATCTCATCAGCCGCATCAATGAACCCTTTGGGTCCGACGACGGCTTTCATCCGGGCAAGTATTTCAGGCGTCGGCATGATTGTTCCACGGTGTGAGGGACCAGCAACGGCAAATAATATCGGCAAAATCTCTATGGAGATTGCTCATCTTTTTTTAGCTTTCAGCAGGCACAAGGGTTCGCAGCTTTATACGCAACGGTTAGAATGTCATTCATTCGTTCAAGTTCAATGGTTTACATTAAGTAATGTCAGAAGAAAAAGCTGCTGCAGGAAGAGTTACCGCGACGGGCCTTGTCAATGTTGATCGCCTGCTTGTGGCCGTGAGCAATATCGACGATGCCACCGCAGCCTATACGCGCATGTTTGGTCGCGCGCCCTCCTGGCACCGCATTAACCGTACCGGCGGCACGGAACATGTCTGTTTTTATCTCGAAAATATGGGGCTCGAACTCGTTGCCAGATGTGGTCCGGGTATCTGGGGCGAACATGTCGTCACTCATATCGAGAAGAAAGGCGAGGGCATTATAGCGCTCATTTTTGCTTCCGATGATCTTGTCTCCACGGTCGAGAAACTCAGGGCGCATGATCTGCCGGTCATCGTCATGCCGGAAAATCAGGGCATCGACGAAGCAGGCCGCCACCGCATGTGGCGCACCGGGATCGTGGATACTCAGGCGACACGAGACTTCGGCATCATGCTGGCGCAGACCTATCGACATCGCAACGACAGGAACGAAGCCCCTTTGCGCGATGGCGTGTCTGCCGATGCGGCGGTCTCTGGCCTTGATCACGTCGTGGTCATGACGTCCGACGCCGATGCCTGCAAGGAATTATTTGGTGACAGACTTGGCATCCGTCTGGCGCTTGATCAGTCAAAGCCGGAATGGGGCATGCGCCAGCTTTTCTTCCGCCTTGCTGGCATCACGATTGAAGTCTGTGAGCCGCTCGACAAGTCCAAAGTGCCTGAGGTGGATTCTCTCTGGGGTGCCGTCTGGACGACGAGCGACATCAGGGCCGCGCGAACCCGCATGCTGGCCGAAGGCGCTGAAGTGTCAGACGTCCGCCGGGGCCGCGCCAAAGGAACCGAAGTCGTAACCATCCGTCCGCCAACGGGCGGTGTGCCGACCCTGCTCATCGGCAAGAGCGATACATAATTCACGCGCTTGCATCTCCAAGTCCGCTGTCGTCACTTCGCCGCCGCCGCCCGCGTGAGCCGATCATTGATCGCCTCGCCCAGTCCTTCGCGCGGCACAGGTGCGACGACGATGCTGCGGCCCTGCGCCTGCGCGTCCAGCGCGCGCAACATGGCAAACAGATTGGCCGCCGCTTCCGCCAGATCGCCCGTCGGTGAGAGGTTGAGCGCCGCGCCTGCCTGATCCGGCCCGAAGCCAAGCCACAATTCATCCGTACCCGGCACACATACATTCAGCCGTAAATGCGCCTGTGGGGCATAGTGGCTCGTCAATTGTCCCGGCGAGGATCGCCCGCTTTCCCCTGAGGCCACATCAGCCGCCTCAAGCTCGGCCCCCAGCACCGCCTCGATGGCCTCGCGCGCGACCGCGCCCGGTCGCAGAAGCGTCGGATGCCCCCCGGTCGGAAAGCCGATCACCGTTGATTCAAGTCCCAGCGAACAGGCCCCGCCGTCCAGCACCAGCGCCAGGGCTGCGGCGGCACCCAGCGACTGCATCACATGCGCGGCCTGTGTCGGGCTGATTTCGCCCGACGCATTGGCCGATGGCGCGGCAATCGGACGGCCCGTCGCGCTGAGCAGCCTTTGCGCCAGCGGATGCGCGGGCACACGGATCGCCACCGTATCAAGCCCCGCACTCACCAGCAGCGACAGGGGCGCATCGGCCAGACGCGGCAAAACCAGCGTGATCCCGCCGGGCCAGAAGTGATGCGCCAGTAGCTCGGCTTCGGGGGTGAACCGCACCAGCGCCTGGGCCGCATCCATGTCTGCCACATGCACAATCAGCGGATTGAAAATAGGCCGTCCTTTGGCCGCGAAAATAAGGGCCACCGCGCGCTCGTTGGTCGCATCCGCGCCAAGCCCGTAAACCGTCTCGGTGGGAAAGGCGACCAGCCGACCTTCCCGGAGCCAATGCGCTGCTTTTTCAATAGCCGCTTCGTCGCCCGGCAAACACTCAACCGGCATCCGTCTTGGCCTTTGCGTTGCGTTGGTTGCGCGCCATCAGCTTGCGCATTGACCCCTGTGGCAGAACACGCGCGAGCCAGGCGAGAAAATTATTGAGCCGCCCGTTGATGATCACGGGCCGTCCCGCCATCACCGCTTCATAGGCCTCGCGCGCCACCACGTCTGCCTCGGTCCACAGCGCCTTGGGTATCTTGTTGACCTCGGCGCGATTGCCCGCCACGTCGTGAAATTCTGAATAGGTGAAGCCAGGGCAGAGCGCCGTTACATGGACATTATGGCCGTGATATTCGAGCGACAGGCTCTCCGACATCTTGATGACGAAGGATTTGGACGCCGCATAAAGTGTCCCGCCCGCAGCGCCAGGCAGATGCCCGGCCAGCGAGGCCACATTGATGATGCGGCCATAGCCGCGCGCCGCCATGCCGGGGCCAAAGAGGTGGCAAAGCTCGGCCACCGCCGTCACCATCACCTGAATGAGCCCTTTTTGTTCTTCCCAATGCGTGTCGCGGAAGAAGCCGGGAACCGTATAGCCTGCATTATTAATGAGCGCATCGATGGGGATGTGCCGTGCCACCATCTCGTCGAACAGGGCGCGCGGGGCGGCCGGGTCCGCCAGATCGGCCACGACCACATGCGCTTCCACGCCGAATTTCCCTTTGATTTCCTGCGCCAGCGCGTCCAGCCGCTCCCGGCGGCGGGCCACCAGCACCAGATCAAACCCGTGCTGGGCAAAGACCCGCGCCAGTTCCAGACCAATGCCTGCTGACGCGCCCGTCACTAAAGCGGTGCGTTTCTTGTCGTGAGGATGATTTTTGTCCATGACCTGCAATCTCAAGGTTTGATCCCTGCCAAGAATAGAGTAAAACCCGGCCTTCGTCAGACCTTTGCCAATTTATTTCGGGAATTCCCCTATGACCTACCGTGCCCCCGTCCGCGACATGGCTTTTATTCTCAATGAGGTCGCAGGCCTCAAAACGCTCGCCGGGCAGGGCGAATTCGCCGAGTTGACGCCTGATCTTATCGAGGCCGTCCTCGAAGAAGGCGCCAGGCTGGCAGGCAATGTGCTGGCGCCGCTCAACAGATCAGGCGATATCGACGGTGTGCGTCTCGAAGCCGATGGCGTCAAGACCGCGCCGGGCTTTGCCAATGCCTATCGCCAGTGGGTCGATGGCGGCTGGGGTTCTGTCGCCGCGACACCGGAATATGGCGGGCAGGGGCTGCCCTTGGCGCTCGCCACCGCCATTCATGAAATGTGGAACTCCGCCAACGTCGCCTTCGGCCTTTGCCCGATCCTCTCGCAAGGCGTTGTCGAAGCGCTGACCGTTCACGGCACCGACGAGCAAAAGCGGATTTTTCTTCCCAAGCTCATCTCCGGTGAATGGACAGGCACAATGAACCTGACCGAACCGCAGGCAGGTTCCGATCTCAATACACTCAAAGCCAAGGCCGTCTCGAATGGCGACGGCACCTATAAGATCACCGGCACCAAGATTTTCATCACCTATGGCGACCACGACATGGCCGAGAATATCGCCCATCTCGTGCTGGCGCGCCTCCCTGATGCGCCCGCAGGCACCAAGGGCATCTCGCTCTTCCTCGTCTCCAAATATCTCATCAATGAAGATGGCTCATTGGGCGCGCGCAACGACGCCAAATGCGTGGGCCTTGAACACAAGATCGGCATCCACGCCGGCCCCACCTGCGTCATGGCCTATGGCGAAGATGGCGGCGCCATCGGCACACTTGTCGGTGAAGAAAACCGTGGTCTGGCCTGCATGTTCACCATGATGAACAATGCCCGTCTTCTGGTTGCCACACAGGGTGTCGCGGTTGCCGAACGGGCCTATCAGCAGGCGCGTGACTTTGCCGAAGAGCGCAAGCAGGGCCGCACCGTCGGCTCGTCGCTGCCTCTGGGCGAAATGGACCCCATCATCAAACACCCCGACGTGCAGCGCAATCTGCTCACCATGAAGGCGCTGACGAACGCCGCCCGCGCGCTCTGCTATGCCAATGCGGTCGCCATCGACACCGCCCGTCACGGGGCCGACGAGGCAACTCGCCAGGCCGGGCAAGCGCGTGCCGATCTGCTCACCCCTCTTGCCAAATCCTTTTCCACCGACATCGGTTGCGAAGTCGCCTCCATCGGCGTGCAGATCCACGGCGGTATGGGCTTTATCGAAGAGACGGGCGCGGGGCAATATTATCGCGATGCTCGCATCCTGCCGATCTACGAAGGCACCAACGGTATTCATGGCATCGATCTCGTGACGCGCAAGCTGCCGCTCGGCAATGGCGACGTCGCGCGCCGCTTCATTGCTGAGATGAAGGAAACCGCCGCCGCCGCTCATGCCTCCAACAACGCTGACCTGATCGCCGTCGCCACGGCGCTCGACGCGGGCCTCGCCGCGCTCGACAAAACAACCGATTACATGCTCGCCAATCTCAAGTCGGCCCCCAATGATTGCCTGGCTGGCGCAACGCCCTATCAGCGTTTGTTCGGCACGGTGGCAGGCGGTCATTTCCTTGCCCGCGCCGCGCTGGCGCGTGACGAAGGCGACACCGCCCGCGTCAGCCTCGCGCGCTATTATGCCGATCAGGTCATGCCCGGTGTTCACGGTCTTGTCGGCCCGGCCACGGCAGGCGTTTCAGGCTTTGACAAGGCGCTTCTGGAGAGCTGATTTCCCTAAGGTCCGCCTTGGCTTTTTGTCTGGCTGTTGACCTCCCGCAATGAGGCGCCTATCCCTAGATAGGCGCCTTTTTGTTATGCGCGAATGTTGAAAGCAAGAAAACATGTCCGACGTCTCGCTCGCCAACACGCCCGAGGGCGCGCTCAGCTATCCTTTGTCCCGCCGTCCCGAACCCGGCGAGTTGATGGAAGTCGTTCCCGGCGTCTATTGGCTGCGCATGCCGCTTCCCTTTCAGTTGAACCACATCAATCTCTGGCTCATCGAGGAAGAAGACGGCTGGACGCTGGTGGACACAGGCATAGCCTCTGACGAGGTCAAATCGCTCTGGCGCTCGATCTTTGCCGACAGGCTCAAGGGCAAGCCGATCACCCGCGTGATCGTCACGCATCTCCACCCCGATCACGTCGGCCTTGCAGGCTGGATCACGCGAAAATTCGGCATCGACCTTTATATGTCGCGTACGGATTATCTGATGTGCCGCGCGCTGGCGCATGACACAGGCCGCCAGGCACCCGCCGAGGCGCTCGCCTTTTATCATGCCGCTGGCATGGGGGACGACCAGTTGGAAATCTTTGCCAAACGCTTCGGCGGCTTTGGCAGCCTCATCAGCCGCATGCCCGACGCCTTCCGTCGCCTGCGCGAAAATGATGAACTCATGATCGGTGGCCGCACCTGGCGCGTTGTCATCGGCTCGGGCCATGCGCCAGAGCATGTCTGCCTCTATTGCGACGAGGCGAAGGTTCTGATCTCCGGCGATCAGGTCCTGCCGCGCATTTCGTCAAACGTGTCCGTGCATCCCACCGAAGCCCATGCCAATCCCTTGCAGGACTGGATCGATAGCTGCCACCGCCTGCGCGCCAATCTGCCTGACGACCTGCTCGTCCTGCCCGCGCACAACGAGCCTTTCTATGGCCTTCATACCCGGCTCACACAGTTGATCGACGGCCACGAGACGGGGCTGGCCAAGCTCCATCTTTTACTTGCCGAGCCTAAACGCGCCATCGACGTTTTTCCCGCGCTCTTCAAACGCGAAATCGTGTCTGATGTCTTCTTCATGGCCACAGGCGAAAGTCTCGCCCATCTGAACTGCCTGCTGGGCCGCAAAATGGCCAAGGTCACCCGCGACGAAAAAGGCGTGGACTGGTACGTGCAGGCCTGAGTTTGTTGCGTGCATCTGGATCGATCTTCATCCCCCCAAAACGCCCTCCATCTGCTACACTGTCCAAAACACGAACCTCAAAAAGCGGTCCGCGTAAGCTCATGGATACACTTCTCGTTTCCCATTCCGCCTGCCTTCGCCACGAAGTGCCAGATGGCCATCCCGAATGTCCCGATCGTTTGCGGGCCGTACTCGGTGCCCTGGAGGCTGAAGAATTCGCGCTCCTGATGCGCGCCACTGCGCCGCTGGCGACCGAAGCCCAGCTTGAGCGCGCCCATTTGCTCAGCCATATCCAGTCCATGCTCAACGGCATGCCGACGGAGGGTTTTCGCCGTCTTGACGCTGACACGGCCATGTCGCCCGGCTCGCCCGAGGCGGCGCTGAGGGCGGCAGGCGCCGTGGTCCATGCGGTCGATGAAATCATGGCTGGCCGCGCGCGCAATGCCTTTTGCGCCATCCGCCCGCCGGGCCATCACGCCGAGCCTGATCGGGCAATGGGCTTCTGCCTGTTCAACAACATCGCCATCGGCGCGCTCCATGCCCGCGCCGTGCATGGCATCAAACGCCCGGCGGTGGTTGATTTTGACGTGCATCATGGCAATGGTATCCAGGATATATTCGCCGCCGATCCGGGGCTGTTTTACGCCTCCACCCACCAATATCCCTTGTATCCCCACACAGGCGCTCCGGGCGAACGCGGCGTTTCCGGCAATATCGTCAATGCCTGCCTTCCCGAAGGGGCAGGGTCGGTGGAATTCCGTCACGCATTTTCCGAAACGATCATGCCCGCTTTGGCGCAATTTGACCCTGATTTCATCTTTATTTCAGCCGGATTTGACGCCCATGCTGCCGATCCGCTGGCGGGCCTGCGGCTGAGTGACGATGATTTTGGCTGGGCCACCCATCAATTGGTGCGTTATGCCGAAGATCATTGTCAGGGCCGCGTTGTTTCGAGCCTTGAGGGCGGGTATGACTTAGGCGCGCTGGCGTCCAGCACACGGGCTCATGTCCGTGCCCTGCAATGCTCGATGTAGGCGCGCTGATCTGACTTTCAGGAGAGATGAATGGCTGCCTTAAACGCCGATATTGCAAAACTCAATTTTGAAGACGCTCTGGCCCAGTTGGAACAGATCGTCGCCCAGCTTGAGTCCGGCAATGCCCCGCTCGAAAAATCCATCGAGCTTTACGAACGCGGCACGGCGCTCAAGGCCCATTGCGAAACCCGCCTCAAGTCAGCCGAAGCCAAGGTCGAAAAAATCACCCTGTCAGCCAGCGGCGAGGCGACGGGCACCGCCCCTCTCGACGTCGAATAGCGTATTTGCATGTCTGAAGCATCCCCTGCTGATTTTGATGCCGCTCTGGTCGAAATACAGAGCAATGTCGATGTCATGCTCAGCGCGCTGCTGCCCCGCCCCGAGGGGCCGGAAGCGCCGCTGTTTGACGCCATGCGCTATGCCGTGCTGGGCGGCGGCAAGCGTTTTCGCGCCTTCCTCGTCTGCGAGAGCGCCCGCCTTTTCGGCGTCAGCCCGCGCTCGGCGCTTCGTGTCGCGGCGGCTGTCGAATGTGTTCACACCTATTCGCTCGTCCACGATGATCTGCCCTGCATGGATGACGATGATTTGCGTCGCGGTCAGCCGACTGTCCACCGCCAGTTCAACGAGGCGACCGCCGTTCTCGCGGGCGATGCGCTGCTGACCCTGGCCTTTGAAATTGTCGCGGGTCTCGAAACCCATGAGCTTGCCGAAGTGCGCATCGAGCTGGTGCGCAGCCTGGCCGCTGCCGCAGGCGGGCGCGGCATGGTCGGCGGGCAGATGATTGATCTGGCGTCTGAAGATTCCGCCATCGACATGGGCGGCATTACCCGTCTCCAGCAGTTGAAAACCGGCGCCCTCATAGCCTTTTCCTGCGAGGCAGGGGCAATCCTCGGTCGCGCTTCTCCCGATCGCCGCCATGCGCTTCATGCTTACGCCCACGACATGGGGCTTGCCTTCCAGATCGCCGATGATCTCCTCGATGTCGAAGGCGAAGCCGCCATTGTGGGCAAGGCCACTAACAAGGACACAGAGGCCGGAAAGGCCACATTTGTCTCGGTATTGGGGGTGGCTCGCGCCCGCGATCAGGCCCGGATGCTATCGGATCAGGCGATCCAACACCTTGATTTGTTTGATGAAAAAGCAGACCTTTTGCGTGAGGCGTCGCGCTTCGCTATAAACCGTTCTAATTAGTTGTCCTGTCGGGTTTCCCGGCTTTCCGGCCCATAGTTGCCTCCTCCAGGCCGAGGTTTTGGTTTTTTGAGCAATATACCGCACACACCCTTCCTAGACCGTATTTCGCAGCCTTCCGATCTGCGTCTGCTGCCCGAGAGCGACCTTCGTCAGGTGGCCGATGAATTGCGCGCTGAGGTGATCGACGCCGTCTCGCAGACAGGCGGCCATCTGGGCGCAGGCCTCGGCGTTGTCGAGCTGACGGTGGCGCTGCATTATGTTTTCAACACGCCGGAAGATCGCCTCATCTGGGACGTCGGCCATCAGGCCTATCCGCACAAGATCCTCACCGGACGCCGCGACCGCATCCGCACCCTGCGACAGGGCGGCGGGCTTTCGGGTTTCACCAAGCGCAGCGAGAGCAAATACGATCCCTTCGGCGCGGCCCATTCCTCGACCTCCATTTCGGCGGGCCTCGGCATGGCCGTCGCACGCGATTTGAACGGTGCCCGAAACAACGTCATCGCGGTCATCGGCGACGGCGCCATGAGCGCGGGCATGGCCTATGAAGCCATGAACAACGCTGGCGCCATGGACAGCCGCCTCATCATCATTCTTAACGACAATGATATGTCGATTGCGCCCCCCGTTGGCGGCATGTCGGCCTATCTCGCGCGGCTCATTTCCGGCAGCGCCTATCGCTCCGTCCGCGATTTCGCCAAGGAGATCGCCAAGCTCTTCCCACGGAGCATCGAGGAGCGCGCCCGCCGCGCCGAAGAATATGCGCGCGGCATGGCGACAGGCGGCACCCTGTTTGAAGAACTGGGCCTCTATTATGTCGGCCCCATCGACGGCCACAATCTCGACCATCTTCTGCCTGTCCTCAAAAACGTCCGCGAAGCAGGCGAGGGACCCATCCTCGTTCACGTCGTCACGCAAAAGGGCAAGGGCTATGGCCCCGCTGAAGAAGCTGCCGACAAATATCATGGCGTCTCCAAATTCGACGTCATCACGGGCGCACAGGCCAAAGCCACGCCCAATGCGCCGCAATATACGCGCGTCTTCGCCGACAGCCTTGTTGCTCACGCCGCGCAGGACGACAAGATCGTGGCGATCACCGCAGCCATGCCGTCGGGCACAGGCCTTGATAAATTTGGTGACCGTTTCCCGACGCGTCTCTTTGATGTTGGCATCGCCGAGCAACATGCAGTGACATTTGCCGCTGGCATGGCGACCGAAGGTTTCAAACCCTTCTGCGCCATCTATTCGACATTCTTGCAGCGCGCCTACGATCAGGTCGTTCACGACGTTGCCATCCAGCGTCTGCCCGTGCGCTTTGCCATCGACCGCGCGGGTCTTGTCGGTGCCGATGGGCCGACCCATGCCGGATCGTTTGATCTCACCTATCTCACCTGCTTGCCGGACTTCGTCGTCATGGCCGCCGCCGACGAAGCGGAACTCATGCATATGGTGGCGACCAGCGTTGCCATTGATGACCGACCCTCCGCCTTTCGCTATCCGCGCGGCGAGGGTGTCGGCGTCGATATGCCCTTGATCGGCACACCGCTTGAAATCGGCAAGGGCCGCATCATGCGCGAAGGCTCAAGGGTGGCCATTTTGTCTCTCGGCACCCGTCTTGCCGAAGCCATGAAGGCGGCAGAGCAACTCTCCGCACTCGGACTATCGACCACAGTGGCCGACGCGCGTTTTGCCAAGCCGCTCGACGAGGCGCTTATCGCTCGTCTGGCCCGCGAGCATGAGGTTCTGCTCATTGCCGAAGAAGGCTCCATAGGCGGTTTTTCCTCCCATGTGCTCGATTATCTCGCCACCTCCGGCGCGCTTGATCGCGGTCTCAAGGTGCGTCCCATGCGCTTCCCCGATATTTTCATCGAGCATGACAAGCCAGAGAAAATGTACGAGCTTGCGGGCCTCAACGCGGGTGCCATGGTCGAGGCGGCTCTCGGCGCGATGGGCATGCAAAATGAAATCGCTGAGCTTGCTGCCGTCGGCACTCTCGCGCCCAAGCTCGTCTGACCTTCCCGTGAACCCTCCGCGCAAGCGTCTCGATCAGGTTCTGGTCGAGCGCGGTTTGATGCCAAGCCGCGCCCGTGCGCAATCGGCCATCCGCGCGGGCGAAGTGTCGCTCGGCGGCGCACCCGTCACCAGGCCCGCTCATCTCGTCGGCGACGACGATGAAATTTCTGTTAGTTCATCCGTACACAAATATGTTTCCCGTGCAGCGCTCAAGCTCGTCCATGGGCTCGATTATTTCGACATTGATGTGCGGGATAAGATTTGTGTGGATATCGGGGCCTCAACAGGCGGTTTTACTCAGGTGTTGCTTGAGCGTCACGCAGCCCATGTCACCGCCATTGACGTCGGTCACGGCCAGCTTGTCCCCGCTTTGGCGAGTAATCCCCGTGTCACCTCCATCGAAGGTCTCAACGCCAAGGATGTGACGCTGGCCCACCTGGGGACAAGGCCGGATATTCTCACCTGTGACGTGAGTTTCATCTCACTCACCAAAGCCCTCATGAAAACACTCGATCTCTTACAGGAAAGAGCTCGAATTCTAGTGCTGATCAAGCCTCAATTCGAGGTCGGTCCGGCCCATGTTGGTAAGGGCGGAATTATCCGCGACCCCGAACTTCATGCCAAAGTCTGTGATAATATAACCCAATGGCTCGCCGCTCGCGGCGGCTGGGAACTCCTCGGCATCACCGAAAGCCCCATCGAAGGCGGCGACGGAAACAAGGAATTCCTCATGGCCGCGCGCCGTCTCTAGCCTTCCTTTTTTAAAGTCAGAAGTAATGTCAAATACTCTTTCTACAGATGAAATAGCCATCACCATCGACACCCTCGGCCACCTCGGCGACGGTGTGGCGGAGGTAAATGGCGAACAGATTTTCGTGCCGCTCGCGCTTGCCGGCGAGCGCGTCGAAGTCAGTTTGGAGAAGGACGGCAGAGCAAAACTGGCGCGAATTCTTGAGCCCTCCTCCTCGCGCATCAAGCCGCCGTGCAGACATTTTGGTCAATGCGGCGGCTGCGCGCTTCAGCATCTCGAAGCCTCGCATTACAACACCTGGAAGCGCGAACAGGTCGTCGCCGCCCTCAGTGCCCGAGGCATCGAAACCGATGTCAGGCCGCTCGTTCCCGCAGCGCCCCATAGTCGCCGCCGCGCCACTTTCGCCGTCACCCGCACCAAAAAAGGGGCCACCATCGGTTATTACGCGCGCGCCAGTCACACCATTATCGACATCAAGGAGTGCCCGCTCGTCGTTCCTGAAATCGAAAAAGCCCTTGATACACTTGCAACTGTCGTCGCACCGGGCCTTTCGCGAAAAGGTCGCGCCTCGCTTCTCGTCACCGCAACAGAAACCGGATTGGATGTCGCGGTCACAGGTGGCAAGGAAGCACCCGACGGTCCCTTGCGCGCTGAACTCGCCAGAAACGCCGCCGTCGCAGACCTCGCGCGCCTCACCTGGGATGGCGACATTCTGTCGGAGCGCCGCGCTCCGCGCATCTCATTGTCCGGTCTTCAAGTCACACCGCCGCCCGGTGCATTTTTGCAGGCCACCAAGTCAGGCGAAGAAACCCTTGTGCGGCTTGTCCTTGAAGGCATTGGCGATGCCAAAAATGTCGTCGACCTTTTTTCCGGTTGCGGCACTTTCGCCGCCGCTTTGGCGGTTGGATCTTCTGTTCTGGCCGTCGAGAGTGAAACCAGATCGCTCGCCGCATTTGGCCGCGCCATCCGCGAGCAAGGCCCGGCCAAAGGTCTCAAACCCGTCGAGCTTTTGATCCGCGATCTCTTTCGTCGCCCGCTGCATATGTCGGAACTTTTGAAAACAGATGCCGTGGTTTTCGATCCGCCCCGCGCTGGTGCCGCCGCTCAAGCGGAAATGCTTGCACCATCATCCGTTCCTTTAATCATAGGTGTTTCCTGCAATCCCGCGACCTTCGCGCGTGACGCACGCACATTGATTGACGGTGGCTATAAGCTCGTTTCCGTTACACTGGTGGACCAATTCCTCTGGTCACCCCATATTGAACTCGTTGGTGTTTTCAGGAAGCAGTGAGATCAGTATCCGGACTTTTCAGAAGCGCGGCTGATCAACCCTTTTGTCCGCGATGCCGCAACAGATGGTCGGCGAGTACACAAGCAACCATCGCCTCACCAACAGGCACCGCGCGGATACCGACGCAAGGATCGTGGCGACCCTTGGTCTGAATCTCCGTGTCTTCGCCCGCACGATTGATCGTGGCGCGCGGCGCCAGGATCGACGACGTTGGCTTCACCGCAAAGCGCGCAACAATATCCTGACCCGTTGAAATGCCACCCAGAATGCCGCCCGCGTGGTTCGATGTGAAAATCGGACCCGCATTGCCGCTATGCATTTCGTCAGCGTTTTCTTCACCACTCAAGGCGGCTGCCGCAAAACCGTCTCCGATTTCAACGCCTTTGACGGCATTGATGCTCATCAGCGCGGCCGCGATATCAGCATCAAGCTTGCCATAGATAGGCGCACCGAGCCCCACGGGCGCGCCGGAAACAACGACTTCGATGATGGCGCCACAGGACGATCCCGCCTTGCGCACACCATCCAGATAGTCTTCCCAATTCGCTGCTGCCTTGGCGTCGGGGCACCAGAAGGGATTGTTTTCAGTCTCATCCCAGTTCCAGTTGGCGCGATCAATCTTGTGCGGCCCCATCTGCACCAAGGCGCCACGGATCGTCACGCCGAAGAGAATTTTTCGTGCCACGGCTCCCGCCGCCACGCGCGCCGCTGTTTCGCGCGCCGACGAACGACCGCCGCCACGATAGTCGCGAATGCCATATTTGGCGAGGTAAGTATAATCGGCGTGACCGGGACGGAACTTCTCTTTGATATCGCCATAGTCTTTCGAGCGCTGATCGACATTTTCGATCATCAGCGAAATGGGCGTGCCCGTCGTCACTTCCTTGCCGCTCGCTTCATCAATGAAAGTGCCGGAAAGAATTTTAACTTCGTCAGGTTCGCGCCGCTGTGTCGTGAAGCGGGATTGTCCGGGTTTGCGTTTGTCGAGCCAGTGCTGAATGTCGCTTGCGACAAGTGGCAACATGGCCGGTGCACCATCGACCACACAGCCCAGAGCCGGTCCGTGGCTTTCGCCCCAGGTCGTCACGCGGAAGAGGTGGCCGAATGTGTTGTGGGACATGGGGTTAGACGATGCTCATGTCAGGGGCATCTTCGGCTTTCATGCCAACGACATGATAGCCAGCATCGACGTGATGCACTTCGCCAGTCACACCCGTTCCCAAATCGGAAAGGAGATAAAGCGCCGTATTGCCCACTTCGTCGATCGTCACCGTGCGTTTCAGCGGCGCATTGAGTTCGTTCCACTTCAGAATATAGCGGAAGTCGCCGATGCCCGAGGCCGCCAGTGTCTTGATGGGTCCGGCCGAGACGGCATTGACGCGGATGTTGTTGCGCCCAAGGTCAACGCAGAGGTAGCGCACGCTGGCCTCCAGCGCGGCTTTGGCCACACCCATGATATTGTAATGCGGGATCACTTTTTCTGAACCGTAGTAAGTCAGCGTGATGATCGACCCGCCATCTGTCATCAGCTTTTCGGCGCGCTGGCAAAGAGCGACGAAGGAATAGCAGGAGATCGCCATGCTCGCCGTGAAATTGTCGAGCGACGTATCGACATAGCGCCCCGTCAACTCGTCCTTGTTGGAATAGGCGATGGCATGGACGAAGAAGTCGATCTTGCCCCATTCCTTTTCGAGCGTTGCAAAGACCTCATCCATGCTGGCGGCGTCGGTAACATCGCAAGGCAGAACGAGCTTTGACCCGACGGATTCGGCGAGCGGTATGACGCGCTTTTGCAAGGCTTCGCCCTGATAGGTGAAAGCGATTTCCGCACCCTGATCGGCGCAAGCCTTGGCAATGCCCCAGGCAATGGAGCGGTTGTTGGCGACACCCATGATCAGGCCGCGCTTGCCAGCCATCAGGCCATTGCCGCGAACGGCTGTTGTTTCTGTTTTGGCGTCGCTCATGCCTGCCTCGTTGTTTCTGCCTTGACGGATCATCGTCCGCTAAATTTCGCGCATCCTACACAATAGGCTTAAACGGTCCATCAAAAAGGGCCCCATTCTGGGTGCGGATTTTTAGCCGATTTCGGCTGGTTTTTGCCTAGGATCGGCCTTTTTTTCTCGGATTATGTGCCAATCCTGCGCCCCAGCTCGCCGCGAAATCGCGCAATGATTCGTCCGGTTCGTCAGGCAGAATAATGGCAAGCGTCACATATTGATCGCCCGCGCGGGAGGCGTCAGCCGGTTTGACGCCCTTGCCCTTGAGCCGCAGTCGCGTGCCGGTGTTGGAGCCCGCCGGTATGTTGAGTTTGACGGGACCTGAGATTGTATCGACCTCGACCTTGCCGCCCAGCACCGCTTCGGTGAGCGAGATCGGGAGTTCGAGAAAGATGTTGAGCCCGTCGCGGGTGAGAACTTCATGCGGTTCGATGCTGACGGTGATCAAGGCGTCGCCCGCTGGCGCGCCGCCAAAGCCTTCGCCGCCCTTGCCACGCAATCGAATTTGCTGACCTTCTTCGATGCCCGCAGGCACCCGGACATCGACGGTTCGATCTTCGCTCAGTCCGATCCGTTTTTTGGCACCGAGGGCGGCCTCCAGAAAGCTGATGCCGAGACGATAGGTTCTGTCGTCACCGCGCGCGCGAAACACCCGCTTGCCCGCATCGCGTATGCCGCCGAAAAGTTCGGTGAAAATATCTGCGCCAGCATCCGGCGTGCCACCAGAATTGAAGGCGGCTTCTGTAAAGTTGCTTTTGGCATTGGGTCGCGCCCATCGGCGGGCTTCTGACTCCGCCGCTGACTGCGCATCAAAACGCATACGCGCTGCCTGATCCTTTAAAAGATTATAGGCTGCCGTCACCTCTTGAAAACGCTTCTGTGTGTCGGAATTTTTATCGGCCTTGTCAGTGGCCTGAGCATCCGGGTGATAGGTTTTGGCCAGCCGTCGATAAGCCGCCTTGATAGCAGCGGCATCGGCATCGGGCTTGAGACCCAGCACGGCGTAAGGATTACGCAAATTTCTGCTCCGAAAGAATCCGTATAAACCAAGAGAGTAACGCAGGCGTTGATACGATTTTCTTAATGCCAAGCCTATGCCGACAGGGTTTCAGTCCATCGAATCTCGCAGAAACCCGTCTATATATAAACTGGATGGTGGTCCCTTTACTCATGAGATGATGTGTTGCTTTTTTCACCCGGAGGGATTTCAAAGCTAGCCTCGGCAGGGCCGGGCGGTGGAATGTTAGCGGTCTTCTGAGGCACATCCGCAGGTGATGGCGGGGTGCGCTCGGGCGCAGGTGGTCCGGCAAGCTCGGGCACCAGCACCTCCAGTCGCGCCATCGCCTGGCCGCTGCCCGAACGCGCTGCCAGCGCATACCAGCCAAGCGCTTTGGGCAGGTCCTTTGTTACACCTCGGCCCGTTTCATACATGACAGCGAGATTATATTGCGCGACAGGACTTCCGGCGCGCGCTGCTTCGTGAAACCAGAAGGCCGCTGCCTCCAGATTTTTCGGAATGCCGTCGCCTTCCAGATGCATGAAGGCGGCGTTAACCTGAGCAAGAGCAAAACCTTTCGCTCCTGCTTCTTCATAAAACCATAGCGCACGCGCAGAATCGCGTTTCACCCCTCGCCCGGTGCGCAGAAGCAGTGCGACATTGCGCATCGCGGCAAGATCAGCTTGTTGCGCCAGCGGTAGCCAGATCGTGAAGGCCGTCGCAAAGTCGCCCTTGTCATAGGCGGTCACACCTTGCTTGAACCTCTCGCTGGGTGGCGGCAAGGGTTCAGGATGGGTCAGCACCTGCACGGGGGCTGCATGAGCGGCAGGCGGGTTGGTGGCCAGCATCAAAAAGAGAGCGAGGCCCGACAACGCTATTGCGCGGCCAAGCCTCGTCCACAGGTGTGCGTCTGACTGTTTAATTCTTGCGGCGATCATATGTTCCGGCATCCCCTGGAAAAAACATAAAGTAGCAGGATGCCAGATTGTTTAATTGTTGACGATCTGCCAAGACCCG
>Ga0214472_10001449_pt1 | contig 26624 bp, 23 predicted proteins | sample RVTome_6_FD_207662 | JGI IMG/M metagenome (GOLD analysis project Ga0214472, IMG submission 207662) | Soil microbial communities from uranium-contaminated site in the Upper Colorado River Basin, Wyoming, United States - RVT140D175 | ecosystem: Environmental > Terrestrial > Soil > Contaminated >...
GCGAGACCGATACCGAAGAAATTTACTTCGAACTGCTCAAGCAGATAGCGCCTGCTGTGGATTTGAGAATTGTTGTCGATGTGATCGCCGGTGCGTCTGCGGGGGGCGTGAACGGTATTCTCCTTGGCCGGGCACTGGCCCATGATCTGCCAATGGATGCTCACAGGGCGATGTGGCTGGACCATGCCGATGTGCTTGAATTGATGGAGCCGGAGACGGTCGCACGGCCCTGGAGCAAACTTTATATGGACGTCATCGTCCGAATTATCTTTCGCCGCCAATTGCGGGCAATTTCAGCTGACAGGGAAACGCGCCGTAAACTGCGCCAGTTCGCACGGTCGCGCTGGTTCCGCCCGCCATTTTCCGGCAGGCGTTATTGCGGCTGGTTGTTCGATGCCCTCAACGATATGGCAAAGGGAAAAGACCGCAAGGCATCGTTGTTGCCGGATGGTCATGAGTTGGAGGTATTGGTCACGATTACAGACTTCGATGGACATGAACGCAGGATCCAACTGCATGACCCGCAGGAAATCACGGAACCGGAGCATCGGCATATCGTCCGTTATAACTACCTGCGGCAATCCAATGGTGACGTTGTCTCCGACTTCAACAGTGATGCTGTTGCCGGGCTGGTGTTCGGCGCTCGTGCGACATCGTCGTTTCCCGGCGCGTTTCCTCCTGCATCGCTCGGCGAAATTGAGGAGGTGTTGAAACAACGTGGCGAGACCTGGACTTCACGCAACCGCTTCGTGGCCGAGAAACTCGGCCCTGTGGTGGCGGATGGGCAGGATCCACTGAATGCAGTCTTCCTTGACGGTTGCATCGTCATGGGCAAACCCTTTGCTGCGGCAATCTCTGCGGTATCAGCAAAACCTGCGCATAGGGACGTGATCCGCCGCATCGTCTTCATCGACCCCGACCCGGGGGTTCGCGAGCCTGGCGAACGGATTAGAATGCCGGGTATGTTGAGAACGCTGCTCGCGTCATTGATCGAGATACCCTCGCATGATCCCGTCGGGGATGATCTTGCGCGAGCAGACGAGGTCAATCGCCGCATCAGATTGCTGCGACATGTCGTAAATCTGGCCAGACCAAACATCGGCAACCTGGTTGACGGCATCGTTGTGACCAGCGAAAGCGATCCCCCAACCAGTGCAAAATTCGAAGCCTGGAGGCATGAGGCAAACGAAGCCGCGGCACGAGAATCCGGCATAGCGTATGACAGCTACTTCCGCATCAAGATTTTAAGCGTGTTGAACCATGTCGAAAAACTCATTCAGGCAACGGCTCGGCAAACTGGCGTCACCCTGAACACACAACTGCTTCGATCGACGCTGTCTGCATGGATCGAGCGGCAGGGTACTGTCATGAGACCGTCAGAGAGCCAGGACAGTCCTGCCGGTTTTGACCGGTCTGTGGAAATCCTGATATTGCGAAGCCTGGACGTGGATTTCAGAATCAGACGGATGCGTTTCACCATCCGCCGCCTGAACGAGCTTTACCGGCTCGAACTGGATGACAACCCGCCGGAAAGCGAGCAGCTTGATACGATCAAAGCTGCGTTGTTCGCTATCCAAGAGCAGACCATGAGTTGCTGGGATCCGCGATTTTATGGCGCGGACCTTGCCGCGGCGGTTTCGGCATTGGCTGAAACCATGCACGACAATGAGCAGGACCTTGACGCCAGACTGCAGAGTGTTTTGGAGTCTTTGGGCCAATCGATGGGGCTTGTCGCCATCGACCGCCAGATCGACGAGGTGTTTTCGGTTATGGTGTTGAACTATCTTCAACCTCGCGCGCGCCATGAACTGGTTGTCGCCTATGTCGGGTTTTCGTTTTTTGATCTTCTGACTTTCCCGTTGTTGCAATCCTATGACTATGACGAACTTGAGGAAATTCTGATTGACAGGATCAGCCCTGATGACGCGAACGCCTTGAGGCCAGAGGGTGCGAGCGAATTGCTGAGGGGCACAGGATTTCGGCATTTCAACGCTTTCCTCAGCCGCGCTTATCGCGAGAATGATTACCTCTGGGGTCGTTTGAATGCCGCCGACAGATTGGTCGATATAGTCTCGAACGCGCTTCAGGGTATTGTGCCCGACGGCCAGCTCGACACAGAAAATATCAAGTGTCGCCTGTTTCAGAAAATCCTCGATGCCGAGGCTCCTTTTCTTGGAACCTGCCAGGCGCTGATTGGGGATCTGCACGCAGAAATCAGCGCCCGCTCGTCCGGCTGACATCCCAAACCAGGCAACCCGCGCCGCGTCTTCGCGCTGTCCGTCTCCTGTTCCCCGAATTGTGAGCGCATTCCCCCCTTGATGCCGCTCCGGTTTTTCGGCCTTATTCCTTTCGTGCGCTAAATTCAGGAGTTGCAGCGTCAATGGCAGGACCTTTGCAGGGCTACCGCATCGTCGATCTGACCGCGATGATCTCCGGGCCGCTGGCGACCATGATCCTCGCGGATCAGGGCGCCGACGTCATCAAGATCGAAAGCCCCGGGGGCGGCGACTTTACCCGGCAGGTCTCCAACCGCCGGGCCGGTCTGGCGGCCTCTTTCCTCAACAACAACCGCAACAAGCGCTCGGTTTCACTGAACCTGAAGGACCCGCGCGGCATCGGGATCCTGAAGCGGCTGGTCGCCGATGCCGATGTCTTCGTGCAGAACTTCCGGCCCGGCGTGATCGAACGCATGGGACTGGACGAGGATGAGATCCGAAAGATTGCACCCGAAATCGTCTATGTCTCGATCAGCGGCTTTGGCGAGAAGGGACCCTATGCCCATAAGCCGGTCTATGACCCTCTGGTGCAGGCGCTCTCCGGGCTGACCAGCATACAGGGCGGCGCCGATCAGGAGCGCCCGCGTCTGGTCCGCACGATCCTGCCGGACAAGCTGACCGGCGTGACGGCGTCCCAGGCCATCACCGCCGCCCTGCTGTCGCGCGAACGGACCGGCAAGGGACAGCATGTGCGCCTGTCGATGCTCGACAGCGTGATCGCCTTTCTCTGGAGCTCGGATATGGGCAGCCAGACCTTCGTCGGCGCGGAGTTTCCCCAGCAGACGGCGCAGAGCTTCATCGACCTGATCTACGAAACCAGCGACGGTTATATCAGCGTCGCGGTGCAGTCGGACAAGCAGTGGGAGGGCCTGACCCGTGCCCTGGAAACGCCGGAATGGCTCAAGGATCCCCGCTTTGGGTCGCCCGCGCTGCGGCAGCAGAACATTGACGACCGGCTGGCGCTGACCCAGAGCGTTTTGCGGAACCGAACCTCGGGCGAATGGCTGGCGCGGCTGGAAGCGCAGGACGTGCCCTGCGTTCCTGTCCTGACGCGCAACGACATGATCTCTCATCCGCAGATCGTCGAGAGCGGCATCGTGGTTGAAAGCGATCACCCGCGGGCCGGACGCCTCCGGCAGGCCCGCCCGGCGGCGCGTTTTTCGCGGACCGCGACCGAGCAGCGCAACGCCGGCCCGCTGCTCGGGGAGCACAATGACGAGGTTCTTGCGGATCTGGGCTTCGCTGTGTCCGAAATTGACACTTTGCGCGACGAGGGCGTGCTTGGCGCGGCGGCCGAACCTTTCGACGTTTCTGAAACCGGAACGGATCAATGATCGATTTTTACTACTGGCCGACGCCCAACGGCTGGAAGGTTGCCATCATGCTCGAAGAGCTTGGGGTGCCCTACAACAGCATTCCGGTGAATATTTCCAAGGGCGATCAGTTCAGACCGGAGTTCCTGGCAATCAGCCCGAACAACCGCATGCCGGCGATTGTCGATCACGATGTCGAGGGCGACCCGGTTCCGGTCTTCGAGTCCGGGGCCATTCTCTATTATCTAGCGGAGAAAACCGGGCGTCTGATTCCCGCCGATCCGTTGGGAAAGAAGGAAGCGCTGGAATGGCTGTTCTGGCAGACCGGTAATCAGGGACCGATGGCCGGGCAACTGAGTCATTTCGTGAACTACGCACCGGGCGACGAAGCCTATTCGAAAACCCGCTACGCCAACGAATACGACCGCTGCCTGGGCGTTCTCGACCGCAGGCTGGAGGGCCGCGAGTTCATTCTGGGCGACGACTACTCGATTGTCGACATCATCTGCTGGCCCTGGATTCTGATCGCAAAACCTCTGGGGCGCGACCTGACGCCCTTCGCCAACGTCGCGCGCTGGCGTACGGCGATCAAGGCGCGTCCGGCGGTTCAGCGCGGCGTCGATCTGGGCAAGGAATTCCGCCGTTCGGCACCGCCCAGCGAAGAGGAACGCAAGATCCTCTTCAGCCAGAATGCGGAATCGGTGAAGCAGCAGATTGGCGGCGACAAGGGACGTTGAGAGCCCTTGCGGATAGGTCATTTAGTCGCAGTCGCAACTGAATACATGTTTCCCGCTTTCATCGCCGGCCGCTTTGATGTGCTATTCAAAGGTACCTAAAGCTTTGCCTCTGCCGGGAAAGATCGGATCTCGATGCTGACACGACGTGAATTCATGGCGACTGCGGCCTTTGGGGCTGGCGCCGTTGCGTCGGGTGTGACTCTGGCGGAAACCCTTGCGGGTCAGAGCCGTGCCGGTGGCGAGGCGCCCGCCGATGTCGTGCTGAGACCACGGCGGCTCCAGCATTCGATTCTGCCGGGCACGACAACCGAGGGCATGATGTCCTATGGCGTCAACGCGCCGCCGCCGGTGCTGCGAATGAAGCAGGGCAAGGTCTTCACCGCCGATCTGGTGAACGGTCTCGACGAGGCCACCACGATTCACTGGCACGGACTGCGCATTCCCAACGCCGTCGACGGCGTGCCGTTCCTCACTCAACCCTATGTCTACACCGACGAACGTTTTCGCTATGCCTTCACGCCGCCCGATGCGGGTACCTTCTGGTATCACCCGCACTGCAATACCCTGGAGCAGATGGGCCGGGGGCTGACCGGTCTGCTGATCGTCGAGGAACCGGAAGACCCGGGTTTCGATCTGGATCTGGCGCTTAATCTTCGCGACTTCCGGCTGGGGGACGACGGGCAGTTCATCCGCCAGTTCAAGCCCCGGCTTGCGGCGCGGGGCGGGACGCTCGGCACGGTGCTCACCGCGAACTGGCAGGTCGAACCGCGTTACGATGTTCCTGCGGGTGGTCTGCTGCGTCTGCGTTTGGCCGCCACCGACGTCACGCGCATCTATCGCATTCAAATGCCGGGCGCCGAGGCCAGAGTGATCGCGCTCGACGCCAATCCCGTCCCGGTGCCTTTTGACCTGGAGGTCTATCCCCTTGGCGCGGGTCAGCGCATGGATCTGGCGATTCGTCTGCCGGCCGAGGAAGGGCAGGTTCTGCGGGTGGAGACCCAAAGCGGTGCCGGCCCAAAGGTTCTGGCAAGTCTTGTCACCAAGGGAAGCAATCTCGGCCGCTCGCTGGCAGAACTCCGACCCCTGCCGCCCAACCCGGTAAAGGAACCGGATCTGGCCAACGCGACCTCAATCCCTTTCGAGTTCTCCTGGTCGGCGGAAAAGGCCGGGGTGGAGAGTATATGCGGTTCCCTGGGTTTTTCCTTCTGGGCGATCAACAGGGTGCCCTGGCCCGGCGACGTGCCCGATCCCGGCGGCCCGCTCGCGGTTCTGAAGCAGGGGCAGAGCTACATCTTCAACCTGATCAACCGGACGCCCAATTCCCATCCCATCCACCTGCACGGCATGAGTTTCAGGCTGCTCCGGTCCAATCAGCGCGCGCTGTTGCCGCTGGTGACCGATACGGTTCTGCTGGAAGCTAACGAGCAGATCGACGTGGCGCTGGTGGCGGATAATCCCGGTGACTGGGTTTTCCATTGTCACGTGATCGAGCACCAGAAAACCGGTCTTACGGGCTACATAAAGGTGGTTTGAGGCAGGAAACCGCTATGGCCGGACGTATTTTCTGGCCGTCGGCTTTGGAGCAGCTATATCCTTGATAATGCAACAGGAAACCGGCGACATTTCCGAGTCCCAGACACGCCCGAAAACCCGTGTGCCGAAAACCCGTGTGCCGAAAACCCGCGCGCCGAAAACCCACGTGTCGAAAAACAATGTGGCGGTGGCTGTTTGTCTCGTGGTGCTGTGTATCGGCGTCCTCGCAAAACTTTATCTGGATCTGCCCGGCGCGGGCTATAGCGATTCGATCGCCCTGATCTCGTTTGTCGTTCTGGGACGCGGATATTTCAGGCTGCGGGAACGCTTCCTGCTGACCCTTGCCGCTGCGCTGACACTGGCTGCCTTTGCAACCCGGCCCGATGTGATACCGATGATCGGAGAGGCCCTGGACCGTGCCGCTTTTCTGGCCGCGTTCATGATCCTGCTGTCCCTGTTGCGTGACGGTGCGGTGACATCGCCTTCGGTTCTGTCGGTCGGGCGCTATTTGACCCGCCAGCCACCCGGACGGCGCTATATCGCGCTTCAGACCGGGGGGCATCTGCTCGGCGTCATTCTCAATTTCGGCTGCCTCAGCCTGCTTGGTCCCTTGATTCAGCGCGGTACGCGTGCGGGCTACGAAGAGGCCACGCAGCAGCCGGACGGTCAGCCGGCCCTCAGCGCCGAAAGCCTGGACATGAATGCGAAGATCGCCGCCGTTCGCGAGCAGCGGCAGATTTCAGCCCTGAGCCGCGGCTTTTCCCTGATCATCGCCTGGTCGCCGACAGCAATCACCCAGGCCTTCATTCCGCTGGTTCTGACCGGTGTTCATTCCGGGCGGCTGGCGGCCATGGGAGCCGCGGCTACTCTGGTCCTCTTTCTGGCCGGCTGGCTGGAAGACCGCGCCAGCGGCGCGCGGATCCGTGCGCGGCTTTCCACCCTTGGCCAGCTTCCGGTGCCCAGCCCGCTGCCATTCCCGAAAATGGATTTTCTCCGTTTTGCGCTGGTGTGCTTCACTCTGGCGGTGCTGGCCCTGGCTGTGATCCTTCTGACCGGAAGTGCCACCGTGCCCGCTCTGATGCTAAGCGCACCGGTGGTGACCGCCGTCTGGATCTGGATTCAAAACCGTCATCTGCCCGACAGCTTCCATGCCACTGTGGCGCACGGCCGACAGATTTTCGCCCGGTCGGTTCCCGACAGCTCGCCTGAAGCCCTGACGCTTTCAGTCGCCGGTTATTCCGGGATCATGGCGGCGGGCCTGACCGATGCCGAGGCGGTGGCCTCACTTCTCGGACTGGATGGTATTCCGCCGCTGGCGATCTATCTTGCCGTGACGGCCATCGTGCCTCTGGCGTCCAATCTGGCGATCCCGCCTATTCTGGTCGTGACCTTTCTGGGCAGCCTTTTCTCCGCCCTGCCGCAGTTGGGTCTGGACCCGACTATCCTCGGATTTGCGCTGGTCATGGGGTGGGGGTTGAACCTCACAGCATCACCTTTTGGTGCGACATCTTTGATTCTTGCGCGGGTAACGGGCATTCCCGGCAGGACTTTGTCCTGGCGATGGAATGGGGTCTACAGCCTTATTTTTTATGCAGTTGCGGCGATCTTTCTGACTATATTCAGCTCTCTTTAGCGGCCGGTGGAGAACTAGCTGTTGTATTTTTGGTTTTTCCTGAAAAAATGCCGCCAAACAATGGTTGGGTGCGCGGGGTCGCGTGCCTTTCCGCAAAACCCTGCCATTGAGCAGGACGCGATTGTGCGTGCAGTGAAAGCGCGCCACAGGAAGTAAACACAGGGAGAAGATAAAAATGATGCGTTTCTCATGGAAAACCGCCGTTCTGGCAGGTGTCGCGCTGACTTTCACCGCCGGCGAAGTCGTGGCCGATACGACCTGGAATGCCTCGCTCTGGGGCAAACGCCGGGCCTTTACCGAGCATATGGAAAAACTGTCGGAACTGGTTGCGGAAAAATCGGGTGGCAAGTTTCAGATCAAACTGCACTACGGTGAAGCGATTTCGAAGAACCGTGAAAATCTTGACGGCATCTCCATCGGCGCCTTCGAGATGGCGCAGATCTGCGCCGGATATCACGCCGACAAGAATCCGACGATTACGGTTCTCGAACTTCCGTTCCTGGGTGTCGACACACTGGAGCAGGAGATCAAGGTCTCCAATGCCGTCTATGCGCATCCTGCCGCAAAGAAAGATCTGGCGCGCTGGAATGCCATGTTGCTGATGCCTTCGCCGATGCCGCAGTACAATCTCGCGGGTACCGGTGACGCGCCAAAAACTCTCGCGGACTTCGACGGCATGCGGGTCCGGGCCACCGGTGGTATTGGCCAGGCCTTCCAGAAGGTCGGCGCCGTTCCCACTTCCGTCACCGCGTCGGAAGCCTACAATGCGCTGGAATCCGGCGTTGTCGATTCCGTGGCCTTCGCTCCGCACGCCCATCTGGCCTTCCGGACCGTCGATATTGTCAAATGGTGGACCACGAACCTGAATCCCGGCACCGTCAACTGCCCGATTGTGGCGAACATCGATTCCTATGAAGCGCTTTCCGATGAGGAAAAGGAAATCCTCATGAGCTCGATCCCCGCATCGCTGGATCACTATCTCGCCGCATACGACGGAGTTTATGAAAAGTGGGGACCTGTGCTGGAAAAGAACGGCATCGAAAAGATCAAGTTTGCGAAGTCCGAGATCGATGAGTTCCGCAAGATTGCCGCAGTACCGGGCCGCGATGCCTGGATCAAGAGCATGGCAGATCAGGGAATTCCCGGTCAGGATCTCTACGATCTGGTCGAGAAAACGCTGAGCGAATAGCGATTTCCGGACCAACACAAATCAGCGGCCCCTGCATCAGCGGGGGCCGTTGCTTTTTACGAGAGGAGGATCGTTCTTGATTGAAACATTCAAGAACGTGAATCCTTCTCTGACACTATGAGATTTCGACTGATTAACAATGTTGCCCGCTTCAGGGAACAAGAGATCAGGCTCTAGGGGAAAATCACCATGTCCGGCACATCCGTGAGGACCGATGATTCGGTTCTCTCGCACATTGACCGACAGTTGTTCAAGATAGAGTCCACGCTCAATCTGGCCGCTGGTCTGGTTATCTTCATGCTTATGCTTCTGGCGGTCACGCAGATTCTGGGGCGCAAGATCTTCAACATGCCGATCCCGGGTTTTATCGACTGGGTCGAGCAGTTCATGGTGGTTTTCGCTTTTCTGGGAGTGTCCTATTGCCAGCGGCTGGGCGGGCACATCCGGATGGATATCTTGATCGGCAGGGCGCACGGCCGTCCGCTCTGGCTGGCTGAATTCGTCAGTGTGATTTTGATGATGCTCCTGGTCTCGGCGATGATTTTCGGTGGCTTCATGCATTTTCTGCGGGCCTACAATATCGGCGATTCGACCATTGATATCGCGCTTGCCACCTGGCCGGCCAAGCTGATTGTCCCGGTGGCGCTCAGCCTGCTCTGGCTGCGCCTGCTGGTTCAGCTGGTCTCCTTTGGCCGTGCGTTCGGGCGCCGTGAAGAGTTCCCCGTCGCGGTGCCGATGATCGAAGATGCCGCAACCATCGCCAGACGTGAGGCCGAAGAGGCCATGGGCGATGACCTGGTGGAAGAGGAGGCGGCCCGATGACTTCCTTCGAGATTGGCCTGCTCTTTTCGGCTCTTCTGGTCGTTCTGGTTCTGATCGGCGTGCGTGTGGCGTTCGCCGCCGCTCTGGTGGGGCTGCTCGGACTGATCACACTCCAGTCCCAGCGCCTGGGTTTCGAAAAAGGCGTGGTGGTTGCCATAAAACTGGCCGGCACAATACCGCATTCGAAATCGACGAACTACGCGCTGTCGCTGATCCCGACCTTCATTCTGATCGGTTATCTCGCCTATTTCGCCGGCCTGACGCAAAGCCTGTTCGAGGCCGCCAAGCGCTGGGTCGGCTGGCTGCCAGGCGGTCTGGGCGTGGCGACTGTTTTCGCGACCGCCGGTTTCGCCGCCGTCTCCGGCGCATCGGTTGCCACTTCGGCGGTCTTCGCTCGGATTGCGATTCCCGAAATGCTGAAGGTCGGTTATGACAAGCGCTTCGCCGCCGGCGTTGTTGCGGCAGGCGGTACCCTGGCCTCGCTGATTCCGCCGTCGGCCATTCTGGTGATCTACGCGATCATCGTCGAGCAGTCGGTCGGGCAGCTTCTGTTGGCAGGTTTTCTGCCCGGCGCCGTCTCGGCGCTGATCTATGCCGCGATCGTCATCGGCCTGGCCAAGTGGCGCAAGGATCTTGGCCCACCGGTTACCGGCTTTACCTGGCAGCAGCGCTTCGAGAGCCTGCCGGGAGCTCTGCCGATCGTCGCCGTCGTGCTGATCATTATCTACTGCATCTACTTCGGCTGGGGCACACCCACGGAGGCCGGGGCGCTTGGCGCCTTCGTGGTTCTGCTCATGGCGGTCTGGAAGGGAATGCGCTGGAAGCAGCTCAAGGGAGCGCTGATGGAAAGCGCCAAGCTGACGGTGATGATCTTCACCATCGTCTGGGGCGTCCTGCTTTATGTGCGTTTCCTGGGCTACGCCGAACTGCCGGAAGTCTTCGCCGAATGGATCGCCGGGCTGGATCAGCCGCGCATCGTGACCCTGCTGTTGATCCTGGCCGCCTACGCGATTCTGGGCATGTTCATGGACGCGATCGGCATGCTGCTGCTCACCCTGCCGGTGGTCTATCCGGCAGTGATGGCTCTGGGGTACGATCCGATCTGGTTCGGCATCATCGTCGTCAAGATGGCCGAGCTCTGCCTGATCACGCCACCGATCGGCCTGAACTGTTTTGTCGTCGCCGGGGTCAGACCGGACATATCGGTACAGGATGTTTTCCGGGGGGCGTCGCCGTTCTTCGCCGCCGACGTACTGACCGTCGGCGTGCTGATTGCATTCCCCGAGATCGTGCTGTGGCTGCCGCGGCTGGTTGCCGGCTGAATCAGATTGGCGGCAGGTGTTGCACCAACAGCATCATCTGCCGCCAACCAGCCGCTCGATGGCAAAGCTTCTGGTTTCCTTGGGCGTCTGCAGGACGACATGACTGCTGAGGTTGAGCCCGTCCGGGCCAACCGCCAGCAGCCGGTCGCTGATTGCGGTGTAGGTTGCGATATCGCTGCAGACGAAGCGTAGAAGATAGTCGAACTGGCCGCTGACCTTGTGGCATTCCACCAGTTCCGGAATATCCTCAATCACCGCTTCGAAAGCCTGAAAAGCCCCTTTTTCGTGGCTGGACAGGCTGGCGGTCACGAATACGGTGATGCTCTGGGCGATGCGCTCCATGTCGATCCGGCAGGCGTAACCCTTGATAATTCCCAGCTTCTCGAGCCGTTTGACCCGCTGCAGGCAGGGGCTGGGCGACAGTGCCACCTGATCCGACAGCGCCTGATTGGTGATCCGGCCGTTGTCTTGCAGGACCGTGAGGATTCTGAGATCGATCCGATCCAGCTCATTATGCCGCGTCATCGTTTTCTCCCGCCGGAATATCCAGGCAGTCTTGCTCTGAGTTTCTGCTAACAAGCTGAAATATTGACATTGATTGATTGGCAATGAATACAGCATTTTCTGCTGTCATCCCAGTCGATACCGGCAGGTCCTTCCGTTTCCGTTCTTATCTTCGGCAGCACATAGTTTCGGATGCCTGACATCCTGCGTATGTCATCGCAAGAGAGTCTGTTACCATGTCCGCGCAGGAGAGTGCTCCGGAATGTGAATCAGCCTCTGGATCGCAGTCTGGGAGAACGAAATGTCGGAAGTCGCGCGTAAACTCGCTTTGATCGGGGTGCCGACCGACGTCGGCGCCGGTGTCCGCGGCGCCTGTCTGGCGCCCGAGGCCCTCCGCATCGCCGGCCTTGCCGCCTGCCTGAAGGCGCTTGGCCACGAGGTCAGCGATCTTGGCGACATCGACGGCCCGCCCAATCCGGAAGAACTCTCCGGCAACGGCTGCCGCAATCTGCGCGAGGTCAGTATCTGGTGCAGGCTGCTGCGTGACCGGGTCGCGGAGGTGGCCGGCGACGCCATGACGCCGATCGTTCTCGGCGGCGACCACTGCATCGCCATGGGATCGATTGCCGGTATCGCCAGACACTGCAGCGCGGCGGGCAAGCCGCTCTTCGTTCTCTGGTTCGATGCCCACACCGACTTCAACACCCCGCTGTCGTCGCCGTCCGGCAATGTGCACGGGATGCCGATTGCCGCGCTTTGCGGGCGGATCGACGATCCCGAGTTCGATCTGGGCATGGTGACACCGGTCGTTGACCCCAGTCACATCTATCTCTTTGGCATCCGTTCGGTCGACCAGACCGAAAAGACGTCGCTGGTTGACAGCGGTCTGCGGGTCTACGACATGCGTGCGATCGACGAACGCAGCACCTTCAACATCATGCGGGAAATTCTCAATGAGGTTGCGGCTGCGGACGGGCACCTGCATGTCAGCTTCGATATCGACTTTCTCGATCCGAGCATCGCGCCCGGCGTCGGCACCACGGTTCCGGGCGGCGTAACCTATCGTGAGGCACATCTTTGCATGGAGATGATCGCCGAATCGGGCCTGCTGGGCTCGCTCGATCTTGTCGAACTCAATCCTCTGCTGGACGAACGGAACCGATCCGCCGAGATGCTGGTCGATCTGACCGGCAGCCTGTTCGGCAAGGCGACGTTGCAGCGTTGAGGCAGGGTATTTTCGCGGAGCTTAGATATGGAACTCAAACCCGAAGAGCTGGTTGCGGTCGAAGCCGAACTCGGCGCCCACAACTACAAGCCGCTTGATGTCGTTTTGTCCCGGGGTGAGGGCGTCTGGGTCTGGGATACCGAGGGCAAGCGTTACATGGATTGCCTTTCGGCTTATTCGGCGGTCAATCAGGGACACTGCCACCCGGCGATCCGTCAGGCCCTGATCGATCAGTCCGGCCGTCTCGCCCTGACGTCTCGCGCCTTTCACAACGATCAGCTGGCGCTGTTCTATCAGGAGGTCTGCGCGCTGACCAATTCCCACAAGGTGCTGCCGATGAACAGCGGTGCCGAAGCGGTCGAAAGCGCGATCAAGACGGTCCGCAAGTGGGGATACGAGGTCAAGGGCGTGGCGAAGGATCAGGCGGAAATCATCGTCTGTGCCGATAATTTCCACGGCCGGACCATCGCCATTGTCGGCTTCAGCACCGATCCGGCGGCGCGCGAGGGCTTTGGGCCCTTCGCGCCGGGCTTCAGGATCATTCCCTTCGGCGACGCGGCGGCCCTGGAAGCGGCCATCACCCCGAACACGGTCGGCTTTCTGGTCGAGCCGATTCAGGGCGAGGCGGGGGTCATCATTCCGCCAAGCGGTTATCTGAAGCAGATCCGTGAGATCTGCACCCGGGAAAACGTGGTTCTGATCATGGACGAGATCCAGACCGGCCTCGGCCGTACCGGCAAGCTTCTGGCCGAGGAACACGAGGGCGTGGAAGCCGATCTCACCCTGATCGGCAAGGCGCTTTCCGGCGGCTTCTATCCGGTTTCGGCGGTGCTCTCGAATTCCGAAGTGCTCGGTGTTCTGAAACCCGGCCAGCACGGTTCGACCTTCGGCGGCAATCCCGTGGCCTGCGCCGTCGCCCGCGCCGCGCTGCGGGTTCTGGTCGAGGAAGGCATGATCGAAAACTCCGAACGCATGGGTGCCTGCTTCATGGCCGGCCTGAAGAGCATCCGCAACGATCTGATCAAGGAGGTGCGGGGCCGCGGTCTGATGATCGCCGTCGAATTTCACAAGGAAGCGGGCGGTGCCCGGAAATATTGCGAAGCCCTGCGCGAGGCCGGCATTCTCTGCAAGGAAACCCACGTCAACACCATCCGCTTTGCCCCGCCGCTGATCATCGACAGGATTCAGGTCGACTGGGCACTGGAGCACATAGAGCCGGTTATCCGGATGCAGTAACCGCCCGTCTGGTGGCTTGACCAACCACGGCCTTTGCGCTCTCCTGCCGGGAACAAAACGAATCATTCCGGGAGGCAGAGGGCCGTGGCCAAGGCAAAGCGTAAAGTCATCATCACCTGTGCGATAACCGGATCGATCCACACGCCCTCCATGTCGCCCTATCTGCCGGTGACGGCTGACGAGATTGCCGAAGCGGCGATCGGCGCGGCGGAAGCCGGCGCGGCGATCCTGCATCTTCATGCCCGCGATCCGGAAACCGGCAAGCCGACCCAGGCGACCGAAGCTTTCGAGCAGTTCCTGCCGCGTATCAAGCAGGCGACGAAGTCCGTCGTGAACATCACCACCGGCGGCAGCCCGAGCATGCCGATCGAAGAGCGCATACGTCCGGCGATGCACTTCAAGCCGGAGGTCGCGTCCCTCAACATGGGATCGATGAACTTCGGCATTTATCCGATGCTGGATCGCTTTACCGAGTTCAAGCACGATTGGGAGCGGGCGCATCTGGAGAACTCGCGGGATCTGGTGTTCAGGAACAGTTTTCAGGATATCGAGACCACCCTTAAGGGCGGAAACGAGAACGGCACGCGGTTCGAGTTCGAGTGCTACGACGTTTCGCATCTCTATACACTCGCGCATTTCGTCGACCGCGGGCTGGCGCGGGGGCCGCTGTTTATCCAGACGGTGTTTGGGTTGCTCGGTGGGATCGGCGCGCATCCCGAAGACCTCATGCACATGAAGCGCACGGCGGACCGGCTGTTCGGCGACAATTACCGCTGGTCGGTTCTTGGCGCGGGACGCAACCAGATGCCGCTGGCCTCGATCGGCGCCGCGCAGGGCGCGAACGTCCGGGTCGGGCTGGAGGATTCCCTCTGGATCGCACCGGGCGAGCTGGCGAAAAGCAATGCCGAGCAGGTCACCAAGGTTCGCAAGATCCTCGAAGGCCTGTCCCTCGACATCGCGACGCCGGATGAAGCACGCGAGATGCTTGATCTCAAGGGCGGCGATCAGGTGGCATTTTAAGGGCGAATCGAGCCACTAATACTACGAGGAGGCGAGATGTTTTCCAATGGCATAAAGCCGGGCCTGCGGGTTCTGGTGACGGCCGGGGCGGCGGGGATCGGTCTCGCCATCGCCGAGACCTTCGCCGCCGCCGGAGCCAGACTGCATATCTGCGATATCTCTGACGAAGCACTCGACGCCTGCCGCAAGGCGCATCCCGACTGGGGCGTCTCCAGGTGCGATGTTGCCGATGAACAACAGGTCGCCGGGCTGTTTCAAGAGGTTGAAAGCGGTTTCGGCGGGCTCGATGTCCTGATCAACAACGCCGGGATCGCCGGACCGACCGGCGGCGTCGAGGAGATTACCGCCGCCGACTGGCGCCGCACCGTCGATGTCAATCTCAATGCCCAGTTCTATTGCACCAGTCTGGCGGTGCCGCTGCTGCGCCGGTCGGACGACGCGGCGATCATCTGTATCTCCTCCGTCGCAGGCCGTCTGGGCTATGCCTATCGGACGCCTTACGCGGCCACCAAGTGGGCGGTCATCGGTTTCATGAAAAGTCTGGCCGCCGAACTTGGTCCCGCCGGGATCCGGGTCAATGCGATCCTGCCCGGCATTGTCGAGGGGCCACGGATCGAGCGTGTCATCTCGGCCCGGGCGAAGACACTGGGCGTCAGTTACGGCGAGATGGAACAGGAATATCTCGACAAGGTGTCCCTGCGCAAAATGGTGAGTGCCGGCGATATCGCGAACATGGCTCTGTTCCTCTGCTCTCCGGTAGGGGCGAATATCTCGGGGCAGCCGCTGAGCGTTTGCGGCAACGTCGAAATGCTCTAGCTGTTGCCGGATTAAAGGGCACTGACCCCTCAGTCCTTGTCTGAAAAACAGATGATCTTGTCGAAGTAGTGCGCCAGGGCATGTTTGCGGTCGGGGCTGGAATTGCTGGCGAAGATCACCACGTCGTCGAAAGTCTCCATGCGCTTGAGCAGATAGGAAACTTCCTGGTTCGCATAGCGGTCGTGGGCATGCTTGACGCTGCTGCGTTTGCCGAACAGGGCATCGGCCTCGTCGAAAAACAGCAGCCAGTTTTCTTCGGCTGCGCGATCCAGAAGCTTTGTGAGGTTCTTTTCCGTTTCACCGATATACTTCGAGATCAGGTTCGGAAGATCGATGTAGATCAGCCGTCGGCCGTTGTCCTTGCTCAGAAGAACCGCCGTCAGGGTTTTTCCGGTTCCGGGCGGACCGGAAAAGAGAACCTGGTATCCCTTTCCATCGCCGCCGTGACGCAGGCGTATCTCTCGACGCATTTCTTCGAGCTGCGGCGAAATCCTGTCGTGTGAGGGGACATCCTGCCACGTCAGTTCCGTAGCCAGCTCGCGGGCTGGAAAGGATTTACCCAGGGCTTTCAGAGCCAGGGCCTGTATCTTCTGAGTCATCTGGTTTCTCCCTTTCCGATCGGATAGATGATCGATGATAGCCGCGCAGCACCGGGTACATTCATCTCGTCATCTGCTTCGCAAGAGCCCTTACATCCGCTTGGCGATCTCTTCCAGCATGACCTCGGTGGCGCCGCCGCCGATGGCCTGAACCCGGGCGTCGCGGGCCATACGGTTGATCGTCGTCTCCATCATATATCCGCTTCCACCGTGAAACTGCAGACAATCGTACATGACGTCGTTCACCAGTTCGCCGCAGTAGGCCTTCACCATCGAGACTTCCTTGACGCAGTCGCGGCCCTGCGCGTCCAGCCAGGCTGTGTGATAAACCAGATGGCGCCCGGCCTCGATCCTGGCCGCGAGCATGGCCAGCCGTTGCCGGATGGCGTCTTTCGACCAGAGCGGCGCGCCGAAGGCCTTGCGGATCTTGACATACTCCAGGGTCAGATCGATCGCGGCCTGAGCTTCGCCCATTGCCATGGCGCCCAGCACGATGCGCTCGTTCTGGAAGTTGCTCATGATGGCGTGGAAGCCGCCGCCTTCGCTGCCCAGAAGATTTTCTTCGGGAATGAAAAGATCGGTGAAAACCAGTTCGGCGGTGTCGGAAGACCGCCAGCCGAGCTTGTCGAGTTCGCGGGCGACCGAGAGACCCTCGGCCCCTTTTTCCGCCAGGAACATGGTGACCGAACGCGATGGCTGTTGTTTGCGGTCGGCGTTCGGCCCCGCGCCCTCCAGTTTCGCGGCAATAAAGTAGAGATCGGCGTGCACGCCGTTGGTGATGAAGATCTTCGAGCCGTTGATCCTGTAGCCGCCCTTAACCGGCGTTGCTTTGGTCCGAATGGCTTTGACGTCGGAGCCGGCATCCGGTTCGGTGACGGCGATCGCGGTGATGATCTCGCCCGATACGATGCCGGGCATATACTTTGCCTGCTGCGCTTTGCTTCCGGCGCTGAAGAGATGAACCGAAGCCATGTCGGTATGAACCAGCGCCGTGATCGCAACGCCGGCAAAACCCGATCTGCCGAGTTCCTCGGCCCAGATCACGCTTGCCAGTGTGTCCATTTCCGACCCACCAAAAGCCGCCGGATAGCGGATGCCGAAGAAACCCAGTGCACCCATCTTGCGCAGCAGATCGCGCGGCACGAAGCCTTGGGCTTCCCAGAGATGCCCGTGCGGTTTTATGTCTTTCTCGACAAAGCGGCGGACCTGCGCCCTGAGCATTTCGTGCTCTTCGCACAGGTAGGGCGACAGGCCCGGCAGCGGTTCCGCTGATTGATTTTTTGGTGGATACATGAACGCCTCCCGCCGCCAGCTTGGACGAACGGGCCTTCGTTCGTCAATCGGGCTGTGGCAGGAGGCGTGATGCGGTCTCTTGGGACAGGTCTGTTCCGGTCCGTATCAGGACGGCTTGGACAGACAGCCTGTAAACGCCGTGGACATGTTGCGGATAAGCTGAAAGTAGAGCTCCGGCCCGTCGTGCAGTCCGGCGCCGAGCGGGTCGAGAACCGCGGACTTCGCGTCAGTCCCCTCGATGACCACCTTTACAAGCCGCGGTTCGAACTGAGGCTCGGCGAAGACGCAGGTGCCGCCGAGTTCCCTGACCCGCTTTTGTATTTCCGCAACCCGCTGCGCGCCGGGAATGGCGTCGGGATTGACGGTGATGGAGCCTGCCGCGCTCATGCCGAACCGGGCTTCGAAATACTGATAGGCGTCATGGAACACGACGAAGGGGCTGTTGCGGACAGGTGCCAGCTCGGCGGCTACTTCCGCCGTCAAGGCATCGAGCTGCGTCGCCAGTCTGCGGGCGTTGGTTTCGTAGGTTGCGGCATTCGCCGGATCGATAGTGGCCAGTGTTTCCTCGATTTCATGCACCATGGCCTTGGCATTCAGCGGATCGAGCCAGACATGCATATCGATTTCGTCGTGACCGTGTTCATGTTCGTCGGAATGCCCGTGCTCCTCTGCATGTTCCTTTTCGTCGTGTTCGCTTTTATGGTCGTCATGTTGCTCTGCGTCGTCGTGCCCCTTGGCCTGGTGCCCCTTGGACTGGTGATCGTCATCTTCGTGACCATGGGCCTCGAAGGGACCGCCCTCACGGAATTTCAGCCTGGTCAGGCCGTGCGCCTCGCTCAGCGTCACCAGCTTCGCGTCCTTGCTGAGACTTGCGACCGGTTTGGCCAGAAAGGTCTCGAGTTCGTCACCGATCCAGAAGATCGCTTTCGCCTGCTGCAGTTTCCGGGCATCGGAGGGGCGCAGGCTGTAGGTGTGGGGTGATGCGCCGCCACGCACGATCAGATGAGGACTGCCGACGCCCTGCATGACCGCGGCGACGAGGGAATGAACCGGCTTGATGGAAGCAACCACTGCGTTTTCTTCGAGGGCATGGGCTGACGGTGCCTGGGCGATGGAGCTTACACCACCGCTGAAGACGACAACGCCCATTGCCAGTCCGCGCGCCAGAAGCCGCGCCAGAAGGGGTGCCAGGGCCCTGGTCAGAATTGGCGTTCTTAGTCGTTTCATGCCTGTTTCCTTTCGCTGATCGGGTTTCAGCGCGAGATGGTGAAATGTTATGACATTACATGTCCATTGCGTAATGCTATAACGTATGCGATACAGAACCGCAAGAGGCGGAGTGAGAGCGTTATGTTACAGCAGCAGGTGCCGGCGGAAACACTGGTGGAGACGAAAGGGGTCGGTGTGCAGCGCGCGGGCCGCTGGCTTGTCAGCGGTGTGGACGTCGCGGTCAATCGCGGTGAAATCGTTACCCTGATCGGCCCCAACGGATCGGGCAAGAGCACCACAGCTAGGATTGCGATCGGCGTCTTGAAGCCGGACAGTGGCAGTGTCCGCCGGGCACGGGGCCTGCGTATCGGCTATGTGCCGCAGAAGCTGACGATCGACTGGACCCTGCCGCTGACGGTCGCGCGCCTGATGACGCTCACCGGGCGCCATGCCCCTGTGGAAGTGGCAAAGGCCCTGGAGGAGGTCGGCATTGCGCATCTCGCCGGGGCCGAGGTTCAGCATCTTTCGGGCGGCGAGTTCCAGCGGGCGCTGCTCGCCCGGGCGATGATCGGCAAGCCGGATCTTCTGGTTCTTGACGAGCCCGTTCAGGGCGTCGATTTTGCCGGGGAAGTCGCGCTCTATAAACTGATCAAGCAGATCCGCGACCGGACCAACTGCGGCATTCTGCTGATATCCCACGACCTCCACGTGGTGATGGCCGAGACCGATACGGTGGTCTGCCTCAACGGCCATGTCTGCTGCCGGGGAACCCCGCATTCCGTCGCCGAGAGTCCCGAGTATCTGCAGCTGTTCGGAAGCCGGGCGGCCGAGACTCTGGCGATATACCGCCATCATCACGATCATACGCATCTGTCGGACGGCCGCGTTCAGCGTCCCGATGGAGCGATCCTCGGCGACGGACACCTTCACGGCGATCACGCGCACTGCGATCACAGTCAAGTCGTCCGGACTGATGAAAGCGATGCGCCGGATCCGACCTTGGCCGTGACCGGCGACGGTCGTGCAAGTGCGGCGGGGACCCCCGATGCTCGATGATTTCTTCGTCCGCGCGTTGCTCGCCGGGATCGGTCTGGCCTTGACCACGGGGCCGCTGGGCTGCTTCATCGTCTGGCGGCGGATGGCCTACTTCGGCGACACCATGGCGCATTCGGCGCTGCTGGGGGTTGCGCTGGCCTTTCTGTTCGATATCAATCTGATTGCCGGAGTCTTCATGGTCGCGGCAATGGTCTCCATCATCCTGCTGTTGCTGCAACGGCGCGGCGCCCTGTCCACCGATGCCTTGCTGGGGATTCTCTCGCACTCGACGCTGGCTCTGGGGCTGGTCATGGTCGCCTTCATGACCTGGGTGCGGATCGATCTCATGGGCTTTCTGTTCGGCGATATTCTGGCGGTTTCGCAAGTGGACATCGCTTTCATCTATGGTGGCGGCGCGGTGGTTCTGGGCCTGATTGTCTGGCTGTGGCGGCCGCTGCTGGTGGCAACCGTCAATGCCGAGCTGGCCGAGGCCGAAGGACTTCATCCCGAGCGCTCGCGCCTGATCTTCATGCTGCTGATGGCGACGGTGATTGCCATTGCCATGAAAATCGTCGGGATTCTTCTGATCACCTCGCTGCTGATCATTCCGGCGGCGACGGCCCGCCGTTTTGCCTCGACGCCGGAACAGATGGCGGTGATGGCCTCGCTGCTGGGGGCCGTGGCCGTGGCCGGGGGGCTGTTTGCGTCCCTGCGCCTCGATACGCCGTCCGGCCCGTCGATCGTCGTTGCGGCGCTGGTGTTCTTTCTGCTCAGCCTCTTGCAGCTTCGCGGTCGAAAAGTGCGCATGGCTTCGAACGACGGAAATCCCTCATGACGGCACAGCTCCCCGACCTCACCAAGAATCAGGCACTGGTGTTCGACGACCTGACCCGCGCGGAAGCGCCGCTGAGCGCCTACACGATCCTGGATAATCTGCGCGAACACGGGTTTCGCGCCCCGCTGCAGGTTTACCGTGCCCTCGACAAACTGCTTGAGTACGGGTTGGTTCACCGCCTGGAGAGTCTCAATGCTTTCGTCGCCTGCCGGCACACCCACAAGCATAAAGGCACGATCATCTTCGTGATATGCGGGCGCTGCGGCGACGTCAGCGAACTTACCGATCAGGTCGTCAGCGACCGATTGATGCAGTGTGCGCAGGAGAAGGACTTTGTGGTCGAGAGCGCGATGGTCGAACTGCGCGGCCACTGCGCCGCCTGCGCGGTCTGAGCCGTTATCTCCACCGGTTCTCGCGGCAGGCTTTACTTCAGCAGGTCGAAGGCATCGCCCCAGCAGTCGGCGACCTTATAGCCCTGGGGATAGGGGTCGGAGGGATCGAGCCCGATCTGATGAATGCCGTGGATCCAGCCCCGGCCGGTAACGCGCGGCAGGATCGCCGGGCGTCCGGCGATCGTCGTCGTGCCGGCGATCTCCACATCGAACCTGCTGTCGATGATCGAGCGGGCGGTAAAGCGCTCGCCGACAGCGGCCTCACCGCGGGCGGCCATGACCGCGAGCCGGGCGGCGTTTCCGGTGCCGCAGGGTGAGCGGTCGATGCGTCCGGGCGGCAGGATCGTGGCGCCCTTGAGCTCGCCTTCGGCGTTGTGACCGACAAACATGACGTAGGAAATGCCTTCCAGCCCCGGAATCTCCGGATGCGTAATTTCCAGCTGCCGGTTGATGGCGCGGTGGATGCGGCAGCCAGTGTCGACCAGCTTGCGGGCGCTGTCCGGGCCGATCTCGCAGCCGACGGCCGCTGGATCGACCAGCGCGTAAAAGATGCCGCCAAAGGCGATGTCGACGGAGACTTCCCCGATTCCCTCAACCTCGACCCGGGCATCCAGCTGGTCGGCGAAGGAGGGCGGCATGGCCAGCGACACGCGCTCGCACTTGCCGTCGCGGCAGTGTGCCGTGGCCGTCACCAGTCCGGCGGCGGTGTCCAGGACGACGGTGGTTTCCGGTGTGTGCATCTCCAGGATACCGGTCTCCAGCAGAACCGTGACCAGGCAGATGGCGTTGGAGCCGGACATGGCGTGGGCCTTGTCGCCCTGCAGGACAATGAAACCGGCGTCCGCCTCGGGCCGGGTCGGCGGAAGCAGAAGATTGGTGCTCATCTGGGCATAGCCGCGCGGTTCGAACACCAGAAACCGCCGCAGCGAGTCGTCGACTTCGTTCAGGTGATGCAGCTTCTCCAGCATGGTCGCGCCGGGAACATCCAGCACGCCGCCGGTCACCACGCGCCCAACCTCGCCCTCGGCATGGGCCTCAACCAGATTGACGGTTCTTGTCCAGCGCATTGCATCGGTCCCGTTGTTCGAATCTTCAGCCCGATCTTAGAGCGGCATTGCGGCTTCTGCCAGCGCCTGCGGGATGATCGTCATTTTCCATCGAATGCCTGCAGGCGATCGGATAATGTCAGGTTGAATTGCCGATATGGATGATAGCGGAGATTTCAGATGGGGCGGCTTGCGGGGAAGAATGTGGTCATGACGGCGGCCGGCATGGGGATCGGCCGGGCCTGTGCGATCGCCATGGCCGAGGAGGGTGCGACGGTCTATGCGACCGACATCGATCTGCCGTCGCTCGACAGTCTGGCCGAGATCGGCCCGAGCCTGCAGTGTTCACGCCTTGACGTGACCGATGCGGTCGCGATCAGGGCGCTGCACGAGATGGTGCCGACACCCGATGTGCTGTTCAACTGTGCCGGATACGTGCACGACGGCACGCTGCTGGAAACCGACGACGAGGCCTGGGAGCGTTCCTTCGCCATCAACGTCCGCTCTCATGCGCGCATGATCGAGGCCTTCCTGCCGGCGATGATCGAAAACGGCGGCGGCTCGATCATCAACATGGCAAGCGTGGCCTCCACCCTGACCGGGGTCGCCAGCCGCTGCGCCTACAGCGCCACCAAGGGCGCGGTTCTGGGCCTGACCAAGTCGATTGCGCGGGATTATGTCCAGCAGAAGATCCGCTGCAACGCGGTCTGCCCCGGCACCGTGCTGACACCGTCCCTGAAAGCCCGGATGGCGGCGCGCGGCGACTATGACAAGGCTTACGAGGAAATGCTGGACCGCCAGCCGACGCGGGAGATGACCCATCCCGAGGATATCGCACCGATGGTGGTCTATCTGGCGTCCGATGAGTCCAAAGTCGCGACCGGGCAGTTCTTCGTCGTCGACGGCGGCTGGACCATCTGAGCGCTATTCGTTGAGCGCATGCCTGATCCGCAATGTATGCCGCTGTCCGGAAAGCCAGAAAAACAGCGGGTTTCAGCCTATTTTTACACCTTAACTCTATTTCTGGAATGATAAACAATTGCGTTTTCCACAGGCGTCACTATTTTGAGCCTTACGCCGGTCGCCCAGCCCGGAGCGAGATCTTTCTTGATTTACGCAGTCAAGAATGTAAATTGGCCTCGAATTACACGAAAAAGAGGTTGATTTGCGTTTTCACTGGTTCAGTGAAAAACGATCAGGCTCTTGCCAGATGATGCCAGGATGGCCGCGGCAGATAGGTCGTCGTTGCAATCTGAGAAAGACTGGAGCTGAAGTTGGGTATTGAGATTGAGCTTTTACCGAAAACGGTAACGGCAGAGCGGGTTCTTGATGTCCGTCACTGGACGGATCGTCTGTTCTCCTTCCGGATCACCCGTCCGCCGAGTTTCCGCTTCCGGTCCGGCGAATTCGTGATGATCGGCCTGATGAACGGCGACAAACCGCTGCTGCGGGCCTATTCCATTGCCAGCCCCTCGTGGGATGAGGCTCTGGACTTTTTCTCGATCAAGGTCCCGGACGGCCCGCTGACCAGCCGCCTGCAGAACATTCGGGTGGGCGATACGATCCTGCTGGGGAAAAAGCCCACGGGAACCCTGGTTCTGGATGCCCTGAAACCGGGCAGGAACCTCTATATGCTGTCGACCGGTACCGGGGTCGCGCCCTTTGCCAGCGTTATCCGCGATCCGGAGACTTACGAGAACTTCGATCAGGTGATTCTGACTCAGACCTGCCGGGAAGTGGCGGAGCTGGCCTATGCCGAGCAGTTGGTCAGGGAGGTGTGCGAAGATCCCCTGGTGGGCGAGCAGGCGGCAAGGCAGCTCAGGTTCTTCGCCAGTGCGACGCGCGAAGACTATGTCCATACCGGCCGCATCACCGATCTGATCGAGAACGGCAAGTTCTTCGAGGTCATGGGAACCACACCTTTCAATCCGGAACATGACCGGGTGATGATCTGTGGATCGATGGAGATGATCAGGGACGTAAAGGCCCTGACCGAAAAGGCGGGCCTGGTCGAAGGCGCGAACTCCGCGCCGGGTGATTTCGTCGTCGAGAAGGCTTTCGCCGGATAACACCGAGGTGGTGGTTTCCCTTCTTCGTTACCGGGCGTCTGCAGTTGCCGCGGAGTGACTGCAGGTGCCCGGAACGATCAATGTGAGAGCTGAGAACATGGTAGAAGCTGCCGGTAATCTTCCTGCAAAATCGCCAATTGATCTCCTGCGCACCCGCCGCTCGGTCGTGGTGAAGTGCATGGGCGAGCCGGGGCCGGACAAGGCCCAGCTCGATCTGATCCTGGAGGCCGGAATCCGCGTGCCGGATCACGGCAAGATCGGTCCCTGGCGTTTGCAGGTTTTCGACAAGGCCGCACAGGCGCTGCTGGGCGATCTGCTGGCGAAGGAGTTCGCTGCGCGTGTGCCGGACGCAAACGACAAGCAGATTGCGTTCGAGCGGGACCGGCCGCAAAGAGCCCCGGTCCTGATCGTGGTCAGCAGCAATATCAACAAAGAGCATTCTGTGCCGGAAATCGAGCAGATGCTCTCCTGCGGCGCGGTCTGCATGAATCTGCTCAATGCCGCCACGGCCCTCGGCTATGCCGCGCAGTGGCTGAGCGAATGGCCGGCGTACAACGGCAATGTGAAACGCGCACTGGGCGTGCCTGACGATCAGGGGATCATCGGCTTCATCTATATCGGCACGGCGACCGAGCCGCCGGCGGAACGGGTGCGGGCACAACTCGAAACGGTTGTGAGCTATCCGGATGTGCTTCCGGTGCCGCCGGCAGCTGACTGACTTTCCCGGCTGTCCGGCCCTGCCGGGCAATCAAGGTGGTGAAATGAGAAAAGGCGGGCCTTGCGGGTCCGCCTTCTGCTTTTAGCCGTAGGCCTCAACTCTCTTTGAAGCAGCCGAGGTTTATGAGTCTCAACCTAAGACTCGTACTTGCGGATCACAAAGTGCTTGGTCGTGGTCTCAATCACTTCCCAGTCACCCCGAAAGCCGTTGGGAACAAGAAAAGCATCGCCGGTCTTGAACTCCCGGACAGTGCCGTCTTCGCTGATCAGGCGGCAGTGTCCCGCGACGATGCTGCAGAATTCCTCGCGGTCGATGAGGGCGTGCCACCTGCCGGGCGTGCTGGTCCAGGCCCCGGTAACCAGGGCACCGTCTTCGCTTTGGAAGAAAACGCAGGTGTGATGCTGGGGGTCGCCCGAAACGACACGCTCGGCGGCGACTGGATTGCGAACTTCGTTCATGGGCTCGTCGGTGAAGGCAACAACGGCAAATTTACTGGCGGTCATGATGATCACTTTCGGCGGGTTTGCACTCATACGCACGAAGGCGGGAATGACCCCGCCTTCGTTTCATCGTCTATAGGATGCATAGCTTGTGGAGTAAACCCATCTCGAAGGTTTGCTCCATTCTGGTTGGAATGCCGCAACTTAGAGTGAAGGCTGTGGCCGCATGTCATTGGGGTCGATACCGGCAACAGCAACCGGGGCCTTCATCGCGTCGCGCCGGAAAGGCTCGCCCAGCTCCTGGTTCAGGATCACTTCGATGAAGGTGGTGACCCCGTCTTTCTGCGCTTCACAGGCTTTTTTCAGAGTGGTGGTCAGCTCGTCCTGAGTGGTGACGGTCACACCCTTCAGGCCGCAACCCTCGGCAACCTTGGCATAGCTCAGCTTGGGATCGAGCTCGGTACCGACGAAGTTGTTGCTGTACCACAGCGTCGTATTGCGCTTCTCGGCGCCCCACTGGTAGTTCCGGAAGATCACCATGGTGATTGCCGGCCAGTCGTCCCGGCCGATCGAGGTCATCTCGTTCATGGAGATTCCGAAGGCGCCGTCGCCGGCAAAGCCGACAACCGGGGTGTCCGGGCAGCCGATCTTGGCGCCGATGACCGCCGGAAAACCGTAACCGCAGGGACCGAACAGGCCCGGTGCCAGGTACTTCCGGCCTGCTTCGAAGGTCGGATAGGCATTGCCGATCGCGCAGTTGTTGCCGATGTCGCTGGAAATGATCGCTTCCTTGGGCAGACCGGCCTGGATTGCCCGCCAGGCCTGACGCGGTGACAGACGGTCCGCATCGCGGGTGCGGGCGTCTTCGTTCCAGGTGGTGCCGGGATCGTCGTCTTCATGATCCATGCTGCTGAGCGCCTGGAGCCAGGCCGACTTGGTCTGATGGATCGTGGCCTTGCGGGCATCGCGATCTTTGTCGCCCGCTGTTGGCGAGAGCTGATCGAGTATCTGCTGTGCGACCATCCTGGCGTCGCCGCAGATGCCGACAGTGACCTTCTTGGTCAGGCCGATGCGGTCGGAATTGATGTCGACCTGGATGATCCTGGCGTCCTTCGGCCAGTAGTCGATGCCATAGCCAGGCAGGGTGGAGAAGGGGTTGAGGCGGGTGCCCAGAGCCAGCACCACGTCGGCCTGTGCAATCAGCTCCATGCCCGCTTTCGAGCCGTTGTAGCCCAGCGGACCGGCGGCCAGGGGATGGCTGCCCGGGAAGCTGTCATTGTGCTGGTAGCCGCTGCATACCGGTGCGTCCAGACGCTCGGCGAGCGCCACGCAGTCGGGGATCGCGTTGCCGATCACGACGCC
>Ga0214472_10001451_pt1 | contig 26613 bp, 29 predicted proteins | sample RVTome_6_FD_207662 | JGI IMG/M metagenome (GOLD analysis project Ga0214472, IMG submission 207662) | Soil microbial communities from uranium-contaminated site in the Upper Colorado River Basin, Wyoming, United States - RVT140D175 | ecosystem: Environmental > Terrestrial > Soil > Contaminated >...
AGGTAACATAGCCAAGAGCTATCACGGCGATCACAAAAACGACCAGCACACCTCTCAAGATTCTCTTTAAGATATTTCTCATACCTTTAAAGGCTTGTTTATTTTTGGCGGAAATGAGTTAGGGTGATATAAGCCCGACTATACCTCTCATGCCGACTCATTCCTAAGCGCAATACTTTCAACTGAACAGCGCAACGCGATAAACACCAGAATACCGATCATGATATGTGGACCATTAAGCAGAATATTGCCCACAACCCCCTGACCTACAGCAAAACCATTCACCACAAAAAACAGCGCGTCCAGTGAATAATACCCACCAACCAGCATCAAATACTTGACTGTCCACCGGTAACCCAATATCAATGCGGCAGCACCAATCAGGCCGGAAATGCCATGGGTAATATCATCCAGCAGTGAGATCTTGAATAAACCAAACATCAGCCACTCATTCTTCACATCCGTATCCACCAAAACACCGGGTATCCGTTCTATCAATACAATGGCAATAAAAAGCGCAGTTAAAAACATCGCTATATATTTCGCTGTTTTCATATATTCCCCCCCTTAGAGATCCCTAAATATTGAGCCTAGCTTTCACGTTATCCCGGGGTCGATCCGGAACCTATTTTCAATATATCATTTCTTCTTAACAACAAACTCGATATTAACATTGGCCTTATAGACCAATTCCCCAAACGTAGATGCACCGCCTTCCGTTGCGGTAATAGAATCACTACCCACAGAAGAAAATGACATCATAGGGGATTCAGAAAAACTTCCGGAACCGTATTTGCTCATCCTCATTTGATCAGCAACCACAGGTTCGGCTTTTGTTTCAGTGATATTATGAGGAACCAAGACAACATTCAGAGATTCTTCATAGTCCTTCTTTTTCGTCATCGCATCTTCTAATGCCTTACGTGTAGCTGTGCGCTTTAACACATCCTCCTCCGAATGCTTGACTGTTGTCTTGGCATACGCGACATCACGCCATTTATCGACAACAGTTGACACCATTTCAAACTCCTTCTCGCTTGAAACCTTAACGCTTATCTTATTAACCACCTCATAACTTTTCGGCTTACTGCCGAAAACACCATAAACGGGTGTTGATGAGAATTTCTCAGAAGTGATCTTGTCATTTGATATCCCCTGGGCCTTAAGATAATCGACCACCTCCACCCTCAAAGCCTTATTCTTTTGCAAAGCTGTCTGAAAGGAATCATCTGTTGATTTCACCACAAAGACAATATTTGCCTCATCTGCCGCTGCTTTCACCTCCCCCATGCCTTGGATAACTACACGCCCAGGCGCATCCGCCAGATATTCCATCAACTGATCAGGCGTGCCCCTCAGTTCCGGTGCAGCCAATGCAGCATGAGCAAAGCAGGCGAAGAATAAAATTCCAATATAACGTTTCATGAACCCTCCCATCTTTCTATAAATTGTTATTAATAACAAACTAACCATGCCAAATACCGAACCCAAGTTGGCGACAAATTCAACCTGCATGCACTTTCAAGAACTCATAAATCGGCGGCCAATATAGCTGCCTATACCTGTCATGTATATCATTATGATCAGCACCATCAATCTTTATAAATTTCTTATCAACAGGCGCATTATCATAAATCTCCTTGCCCATTGAGAACGGGATAACGCGATCATTAGTACCATGGATCACCAAAAGTGGCGCCTTAATATTTTTCATCTTTGAAAGATTGTTAAAGGAATCGCCCGCCAAGGAAGAAACAGAACTCAACCCGGCAGCATTTGCTTGCGCCTCCCCACTGGTCAGTGGGGTAACGAGAATCAAGCCACCGATCTCTTTAAACTGGGAGGTATTAATCGCGACAGTGGTGCCAATTGAACGCCCAAAAATAATAACTTTATTGGGTGAAAAACCCAAATCCTTTGTCACATACTCAAATACTGCGTTGCCATCTTTATAAACCCCTTCCTCGCTTGGGCTACCCTCACTCTTGCCATAGCCACGATAACTCACTCCAACAACATTTACACCAAACCTCCTAAGTTGAGCTAATTCAGGAATGCGATGATAAATATTACCTGCGTTACCATGAAAATAAATCACCACATTGCCTGAACCAGAGGCAGGCAAGTACAGGCATTGGATTTTTACATTATCTTCAGTTCTTATGAATTTTTCTTCTATCCCGACCGGCAACTTATCTGTGGGAATGGTATTCACAGCATCAGGATGAAATGCCATTTTATTTACAATGGACTTACATCCGATCAAAACTATTGAAAAGAATATTAAGACTATTATTTTTTTCATGGTTCTCTGAATTATTTATAAATAGACTTGACCAGTATACCGCTCCATGAATATTAGCAAAACTGTGATTTAACCCTGGTTAAACACGGGAATCCAGGCTTTCCATTATCCCATTCAGCCCACATTCAGTCATGGTTAGTTATGTTTGCCACCGACAACACTGCAAAATCCAAACATAACGAAGGAGGCAACTATGATCCCCAAGATACTGAGCACTGCAGTTCTGGCCGTGGCAACCACGCTCACCGCACCACTGGTGCTCGCAGATCGCGATGACCGCAACGAATACCGCAAGCCCCGTGCACATCAGGTGGAAGAGCGTTATTCACGCCACGATCACGGACAGCGCCACGGCTGGCACAAGCACAGATATAACCACAAGCATGGCAGACACCAACACCAGCACTACACCGAGAATCGTGAATATTACAATTATGATCAGCGCAACAGACGTAATTATGAACACCACCATACACACCAACATTCCAGCTCTGCAGCACCCATAATATTCGGTAGCGTCATTGGCGGCGTGGTGGGACATGAGATCGGCTATGGTAATCCCGGCCACACAGCCGTCGGCGCGGTAATAGGCACCATGATCGGCTACGACATCGCACTCCATAGAAGGCTGGATTGATCTTTAAAAAGTTATCCTGTCCCTGGTTGTAATACTTAACCAGCATTCCGCGCGCGTGACAATAGACGTGCCACCACCGTGACCACCGCAAGCACGACAGCCCCCGCGAGGATACCGGCAAGGGTGTTGAGCACAAGAGGGGTGATAGCAGCGAGCAGGCCACCGACCACTGGCGCGCCGCGAACGTATTCCACCGTGTGATGCAGCAACGATTCCGCACCAGGCACACCATGGAGCAGGATGCTGCCACCAACAATGAACATGGCGATGGTGCCGACGACGGACAGCGTCTTCATCAGATATGGCGCACTGCGCAGCATAGCCGAGCCGAGGCTGCGCTTGAAACGGCCCCAGGGGCCAGCGGTGGAGTCTTTCAGTAAATGCAGTCCTGTATCGTCGATCTTCACGATCCCGGCGACCAGGGCGTAGACACCGATAGTCATGAGAACGGCGATGCCGGAAAGCACGGCGATCTGCATACCGAGCGAGGCGTCCTTCACGGTGCCGAGCGCGATGACGATAATCTCTGCAGAGAGAATGAAGTCGGTGCGTATCGCGCCCTTGATCTTCTCTTGCTCGAAGGCGACCAGATCGATATTGGGATCGGTCAGGGCCTTGAGTTTTTCAACGTGCGCGGCCTCTTCCTGCGCAGGATCCGCCAGGAAGCGATGCGCGAGTTTTTCAAAACCTTCGTAGCACAGAAAGGCCCCGCCCACCATCAAAAGTGGAATAATGGCCCACGGGATCAGTGCGCTGATCAGAAGCGCGGCTGGCACCAGGATCATCTTGTTCTTCATCGAGCCCTTGGCCACGGCCAACACGACAGGCAGTTCGCGCTCGGCGTGTAACCCGGCCACTTGCTGCGCACTTAGCGCCAGGTCGTCACCAAGAACTCCGGCAGTCTTTTTCGCAGCCACGCGCGTCATCAACGACACATCATCGAGCACAGTGGCGATGTCATCCAGCAGTGCAAGCAGGCTCATTCCGGCCACAACGAGACTCCCTTGATCAAAGAAAATAAGTGATCGGCGTGCAAAGCAACCGCCAAATCACCCATGTAGACAAGCGGCTGTTCTTTTTTGCCAGCAACGCGCTTTATGATATTACCCAAAACACTCAAAACTTTACATTCTGTATTTCAAAACAAGTTGATCCGGCCAATGTCGCGACCTGAGCCAACAATACCAAGGGGCCGCAGTTAAGCGGCCCCGATCTCTAACTGTCATTTCGCCTGTTTAATTTTCATTTCATCTTTTTTTCGAGCGTTAGCGACTTGTACCCTGAGGGTAGAAATCCTTATCTCTCACGTAGTGAGAAATTTTCAAAGATTTCTCGTTAAATCATAATTGAGGTCGGAACGTAATTGTTTCTAATAATAGATAACTATGATCTGACCCTGGCTGTTTTAACTATTTTTTATACCTCCAAACTTGATTATTTCTTAGTAAGTCGTGCTAGTTGGTGCCCAACCTGTTGCCAAGGTAACCGTCTATCTGCTCTTTTCATTTTATCATAGGCTTGCCGAGCCTCATCGATACTAATAAATTTTTCATCGGTCATACGCTCGATTAACCACAGCGTCCCACACACATCAACGCTTTCCCTCTCAGCTGCTTCTCGTAAATGCTTATCTCCGGTCAACAAAGGACAGTTTTCTTGCCTGGCCAAAGCAAGCGCGAATAAATCCATCTGACTTGGTCGTTGATAACGCTGACCAAGCTCATAAACATCTTTCACCGCTTCTTCCCGCAACACTAAAACTTCTAATCCATACTCAGGTAACTCGGGATGGTTTTCCTCCAACTCTTCTACAAATAGGATATCTGGCACCCCAAATCTTTCTGGCAGTTGGAACATATCTATTAGTAATTGTCCAACTTCCATATCTATGAGTACGTTGGCATCACTGATTATTAATCGCTTTAGTTGCATCAGGATATTCCATATTTCGACAAGCACTAAGCTCAGACAAAGACATACCTAACAGTTCTGCGGCCTTTGTTTCGCCAATTAGGTCCTCAGCTAATGCACGATACACAAGCTGTTTAAACAGACGAGTTTTCTCTTGACCATATTGAGGGCCAGGTTCCTTTTCTTTCCATCCGTTCGCACGAAACATCTGCCATAGTTCACGCATCCGTTGTTGTGGCAATATACCAAGATCTCGTGCACGATATGTCCAGCCACCCATACTCAAACCAAACTCAAATTTTAATAGCATTAATTCTTGAGGTTCCAACCATGAACGGCGTTCACCAAGTGCTTCAAACACTTTCTCTTTTGGTACTATGAATGCACCGGCGAATCGATTGCATGCCGTTTCTTCATCCATATTTTTAGCAAGTCGTCCGTGCATGACCAAATGGCCTAACTCATGAGCGAGTGTAAATCGCTGACGATCGCCTGGTGAATCTTCGTTTATTACAATTACAGGCATCCCATCGGCCTTAGCCGCGAATCCGTCGAATTTCATATCTCCACGGTAATGAGCAACAAAAACTTTGATGCCACGCGATTCAAAGGTGTCAATAAGATCAGGGATAGGATTTAACCCTAACTGCCATGCCCCTCGAACTGCATTAGCAACTTCCTCAATTTGATCGTAGTTTTTAATTCGAGCTGGAACTTCTACTGGAACACCAAATGGCTTAGACCAAGGTGTTGGTAGAAAATCCTCTAACTCTAGCCAGCGTTCAACCTGATCCTGAGCACCAGCCAGTATCTTATTTTTCTCTTTTACAGGAATATCAGGATGTGTTCGATATTCAACTTCTTTTAATTCCACTTGAGTGTGCCGAAAGAAATATTCTGTTCGCACGCCCAATGCTTTTGCCAACGCAAGCAATACGTCTGATGAAGGGACGCTCTGGTTATTTTCGTATTTGGAGATCGCCATTGCACTAACTCCAGCACGCTCAGCCAAGGCCCGTGTAGAAAGCCCAAATGCTGTACGTGCTTGTTTTATACGGTCACCTATCATATATTTGTCTCCTGGTTTACAGTACTTGACATATTTATCGTATTTTGTAAACTATACTTGAATTGTTTAGCGTAGGTCAATACCTAAGTTATATTTTATTATTTAAATACAGGAGGTTAATAAAATGGCTACAAATCCCCCACCTGGTGATGGACATCGTAAAGGCGCCATACGTGATCGTTCTCAAACCTATAATCCACAAAATGATCGCTGGGTAAAACGCGATAAAGAGACGGGCCAGTTTATTGATCAAAAAGCTGACAAAAACCACCCTTTTAAAGGAGTGAGAAAAGAGAAATAGCAAACTATTATTCGATAGGAGGTTTCCGATGAATAAGATCCAAGGCGCAGTCATAAAAGAACAAGGTGTTACTTTTGCCATCACTGTCGTGAAAAGACATATATTGAACTCGCAGATACAATGCCTACAAGTCACACAATCATTTCAGCCCCTCTTCCCAGGCATACCTATTGTACTGATGGGGCAAGACTCCCGTGGCATTCCCACATATTGGGGTCGTAGAGATATTGTGAATTTTCTGAGTAAAATTCATATGAACCGTATCCCTTGGAAAGAATATACGTTTAATTGAGTGCAATGAGGTGATTAAATGAACGGTCCTACCCATCAAATTGCAGGCGCGATAACAGCGCTTGCTGTAACCCAAACCGATGCTTCGCAAAAATGGTGTGCCTTACATCATCCTGCTATTGCGATACCTGCCGGTATATTCTTAGGAACATTGCCGGATATAATTGAGCCTGCTTTAGGGAATCCGAATCATCGACAATTCTTCCACAGCGTCACAGTTCTCTGTGTACTGACCGCAGGTATATACAAGACTTATCATTGGAAACCTCAGAATGAAATCGAAAAGTTAATACGGTGCGTAATGCTAGTTGGAGGTACAGCATATATAAGCCATCTAATCCTGGATGCACTGACCAGCAAATCATTACCACTCGTTGGTAAACTTTAGTAATAAAACCGCGTTGGCAAACTGAAAACTATTGATTTCATGCACTTGACCATATTTCGGATAATAACTCTGCTTGCTCGAGTACTGTCTGCGTCGCCTTTTCCTGCTTGTCAGGTGGGTATCCATATTTGCGAAGAATACGCTTGACGATGACTCGAAGTTGCGCACGCACATTCTCACGCATGGTCCAGTCGATAGTGACGTTTTTCTTCACGGTCTCCACCAGCTCGCGGGCAATATGCACCAATGTCGGTTCACCGAGCACTTTGACGGCGCTGTCGTTGACTTCCAGCGCGTCGTAGAAAGCCAGCTCGTCTTCATTTAGTTTTAAGTCCTCACCGCGCTTGTTGGCGGCGCGCATGTCTTTGGCGAGCTGGATCAGTTCTTCGATCACTTGGGCGGTTTCGATGGCGCGGTTCTGGTATTTCCGCACGGCCTGTTCCAGCAGTTCGGCGAAGGAACGTGCCTGGACCACGTTGCGCCTTGATCTGTTCTTGATCTCGCCCTTGAGTAGCTTTTGCAGCAACTCCACAGCAAGGTTACGCTGGGGCATGTCGCGCACCTCGGCCAGGAATTCGTCGGAGAGGATGGAAATATCAGGCTTCTTGAGACCGGCGGCGGCGAAGATGTCGATCACTTCATCGGAGACCACCGCCTTCGAGATGATCTGCCGGATGGCGTGTTCTAGCTCTTCGTCGGTCTTGCGTTCGCCGGGGGTGCTCTTGGCGAGGACGGCCCGGACAGCCTGGAAGAAGCCCACGTCGTCACGAATACTCATCGCTTCTTCGTGGGGTACGGCGAGCGCGAACGCCTGCGATAGCTCAGTCACGGCACGGAGCAGCCGGTTCTTGCCGTCCTCTTGCGCGAGGATATGTTCTTGCGCGGCCGGCAGCAGCGACAGACGCTCCTGCGGTGTGCCGGTCATCCACTTGGCCCAGTCGAATCCATGGAACAGTCCTAAACAGACTTCGTATTTCTCCATCATCACCGCCACGGCCTCGGCCTGGTCCAGCGCCGTTTTGCCGGTGCCGCCGCTCTCGGTATAGGTCGCGAGCGCCTTCTTGAGTTCGTCGGCCAGTCCCAAGTAGTCCACCACCAGCCCGCCGGGCTTGTCCTTGAATACGCGGTTCACGCGCGCGATGGCCTGCATGAGCCCGTGGCCGCGCATCGGCTTGTCCACGTACATGGTGTGCAGGCTCGGGGCGTCGAAGCCGGTGAGCCACATGTCGCGCACGATGACGAGCCGGAACGGGTCTTTGGCGGTGCGAAAACGCAGCGCCATGTCTTCGCGGCGCTTCTTGTTACGGATGTGCTGCTGCCATTCCAGCGGGTCCGTGGCCGAGCCGGTCATGATGACTTTCATCGAGCCCTGATCATCCGATTCACGGGCCCAATCCGGCCGCAGCTTGGCAATGGCGTTGTACAAATCGACGCAGATACGCCTGCTCATGCACACAACCATTCCCTTGCCTTCGAGCGCGGCGAGGCGGTTCTCGAAGTGGTCCACCAGGTCGCGGGCGATGAGCTTGATGCGATTCTCCGATCCGACCACGGCCTCGAGCTGCGCCCACTTGCTCTTGAGCTTCTCCTTGCGCTCGACTTCCTCCCCTTCGGTCGCCTCCTCGAACTGCGGGTCGATCTTCGGCCGCTCGGTCTCTTTCAGTTCAAGCTTCGCCAACCGGCTTTCGTAGTAGATCGGTACGGTGGCCTTGTCTGCCACCGCCCGCTGGATGTCGTAAATGCTGATGTAGTCGCCGAACACAGCGCGGGTATTGGCATCGGACTTCTCAATGGGCGTGCCAGTGAAGCCAATGAACGAGGCATGCGGTAGCGCATCTCGCATGTGCCGGGCGTAGCCGTCGATGAAGTCGTACTGGCTGCGGTGTGCCTCGTCGGCGATGACGACGATGTTGCGCCGCTCAGAAAGCACCTCCATTCTTCCCCCTCTCCCTCCGGGATACCGAAGGGTAGGGGCTTCATCAGAGGGTTGGGGTGAGGGCCAGCCATTACTCCCCTCTCCCTCCGGGAGAGGGGCCGGGGGTGAGGGCGGGAAGAATTTCTGGATGGTGGTAAACACCACGCCACCGGAAGCGACCTTCAATTTCTCGCGCAGGTCGGCGCGGTCAGCGGCCTGCACCGGCGGTTGGCGCAACAGCTCGCGACACGCGGCAAACGTGCCGAACAACTGGTCGTCCAAATCATTGCGGTCGGTGATGACGACGATAGTGGGGTTCTCCATTGCCGGATGCAGGATCACTCGCCCGGCGTAAAAGGCCATGGTCAGGCTCTTACCCGACCCTTGCGTGTGCCACACCACGCCCACGCGTCGATCGCCGGGGTCGCCGCCGGGTTTCAGGCCGGACTCCCAGCGGCCCTGTTCGTCTTTAATGTCTTTGCGCGTCGCTTGCTGCGCGGCGCGCAACGTTTCTTCCACCGCCACATTCACGGCGTGATACTGGTGGTAGCCCGCCATCTTCTTGATGAGTTTGCTGTGCCCCGCATCCTCAAACACAATGAAGTACCGCAGCAGATCGAGGAAGCGGCGCTTCTCGAATACACCTTCCAACACCACCTGCAACTCGGCGAGCTTCGACGAGGCGTCCTCGCGCCCCGTGATTGTGCGCCACGGCTTGAACCATTCCTTGCCCGCACCGACGGCGCCAATGCGCGCCTCCATGCCATCGGAAACCACCAAGGCGGCGTTGGTGGCAAAGAGCGAGGGAATCTGTGTTTGGTAGGTCTGGAACTGCTGCCACGCGCTCCAGATGGTGGCGTTTTCGTCGGCGGGGTTCTTGAGCTCGATCACCGCCAACGGAAGGCCGTTGACGAACAACACCACATCCGGCCGGCGGGTGTTCTGGCCCTCGGCCACAGTGAACTGATTGACGGCCAGCCAGTCGTTGTTGCCGGGTTTGTCGAAGTCGATTAGCCTCGCCTGCGCACCGGCGATGAAACCGTCCTTGCGTCGGTACTCCACCGTCACACCATCCACCAGAATCCGGTGCACGGCGCGGTTGCGCTCCAGCAGTGATGGCGCGTCGGTGCGCGTCAGCTTGCGAAATGCGTCTTCTAACGCTTCGGAAGGTAGGTCAGGATTGAGGCGGGCCAGCGCCTGGCGCAAGCGGTCTTCCAGAACGACGTCGCGATAGTTCGGGTCATTGCGCTCGGCGGTGGGCTCGCCTGCGGCAATATCAGGGCCGTGTAATACCGCATAGCCGAGTGACTCCAACCAGGCAAGAGCGGCATCTTCGACAATGGATTCGGTAATAGTCGACACGGTTTGCACCTAAATAAGAAGTTCTTTATATTTCAGTTTGTTACAAAATATTCCTCGGTATCGCGAGTGTTCTGCCTAAATAAAAGCTACGCCCAGAAAGGTACATAGCGGGCATACCGCTTCGATCCGGATTCTGGGTTATCCAGCTTGACCAGTCCCACGTCAGTGCAGTCCCGGATAATCCGTGAGGCGGTTCATGCACGCACCAACCCCGGTTTGAGCCCCAATCGTTCCCGGAACTCCTGCGGAATGTCACCCCAATGCTCGATCAGCAGATCGACCAGCTGGCGACCATTGATAAGGCCGATACGAGGAAAGCCCGGCTCGAGTGCAATATCGGCAGCGGCTGCCTGAAAGTCCGCCGTCGTGATAAACGCGCCCTGCCCGCCAAACGGGATCGCCTGACGAAGCTGCCTGACGATATTCGCGTTGACCTTGGAACCAACCTTGTAACGTTTGGCCTGCACAAAAATCTTCACCTTGGCGAGGTTCGCGACATTGAGTTCACCGGTGGCATCGACGCCACCGTCGCCTACCTTGCCCGTCACTTCCGAGCCCTCGAAACCGAGCACCGTCAGGAGATGACCGACCAGGATCTCGAATTCCTTGTCATCAAGTTCGAGCACCTGCTCAAGAACGACGTGATATGGATCATATTCAGCCGCCGGCGGTTTCGAACTCAGATCGGTGCGCCCGACAGCAAGCAGAAACTCGTCGCGCTGTGAGACCGCGAAAACGGTGAGCGACGACCGGATCGTGTTCTGAAAGGGGACCGAGAAATCGCCGCGCTTCAGCCATTCCTTCGCCCATGCCACGCGCCGGCGGTGCCGGTAAGGGCAGCCGTCATCGGCTGTGGTGTAGAAGTACGATGGGTCGGGCTCGACCTGACCATAGTGCAGCCACTCGGTATCGGCGGCTGGCGTGATTACATAGTCGCCCGGCAGGATCTCCAACAGAAAGCGTGCGATCTGCCCGACTTGCTGGCCAATGACGATGTTGCTGGTATCCTCCGGACGCGCCTGCCTGTAAAGGGGATAGAGTTCGTCGCGCGATCTGATGCCGGAGAGATCGACCTTTGACAACCAGCCAATCGCCACATAGCCGCCCTCGACAAACTGCTTTGTGTAAGTACCGAAATCGGCACGAACGCACCAGACATTGGTCATTAGCTTACCTCCAAGGGAATCCGTGGTCTGTCCCCTATCGGGCACGTGGGCTGCCCTTCGGCGACGGTGAACTGATTGACGGCCAGCCAGTCGTTATTGTCTGGCTTGCCTGCTTGTGCGTCGCACGCAGACAGGTCGAAGTCGATCACCTTCGCCTGCGCACCAGCGATGGAACCATCCTTGCGGCGGTACTCCACCGTCACGCCATCCACCAGCATCCGGTGCACGGCACGGTTGCGCTCCAGCAGCGACGGCGCGTCGGTGCGCGTTAGCTTGCGGTAGGCGTCTTCGAGGACTTCGGCAGGCAGTTCGGGATTAAGGCGCGCCAGTGCCTGGCGCAAGCGGCCCTCCAACACCACGTCGCGATAGTTCGGGTCGCTGCGCCTGTCTGCGTGCGGACACGCACAGGCAGGCTCGGCAGCAGGCTCGCCAGCGGCGATGGCAGGGCCATTCACTACCGCATAACCCAAGGTCTCCAACCAACCCAGAGCAGCATCCTCAACGAGCGATTCGGAGATAGTAGTCATCAAGACTTATGGAACTCAAGCACAATCTCACGCCTCATGCGAACATCCAATGCCGCACGCGTCGCGTTCCTTTTTGGTGGCGGCAAATATCGGCGATTAGCCGGCAAAGCTCTTGAGTGTCTCGAACGAAGCTTCAGTCCATACTCATCAGCCACAGCAGTAACGATCATGGAATTACGGACAAAGGTGCCACGGATCATGGAATCACCCACGACGTAAACTGCGCGACCATCTCTTCGTAGAACGCGCGAGACTTCTGACAATGCACTACCCATATCCCAAACGTATTGGGCCAAAAGTGCGCTGTCACGACTAGGAAGCTCGGGCTTGAGACCAAGTTGCTTTATCAGAGATTTCACCCAAGCAACCTCTAATGCTTGCTTGGAAGATGCTTCTGTCCCAACACTCTTGCTACGAATACGGCGAAGCTCGCTAATGTTATATCCCATCCATACAAGAGAGAATTTGCTACACCGCATGTAGTCAATAGCGTTGAGATATGGCGGTGAGGTAAGCACAAGATCGATTGACTCATCGTCGATATCTAACCTGCGGGCGTCGCCTCGCTTGACAATGGCTTTGGGTCCAACCATCCCTGATTGTCGCTGAGGACAATTCTCGATAACGATCTGTACTGCCGCAATGAAGCGATTAAACGGTAGAACAGGCGCCCGCGTAAATACCCGATGAGGCCGACTGTGTGATAAGTCCATCGCCAGTGACGCACCAGCTTGCTTCGTTATGATAAGCCGGGAAAACCCACACCACAGCACATTACGTATAGCCTCATCATGGACCCGGCGAATTGCTCCGGACAGCGCGGCTAGTTGGCGTCGCGCATAGTCGTCGAACCAATACCGGATGAATCGGCGAGTCTCATCGTCGCTTCCCGGCGGATATGCCTGCCCCGCCGAAAGCAATCTAAACGCCGCTTTTGCTCGACACAAAACCTCGGCGGCTTTATCGCTGACCCGCTCAGCATCGACCGTTCGAGTCCACACTCCTGCCAGCAGGACTGCGAGCGGATCAAGGTCCACGCCAAGAGCTCTATGTCCCTTGGCACGCGCAACCGCGAGAACCGTCCCGGAACCTGCCATCGGATCTAGTACGCGGAGCGGGCTATTGCTCTCACCCAAAGCATCAAGCGCGATTCCTGCCGCCATGCGCGCTGGAAATGGATGAATCGTGCCACGCCCTAGAGTTTCAAAAATGGTGTTTTTATGCGACTTCAACATACTGTAGATGATCCCTTAAAGAATATGGATATTCGTGCACGTTTTATATGCCATTATTGTTCAGTAAAGTGAGCCTTAGTCGCTGACTCTATCGCTGCAAGGACGTTCTCAGGACTCTGGTTTAATTCTACAGTCCTGTCAGTAGCGCTAATCTCATATCTGGCCATCGCTGCCATGGCCTTGCATAACTCGATAAGTTCGTCGTTAGTGCTCACCTTGTAAGGTGGCATCTCTTTACCAAGCGCGACTCGCAATGCGCCATATTCCACCGCCGCCATTTCGTATTCTTGCTGCAACGAATGGATGGTATTAATAATCTTTTTATATGGCGGTTTTTCCACATCCTCCTTTTCTATTTTATCCACCCAATCTTTGCACTGTTCTGGCATACTGCATGTTTCAAGTATTTCTCGAATTCTTGCCAATCCGAGACGCTTAACTGGCCGCAATTGTACCAGACGCGCCAAGTCATCGATGTGAATTGCGGTAATTGTTCGTGGCTTACCACTAGCCGCGGTGCTGTCTCGGTCCGCTTTTATTTCCTTGGCGAGAGCGCTCTCTTTCCCCGGTGAGTGGTCGAATGCTGGTGCAATGACAATAGCATGCTCGCACTGCGCCTCATCACGCTGCCGCGCAATCGTCGACACACCGAATGTTTTCGTCTTGAGCTTGGCGCCGTCCTTCTTCTTGCTTTTTGCTTCAAGCGTTACCGCATATCTTCGAGGTTTGCTATCGGCACCAGGACTTAGGTGCGCCTTAGCTACACCGTCAGGTTTACCCCTGCCACCAACTCTTGTTGCATCGAAACCAAGACTGCGGAAAGCCTCAACAACCTCATTCTCCAACATATCTTCATTGTTTCTGGCATTCCGAAGCGCATTGGCAATAGTTAATGCAGTTCTCCGGCCAGACTCTTGCGCGACGAATCTCAGCAACTGATCTCTCGCAGCCATAACGACATCAATCTGATCCTGTTTAAGCGCGGCTTGATAGAGATGTGACTCCAGCAGTACCTCGGCCATTGCAAACATCTCCAAGGGAAGACCGCTCGCCTTACTCGTAAATTCGTCAAAGAAGGCGCCTATGAATGGATGGAGACCATTGATCCTAAGGCGTGCTGTGACGGCATCGTATACGGCAATTCCATCATCGGATGTGGCATCGTAGGAAAATTCGATGCCCCCAACAAACTGTTCAGGTGTCTCTGCCCGCGCCTCCATTTCCGCGACCAGCTTGTCCCGTTCACTCTGTGTTGTCGCAGGAGGAAGTGCGATATATCGTGACCTGATCTTGCCATCCAAGGTGGCCCGCACCATATTGATGATGGGACGGCGGGACAAACTCGCAGGACTCGCGGCGAGCTTGCGTGCAAGCTTTGCGCCCGGCTCATCTTCTGCGTCCACCCTCTCCAACTCAGGGCGAATTTTATTAAAGATCGCCCGCAATATATTGCGCGCGTCATTAAGAGCCGGAACTTCACGGAAGCGCTCACGATCCGATTGGAGATATTCATCTAACCCATCCATGTGTACAACGATACGAATGCGACCAAAAGTCCCGTGTCGCAGCTCATCCGGTTTGATCCCGAAATGCCCATCTTCCACATTAACAAGTCGTCCAAATACATACACAAAGAACCCATGGCTTCGCCCAAGCTCGTCCGACTTTCCCGTAAGCAATTCACGATAGGCTTCCGCATATCCTGTAATGCGGCCGGTCGAAGGATGTACGAGAGCAAAACGAGATTCTGAGCTCGCGGACTGATTCTTGTCCTCTGTTGCCTCGATTTCATCAGGCGCAGGCTTGGGCAACACATTTATGTCCTTCCCAAGGATCCATTTTTTAAGCCGTCCCTTCCCAGCCTTACTGGGCTCCAGCTTGGTTCCATCCAAATGGATCGAAAAGTCGTCACGTAGTGGTAGGGCTGTCCGTAATACCCACTCCAATCTTCCCCGTCGAATCTCGTGCACCTTTTCCTTGAGATCGGATAGAATTGCAACAGTCCAAGACTTGGATGCTCCCGTACCAAACAGTCTGAACCCAGATTTCTGGAAGGCCGCCATACCCGTCCAATCCCTCAACACTTGAGCAGCCTCCTTCTCGGTAAGTTCGCGCAGGCTAATCTTGATTGGAGTCTTCGGCTCTACCTCCTCATCTCCACGATCATCAACGATCTTAAAGTTCATCGACGTAGAATAGTACTTACCCCCTTTCTTGGAGATGTGCGTCAGACGATTAGCAAGAACATACGTAGCAAGCTTGCCAATGCCGAATTTTCCGATTTGCTGGCGGCCGCGTGGCAGTTTAGCCAATTCCCGCTTTAGACTTTTGCCAATTAGCCAGTGTTGTTTTAGGCCTGTAGCATCCATTCCTTCGCCATCATCGACCACTGCGATTGCCGCCCCCTGATCGTGAAAATCCGCTGGAAGGAAGACCGCAACCCTTAGTGCACCGGCATCAAATGAGTTGGCAACTAACTCCTCAATTGCCTTATTCGAACTGGCATACAAGCCTTCTGAAAACAGAGTAACAATACGATAACTAAGCCGGACGTCGATCTTCTCGGTCTCGTTACCTCCGATTGCGTAAGTGGGTTCTAATGCCATGATCTTGTCCTTCTAAGCTCTATCATCAGTAGACACCGGCTAGGCGTATGCCCTTCAACTGTAATTCACCCGAAATGAGCTTGGGCAGCAACGCGTCACGTATGGCAGCAAGGATACGGGATTCACGTTCGTTCTGTGACATCCTTTCGAAAAGGAACCTAGTCGCGTTCGCAAATCTATTTAACACCTGATCTGTCGATCGCAAAATCTGGGTCGCAGCTACGACTTCAGGACGCACGGCCGGATAGGCACCGCCATCTGACAGGTGAGACAATAACTCGATGTTCTCGGGTGCCGTTGCTGCAAGATATACGAACGCAGCATATTCAGAACGTGTAGGTCGTAGAACAGCGAAGCCGGTACTACCTGTAAGCTCAGCCTCTCCGATAAAAGCGTACGAGCCATTTCCGGGACGCACGGTACCGACGATCGTATCCCCCGGCCGCAGAACCCGTTGCGCTCGGCTCGGTGCATCGGCTTTCTGATGCACGACGACAGACTCGATGCGACCCCACTTCGCGCCGGAAAGATCAACGTAGTTGATTTCAGATGGACGTGTTTTTTCCGACCATACTTCTGGATTCAAAGCCGACATATCTGCAAGTGTACCCACCTCCCAACCTTCAGGAATCTTGCCGAGTTCGGAGTCGACGAGGCGGGAGGGGAAGAGATCGATGATCTCATTGGGGAGGCCGCCTGCCTGTCCTACGGACGCAGGCAGGGGGTCGCCTGTCTGCGTGCGGGCGGCGATTTCCTGCTTCAGCCACTTACGCCCATATCCGGTCTTCAGCCAATTTTCACGTTCGACCGCTGCTTCACGCGATGGCTGCTTTTCCCAATACGGCACTCTCACCGGTGGATGCTGTTTGGTCCAACTCGCGCCTTTGCCACCGACGTGTTGCAGCCATCGCTGCCGCAGGTCTTCCGTCTGCCCGATATACAAGCTGCCATCGTTGCACTCGATAGCGTAGACGTACCATGTGCCCGGTTCGGCCTGCGGCAGAAGCAGCGAAGGATCATTTCCTGTCTGCGTGCGACGCACAGGCAGGGCTTTCACCGCCATATTCGCCCGCACAGGCAGGAAGTCCACGAACCACGATTTGAAGAGCGCCCGCGCCATGGCCTCCAGCGTTTCGTTCATGCGCCGGTTCAGTTCGATCTTTTCTTCAATGTCGTCCAAGAACTTGGCTATTGCCGTTTGGGCGTCTAGCGGAGGGAGAGCAATTTCAAGTTCGGCTACTTGGTCAAAGGTTATCTGCGGAAAAGTCCCCGACCGTGATTCCGCAAGGTGTTGTAGCCATCGTGTTGTCTCTGCACTTGTAAGAAAGTGATACAGAAAGCGAGGGACAACTCGGTTTTTGTCTCCCCGTATAACCATCAACTTGGTTGAAACCACATAGTCATCTGCTTCGAAGTCGATGAATGCCCAGCGACCATTCGCTGGTCGAATCTCACTAAACAAGATGTCATCACGTCGAATTGATTTCTTTGCTTGGCCGGGCCAATCACGCACAAGCGTATATGTGCGATGAAGAACATTCCCTAGCAGAATGTCGGACGTGTTAAGGAAAATAAGATGTTCCTTGTCCATCTTGTGCGTGTCGGAGATGGACTTAGCCAGCTCCCCTACGGTCACCAGCGGCCACTCACTCGCCATACCCAAGCTCCATCAAGTTGGCAGCGATGGCGGCGTCGAGATTCGCGGCTTCTTTCTGCTGCTCGCGCAGCGTCGCGGTGAGGCGCTTCATCTTGTCCTCGAACGGCTCGCCGTCGTCTTCGGCGGCTTCGGCGCCGACGTAGCGGCCGGGGGTGAGGACGTGGCCGTGCTTGCGGATGTCGCCGAGAGTGGCGGATTTACAGAAACCGGGGATGTCTCGGTAAATCCCCCCTTCGCCCCCCTTTTTCAAAGGGGGGGTTGATGCGGGGTCACCGCGCCACGCGTGGTAGGTGCCGGCGATCTTAGCGAGGTCTTCGTCGGTGAGTTCGCGGTGCACGCGGTCGATCATCGTGCCGAGCTTGCGGGCGTCGATGAAGAGCGTCTCGCCGCGCCGGTCGATGACCCTGCCCTCACCCCAACCCTCTCCCGCAGGGAGAGGGAGAGAAGATGAGGCCCCTCTCCCGCTTGCGGGAGAGGGGAGTCTGGTTTTGTTGCGGCGGAGGAACCAGAGGCAGACCGGGATCTGCGTGGAGTAGAAGAGCTGGCCGGGCAGCGCGACCATGCAGTCCACCAAGTCGGCCTCGATGATGGCCTTGCGGATTTCGCCCTCGCCCGACTGGTTGGACGACATGGAGCCGTTGGCGAGCACGAAGCCGGCGAGGCCGGTGGGCGCGAGGTGGTGGATGAAGTGCTGCACCCAGGCGAAGTTGGCGTTGCCCGCGGGCGGCACGCCGTAGACCCAGCGCTTGTCGTCCTTGAGCAGCTCGCCGCGCCAGTCGCTGTCGTTGAAAGGCGGGTTGGACAGCACGTAGTCGGCCTTGAGGTCGGGGTGCTTGTCGTTGTGGAAGGTGTCGCCGTGGCCGATCTGCGCGTCGATGCCGCGGATGGCGAGGTTCATCTTGGCCAGGCGCCAGGTGGTGTAGTTGGACTCCTGGCCGTAGATGGAGATGTCGCCGAGCTTGCCGGCGTGGGCCTCGATGAACTTCTCGCTGCTGACGAACATGCCGCCCGAACCGCAGCAGGGGTCGTACACGCGGCCCTTGTAGGGCGCGAGCATCTCGACCAGCACGCGCACCACGCGCGAGGGCGTGTAAAACTGGCCGCCCTTCTTGCCTTCGGCGCTGGCGAACTGCGAGAGGAAGTATTCGTAAACGCGGCCGAGGGTGTCTTTTGATCGCTGTGTATTCGCCCCGCCGCCCTCACCCTCTGTCCCTCTCCCGGTGGGAGAGGGATGAAAAGAAATGTCGCTCACCAAATTGATGAGCTGGCCGAGGCGCTGCTTGTCGAGGCCGGGGCGGGCGTAATCCTTGGGCAACACGCCCTTGAGCGAGGGGTTGTCGCGCTCGATGGCGGTCATGGCGTCGTCCACGAGTTGGCCGATGGTCGGCTGCGGGGCCATCGATTTCAGGTATTGCCAGCGGGCTTCCGGGGGCACCCAGAAGATGCTGACTGCTCGGTATTCGTCTGGATCCTCGGGGTCGGCGCCTTGTTTCTTCTGTGCTTCGAGCTCGGCGTGCTTGGCCTCGAAGGCGTCGGAGATGTACTTGAGAAAGATCAGGCCCAGTACGACGTGCTTGTACTCGGCCGCGTCCATGTTGCCGCGAAGCGCATCGGCCATTTTCCACAGCTGGACTTCGTAGCCAAGATTGGCATGGCTGTCGCCATTCTGTTTATTTTTCTTGTCGGGTTTCTTCCTTGCCACTTATCGCTACTCCTCCCATTTTGCGTCGCCCACGGCGTCTGGGTTTGAGGCCCCGGCACGATGCATCAAATTCCCAAACCCCTCGCTCAATAACCGGAACATGGAATCATTTCTCCGGCTTTACAAACTTCAGTGTCATGCGGTCGCTTTCGCCGATGGTCAAGTATTTGTCTTTGAATATTTAGACTGAGGTGTTCTTTAAATTAAGCCGCCTCACTGACATTAACTGTCACATGACGCCCAACGGCAGCAAGCATATTCACCAGGCGATCTATAGTACATTTCTCGATACGTCCTTTTATTACATCATTGAGTCTGGGTTGAGTAGTGCCCATCATCTTTGCTGCAACGGCCTGGGTAAGATTATTCTCTTCGATGTAGCGCCGAATCTCGACCATCAGCTCGGCGCGTAGCTTAAGATTCTCAGCCTCTTTCAGCCCCAAATCTTCAAAGATGTTGCCATCTGCAGGAGTAATATGTTTAACGCGTTTTTTCATCAACGTGACCTCAGTTTCTCTATATCTCTTAATCGCGACTTTGCAATCTCTATGTCCTGTTTTGCCGTTCTCTGGACTTTCTTCTGAAATGTATGGAGCACTTAAACAGCTTCATCAAACTTAGCAATATAAATAATCCGGTGTTCTCCGCCTTGATGTAGTCGAATTTCCCTGACACCTTGCCCCACACTCGCCATTGGTTTCCAGTCCACAGGATCAAGACCGGATTGAATCAGGTGGAGCTGATATCCGGCATCGCGTCGTGCCGCAATTGGGAAATCACATACATCGTTATAGCTGGACCCCATCCAACGAATTTCTTTCATATTATATCAAAATTGATATAATTTACTAGCGACAAGTTAAAGGTATTTCTTGAGTATTCAGGCCATGTTTCAGCCATATTTCATTTCTCAGCCTTCACAAATTTCAGCGTCATATTGCCGGGCCATGTTGCTCAAGCGTCCGCACTCGGTTTGTTTTTGGGCAGTCGCTTGATGGCTTGCTCGAAGTCCTGCTCCACCCGGCTGGGTTCGTCGAGTTGTTGTTTGTGAAATTTCTCATATTCCTGCTCGGCCTTGATTAGCGCATCCTAGTGGGAAATGCTCCCGGCGTGGGTAAGGATTTCGCGCTCGCCCAGGCGTACAAAGTCGTCCAGTTTGGTGATCCAGTTCTGCATGCACGCCCGGTATAGTATTGTGCATGACGGGTGGCGTACAAAGTCGTCCAGTTTGGTGATCCAGTTCTGCATGGTCATGGGCTTACGGTTGCGCGCCTGTAGTTCGGCGAATTCGAGATAGCCGGTAACGATGCGGTTGAGGGTGTCGAGTTCGTCGGCGTTCAGGTAGTTCTTGGCGATGGCAGCGTCTTCCTTGCGCGGGCGGCTGCCAGCCCAGGAGGTGAGACCCATGTTGATCTGTGTAGCGTCGGCACGCTGGGCGATAACTTCGGCGGCGGTCTGGCCGTGGGCGGCCCAGTGCATTTTGTTTTGCACGGTGGCAAAGAAACGCTGAGAGGTTTCCTCGGTTGGGTCATAGTCGATGCTGGTGGCGTAGATGTCCAGCACCTTGCGCCAGAATACCTTTTCGGAGGAGCGGATGTCGCGGATGCGCGCCAGCAGTTCATCGAAGTAGTTGCCACCACCTCCACGCTTGAGCCTTTCATCGTCGAGTGCGAAGCCTTTGACGATGTATTCACGCAGGCGCTGCGTGGCCCAGATGCGGAACTGGACGCCGCGATGGGATTTGACGCGATAGCCAACGGAGATGATGACGTCGAGGTTATAGTATTCGATGTCACGACTGACGGACTTGCCTCCCTCGGTTTGAACTGTTGCAAATTTTGCAACAGTTGCCTCAGGACTCAACTCGCCCTCCCCGAAGATGTTGCGGATATGACGCGATATCACCGATTTGTCGCGCTGGAACAGGGCGACCATCTGGCCGAGGGAAAGCCAGACCGTATCTCCGGTCATGCGGGTTTCCAGGCGTGTCTGGCCGTCTTCGGTCTGGTAGAGGAGAAAATCGCCACCGGGTTGGTTGTCGTTATCGTTTTTCATTGGATTAAGCTCATTTCTCCGGCTTTGACAATTTCATTGCCATATCACTCTCCAGCCAGCATATTCATGCGGCTTTACGCACTAATGTCAACGCTGCTTCCAGCTCACGGGCGTTTTGTTCAAAGCGCTGCTGATTCAGGGTGTAGCCACGGGTCAGGTGTTCGCGAAGAATGCGGGTAGCCCATTGGCGGAAGCGGGTACCCTGCCGGGATTTCACCCGGTAGCCCACAGAGATAATGACATCGAGGTTATAGTGCTCGACCTGATAGGTTTTCCCGTCCGCGGCAGTATGTGCAAATTTTGCACATACTGAACCGGCCTTCAGTTCCCCCTCGGCAAAGACATTGCGCAGGTGCTTGGTAATGACCGAGCGCTCCCGCCCGAAAAGCTGGCCCATCTGCTCTTGCCGCAACCACACCGTGTCCTGCTCCAGTCGGACTTCCACCATGCCGTTTTCGGCCTGATAGATAGTGATGTCAGTCATAGGTGGCTATCTCCATTGCGAATCGCCCATTACCCTGCAAGGCTTGGTACAGCAGCGACTTTTTCTCTTTCATCCATCACCTGGCTCTCGATTCATTTTACCCTACTACACCCTGGCTCATTTTTCCGGCTTTACAAACTTTAGTGTCATGCGGGTCGCTTTCCAGTCTGGGCATAGTTGCAAAACCGATGATCCGAATTTCCGAACTTGCCTGCATCTCGGATGATTGCAAGATTACTTATCTTCCCACGGCCCAAAATCGAGGTCGGGCTGGTCCAGTTGAAACAACTGTTTGAGTAGAGTGATTAATTTTTCACGTTGTTGCTGGACACTGGGCATTAGATATACTTCCCTCTCATCAACTGTGCGTATGTTCAATATTGGTCGTCAGGTGTGTGGGTTCGGTACCTTCTGACAAGATGCCTACATATTTGTCATAGATAAATTTGCGATTGCGCTTGCCGGGGGTGATTTGCTTGAGGATATTTAAGTTTTCTAATTCCGTTATCAGGTTATTGGCCTTGGAATAACTGACGCCCAAGGCTTTTTCGACATCTTTAACACGCATGACCGGTTGTTCCATTAAATGGCGCAGCAATAAGATGCCAGCATGGCCAACGTTACCGGCAAGGATGCGGTCAGTGTCGCGCCGCTCTAATGTTTGAATGCGTTTAGTGGTTTGCACCACTTGTTCTGACACGATGACGATGCCTTCTAAAAAGAATCTGACCCACGCCTCAAAATTACTGTCGGTACGCACCTGTTGCAAACGATCATAGTATTCCTGTTGATGCGTTTTGAGATAGGCGCTCAGATAGAGCATTGGTTCATCCAATACGCCGCGCCATACTAAATAGAATGTAACCAATAATCGGCCCAAACGGCCGTTGCCGTCATTAAAGGGGTGGATGGTTTCAAATTGGTAATGGATTAGCGCGCAACGCACTAACACCGGACATTCATCTTGTTCGTGCAAGTATTTTTCCAAATTATCGAGACTAGCCTGCATTTCATGGGGAGGTGGTGGCACAAATCGCGCCGTATTGATGTTTGCACCACCAATCCAGTTTTGCTTGGTACGGAATTCACCTGGTGTCAGCGCCGATACTCCGCCTCTTACTTGTGTTAAAAGAATGTCATGGATTTCTCGGATCAACCGCAATGACATTGGAAATCCATCTTCGAGGAGTCGTTTCAAGCCATAGCGCATGGCCTGGATATAGTTGACCACTTCGCCTACATCCTGGGTTGGTTCGTGCTCGTCATCTACGCCTAATACATCTACTAAAGATGATTGAGTCCCTTCAATCTGAGAGCTGAGCAATGCCTCTTTTTGAATAAACATGGCAACCAGCAGTTCTGGATTGGGTAGGATGCTGGCAATGGTGTTAATCGCGCCCAAGGCACGGTCGGCTTTCGACAACAGCAGACCCAGATCTCCCTCCAGATTAATAGGTGGCTCAGGGGGTAGATCCGATGGGAAAAAGGCGGTGTAATCCCGGAGTGTGCGTCGAAAGCTCCCGCTACGCGGCATTAGCTAATATTCCTTATTAATACAATTAGTTATAAAATTCTATTTATTGCTGCGCCAAGTAATATAACTCAGCATAGTAATCCATATTATTCATTTGAACAATATGGAGACCTAAAAACTTCCATATTATTCTGATATCGCTAGACCACATGCCAGCGAATGATGAAAAGAGACTTTGTATCGCTTCTTTGAGTCATTCTTTCTTCAAGTTGATCCAACAGACGGTCGCGCTTTTCTTCTATTTCGTCTTCGACACGAAAGATATCTTGCCGTTGTTGGCGGCGCTTCTTTTCCAGATTGCGAATTTTATCTTGTATGTCTCGTTGCTCTTCCAGACTCAAAGCCTGACGCGACTGGCGTTTTAAAGTTTTCAGTTGCTCATTGGTCAGTTTTAACTCACGTTCAGCGGCCAGAACCATATCTTCAGCCCAACGATCCAACTGTTCACGCGCCTCATGGAAGTGTTTGTTATTAGCCTCAAGCGACCGGTTAATGGTGGCACGTATATGTTGCTGTGCCTCTGCTTCCAAATGAGCTAGATCACGATCATTTGGTGTAATGGTTTTTACCTCTCTACCATCACAATGAAAGAGTTTCTCGCAAGTTTCCTGATCAAGATTCTGACCATTATCAGTAAAACCGGAAAAGAGTAGATATTCATTGGTATCAAACGAATTAATAGTTAACGACTGGAGAGATAACCATCCGCTTTGCCCTTTGATGCTTTCTATGATGCTGATTTTAGCAGGGTAATTAGTGAGGTCGAATTCAACATCAACTACAGGTGTTTGAGCTTGTTCCAGCGAGCGCGCTCAGGGACGAGAAATTGTATTTGTCCGGGTTGTCGAGCTGCTTTTCGATAAGCGCGGACTTCATGCCCTGTTTTTCGTATTTCTTTCTCAGCGCTGCGTGGTCCTGTTCGAATTGATCGGACAGCCGCTTGAGAAACAACATGCCGAAGATAAATTCCTTGTATTCGGAGGCGTCCATCTTGCCACGCAGGATGTCGCAGGCGGTGAAGAGGAGGTTTTCTAGTTTACCGAGCGTGAGCTTATGTTGAGACATGATCGACTACCTGATTATTTCTTCCAGAAAACGATTTAACCGTTGCGCAATAAGCTTGCGGCGTTCTTCAATGAATCTTGGATAATCATCTGTGGAAGTGATATTAGTTGGGATGCATTGCTTCTGAAATGTCTCGCCTCCCTGTTTTGCGAGGATTTCACCAAAATACACTTCCGGTTTCTTATTGCTGATTTTACGATTGGTCTTGCCACCTATAAACGATAAATTGGTGATATCGTTGACTTCCCTAACAGTATATTTATTCTTCAGCACCGCCTTAGGGAAGATATGATGAAATTGCAGGTGGTGCTGCCTGCCCTGGTGATTAACTGAAATTAATAAATTGGAATTCCAGTCTTTTGCTCCATCATTTCTAAAAACCAGGAACCTCCGAAAATTCCAGCTCTCCAATAAGTAATACATCAACATCACTGCCGGCGGTTTCCTTGCCTTTTGCCACTGATCCAAAGACCAAGGCCACAGTGATATTTTCTGTCAACGGCGCCAGCATATCCGCCAGGACATCGATCAGGCCGGACGTCTTGCGCAAGATGCCGGACAGCTCTTCAAAAACAGGGCATGTACGACCAGCACGATAATACACCTGGTTGCCGGAGGCTTCCTTGACCAGCACCCCGGCCTCTGCCAGGCGGGCAAGTTCCTTGTGTAAGGTCCCCGCGACGGTCCCGGTTAAGCGGGCAATTTCACGCACGTGATACTCCTTATCCGGGTGCAATAACAACAGCCCGAGTACCCGGCGGCGGTAGTCTTTAAATAGCAATGCGGTTAATGGTGATGACACGGTGTTTCACTCAATGTAGCTATATATGCTACATATGTAGCTAATAATGCTACATAAATCAAGATTATTCTTATACCTTTACCTTTTTCTTAGTCGTTATATTTATGGTTGACCAGCCTTTCTCACTACAGCTTATCCGCTGAGTATTATTAATATATTTCTTTATAAACAATTACTTATAAAAATATCTGAGTCACTCTTAACTAAATAATAAGATATCATTGCCGATATATTATTATATATATTAATTATTTATTATGTTTTTTACATGAATTTTTATTAAAATATTTGACAATCATTTTTATACTATTAATATTAACTACTATGAAACAAGAGTCACTTCTAAAAAAGCAACTTATGCCAGGCAAGGTCTATCGCCGCGCCGATTTAGCGACACGAACCACAAACGTGGACCGTCATCTACGCACGTTGGTTGATAAAGGAGAATTAGTGAAACTCCAAAATGGTCTCTACTTACATCCTAAAGAGACAGCGTTTGGTCGTGCTCCAGCCGATGACGATACCTTGGTACGCACTTTTCTAAAGGACAATAATTATCTATTAACCTCTCTGAATGCTTATAACAGCTTAGGTGTTGGTACTACCCAGCTTTATAACCAACAGGTTGTTTATAACAAAAAAAGACATGGCGTTTTTAATCTTGGTGGCCGCACGTTTGATTTTCGACGTAAACCGGATTTTCCACGTAAGTTAACACCAGAGTTTTTATTGGTAGATTTGCTCAATAATATGAAATACGTGGCAGAAGATCATGAAGCCTTGCGTGCTCGTGTACGTGAAAAGGCGCTCGAAATGGATGTAAAAAAACTCGCTACTACAGCAAAAAAATATGGGAAGGTATCAACACAGAAATTTTTTAACGATCTACTAGATCATGCCTCCTGATATTTTCCTACACGAACATCCAGAATTTCCAGAACTAATTCGAATAGTCGCAGATGAGAAAGGTATTCTCCCGCAACTCGTCGAGAAAGATTACTGGATTATGCACTGCTTGTATGGCCTGGCCGCGCAGGGATTTAATTTTGAACTTAAGGGTGGTACATCTCTTTCAAAGGGTTTTAATCTTATTCAGCGTTTTTCCGAGGATATCGATATCAAAATTGATCCTGCTATCGCCAAAGAATTAGATGTTAAAACGGGTATACACCAGAATAAACCCACTCATGCAGAATCACGCAGGAAATTCTATGATTGGCTATCAGATAAGATATCGATTCCGGGAATTGTTCAAGTTACCAGGGATCATGAATTTGACGATGAAAAATACCGTAGCGGTGGTATTCGCCTTGCTTACGCGAGTCATTTTGATCCCGCAGAAGGACTTAAATCCGGCATATTATTAGAAGTTGGTTTTGATGTTACAACACCCAATGAGCCTATTACGATATCTTCATGGGCCTACGATCACACTATAAAAACCGGCCTGCCATTGATCGATAATCGTGCTGTCGATATTAAGGAAGGTCTGAATAAGTCATGAAAAATACCGGTACACCGGGATGGCACTCATAATTTTCACAGAAAACTTCCATAAACGCGGTTATCTTGTCCGGTGTTACCCGGATTTCCTGTTTTAT
>Ga0214472_10001452_pt1 | contig 26602 bp, 16 predicted proteins | sample RVTome_6_FD_207662 | JGI IMG/M metagenome (GOLD analysis project Ga0214472, IMG submission 207662) | Soil microbial communities from uranium-contaminated site in the Upper Colorado River Basin, Wyoming, United States - RVT140D175 | ecosystem: Environmental > Terrestrial > Soil > Contaminated >...
GCGCCTCGCCCGCTGGGACGGCGGTCCGCTCTGGGTCGTCGACCCACTCGACGGGACGGCCAACTTCCTCCATGGGCATCCGTTCTACTGCGCGTCGGTCGCGGTGGCGGTGGAGGGGCGCCCGGTTGCCGGCGCTGTCGTCTCCGGCTCGACCGGGGAGCGCTGGTGGGCGGCGGAGGGAGAGGGCGCTTGCAAGGGCGGGCGACGGATCCATGTGTCCCCGACGGGCCCGCTCCGGCACGCGCTCGTCGGGACCGGCTTTCCGTTCAAGCGGACGGAGCTCCTGCCGACGTATCTCGGCCAGCTCGACCGAGTGCTGCGCTCCTCCGCAGGCGTGCGGCGCGCGGGCGCCGCGGCGCTCGACCTCTGCTACCTGGCGCAGGGCTCACTCGACGCGTTCTGGGAGGAGATGCTCATGCCGTGGGACTTCGCGGCGGGGGTCGTGATCGTGCGCGAGGCGGGCGGGGTGATGACGCGGCCGGACGGGAGCGAGCTCGACATGGCGCCGGGGGCGGTGCGGGGGGCGAACGTCAGGGCGCTGCTGGAGGAGCTGCGGGGGGTGCTCGGAGGCTGAGGGGGGCGCAGCCCCTGATGACCGGACGGATTCCGGTGCATGCCCTCGCCAATTCTCGTGGATGCGCATAAGCTGGATGGGAGCAACGGCTTGTCGACCGAGTCCAGCGTATGATGGTGAGGACGGTCCAGGTTCAGTCCCTGCTCCTGGTCCTGCCCGGCCTGTTGGCGGCACAGGGCGTGACCAGTGCGGCTGTCGAGGGCAGGGTGCTGGCCGAGCGTGGCGTGCCCGTCGCCGATGCGACGGTCGCCCTAACGGACGTGGCGACCGGGGCGCGTTGGGTGGGTCTCACTCGGGCCGGTGGCGGCTACCTGCTCGAGAACGTCGGCGTGGGTGGGCCCTATCGTATGCGGGTAGTCGCCCTGGGGTACGCGCCCGAGGAGCGTACGGGCGTGATGCTCGCGCTCGGACAGCGCTTCGTCGCGGACTTTGTTCTTCGTCCGGAGCCGCTCGCGCTCCCGGGGATCGACGTGACGGCGGACGCAGACGCGAGCTTCGACCCAGGGCAGAGCGGCGTCGTATCTCTCATCCGGCGCCGGCAGATCGACGAGCTCCCGAACCCAGGGCGGAGCTTTCTCGCGCTGACCACGCTCAGCCCGCTGGTGGCGGTCTCGCAGTCGGCGGGCTCGTCCCCCACCGGCGGGATCACGATCGGCGGGCAGAACCGACTTTACAACGCGCTACAAATCGACGGGGGGCTCCACCACGACCTGTACGAGGGGAGGCTGCCCGGCCGGGAGACGCTGCCACGACCCATCGCCCTCGACGCCCTCGAGGAGATCCAGGTGCACGCCGCTCCGTTCGACGTCCGGCACGGCTCGTTCGCGGGCGGCCTCGTCAACGCCGTGACGAGGTCGGGCACCAACGACTTCCACGGCTCGGCGTTCGCCTTCCTCTCGGACGCGGCGCTCGTCGGTGGCGGGGGCGCCACGGCCAGGGCCGTCGACGACTTCACCACGTGGCAGCTCGGCGGCACGCTCGGCGGGCCCATCGTCCGCGACCGCGCCCACTTCTTCCTCAGCGTGGACGCTCATCACGAGGTCGTTCCGGACGCCGGCCCCCTCCTCAGCGACTTGACGCCGCCCGATGACGTCGCCCAGGTCGGCGTCTCACAGGCGAGCGCGCTCCGGTTCCAGGAGATCCTCGACTCGCTGGGCCTCCACGCCGGCAGCATCGGCCCCGTCCCCGGGAACGTCCGCGCACGAGACCTCTTCGGGAAGGTCACGCTCCAGCTCGGCGCCAATAGCCGGCTCGAGCTCTCGCACCACTACGCGCGCGGCGACCGGTGGGGCTTCCTGTTACGGACGAAGCCCTTCTACTTCCTGTCGACCACGAGCGACCACGCTCCCTCGACGGTACAGGCGTCGCGGCTCATCTGGACCGCCCTCTTCGGGCGGCGGTGGTCCAACGAGCTGATCGTGAGCCGCCTCCGCCTCGACGACACGTGTGGCCCCACCGCGAGCTATCCGGAGATCCGGGCACGCTTCGTCGACGGAGCCGGCACGCTCGTGGCCGGAGCCGGACCGAGCTGTCCCCGGGAGTCGCCATACTCGGTCGTACAGGATGCGCTGGAGCTGACCGAGAACCTGACCGCCGCGTTCGGCGAGCACGTCGTGACGCTCGGCATCCGGGGGAAAGCGCTTCGCTTCCGAGACGCCTGGCTCGAAGCCGCCTCCGGCCACTGGGTCTTCCGCGGGCTGACGAACTTCGCGGCAGGGAATGCGATGCGATACCGCCGCGGCCTTCCCGGCCCCTCGTGGGGAGAGCGGCTCGACTTCCGTGCCGGGCAGGCGGGTGTCTACGCGCAGGACCGGTGGAGGCTCTCGCCCTGGCTCGCCCTTACACTCGGACTTCGCCTAGACGTCCCCATCCTGCCCGAGGGCGTCGCGAGGAACGACGCGCTCGACGCCGCCTTGGGGATCCGCACGGCCCACCCGCCCGGGGACCGGACGCTCTGGTCCCCTCGGCTGGGCGTCAACTACCAGCTCGGCGCCACACGGCCCACGTCCCTCCGCGGCGGCGTCGGACTCTTCAGTGGACCGCCTCCCTACCGGTGGCTCGCCAACGCATACCGGGACGACGGGACGCGCGAGCTCTTCCTCGACTGCCGCCTGAGCATCCCTCGCCCGGCCTTCGATCCCACGAACCCGCCGGAGACGTGCGGAGACGGCTCCGGTCCGCTCCCACGCCTGAGCACCTTCGCGCCCGGAGTGCACTTCCCGCAGAGCCTCAAGGTCGCGCTCGGCGTGGACCACGAGTTCCCACGCGGCGTCGTGGGAACGGTCGACGTGCTGTATACGCGCTCGATGAAACAGCTCCACCTGCGCGACGCGAACCTGGTGGGCCCGCAGGGCACGGCGTCGGGTGAGGGGGACCGCCTGCTCTACGGGACGATCGCCGGAACGGTCGACGGGATCACGAGCATCACCCCCGCACGTCGCGACCCGACGTTCGGTCGCGTGATCGTGGTGGAGAACCGGAGCGGCGACCACGCTTGGTCCGTCTCCGCCAGGCTACGCAAACGCTTCGGCGAGTTGTCGGAGCTCGAAGGCGCGTACGCCTTCACGCGCGCCCGAGACCGCATGTCCCTCGTCAACCCGACCGCGCAGCGGAGCCTCGAGAACAGTGCGGCCGACGGCAGGCCCGAGACGCGTCCGCTGCGCCCGTCGTACTTCGAGGTGCCGCACCGCGTGCAGCTCAGCGCCACGCTCCACCTCGGCTTCGACGCGACGCTCTCCCTGCTCTACTCGGGGTCGTCGGGCACCCCCTTCACGTACGTCGTCGCCGGAGCCGACGTGAACGCGGACGGGATCCCGCCCCTCTTCACGAACGATCCCGTCTACGTCCCGCGGGACCGGGACGACATCACGATCGACGGTAATGGCGGTGCCGCGGGCCTAGGGACGCCGGCCGAGCAGGAGGTCGTCTGGGCCGAGATTGACGCGCGCATCGAATCCGAGCGCCGCCTCCGCGAGCAGCGCGGGCGGCTCCTGGAGCGGAACAGCTGTAGGAACCCCTGGTTCGGAACCGTGAGCGCGCGCCTCGCGAAGGCGCTCCGCGTCCGCGAGGGGCACGCGCTCGAGGTCACGGCGGACCTTTGCAACCTCTTCGACCTTCTCGGGCGCTCCTGGGGAACGTCCGGCTACACGGGGGGTCCGGACGCGTGGTGGCAGGGGCTGCTCGTGTCGGGCTGGGACGCGACGGAGGATCGCGGTGTCTACTCGGGCTCGTTTCGGGCGCCGCTCGGTGTCGACGACCTCGCGTCGCGCTGGCGGACCGAGCTGACCGTCCGGTACGTGTTCTGACTCGCTGGGGGATCTGCGGGCTCGGGCGCTGAATCAGCCCCCACCCGCGCGTAGCTGGTCGAACCAGTTCAGGACGACGATGACGCGCTCGTCCGTCTCGCGGCGGACCATCGCGAAGCGACGCCCGTCCGGGTGGACGTCGTAGCCGGCCCCGACAACCTGCGAGAGGTAGGGCGCGACGTCGAATAACACCTGGCGATCAGCCACGGCGGGCGCGTCCCCGTTCCTCCGGATGGACACCGCGACGAGTCCCTCCGCGCTTCGGTGGAAGAGCTCCCGACCGCGCGAAGCCCAGCGCGGCTCCCACCCACCCTCGGCCGAGACCTTCAGCGGAGCGCCCGGGCCAGGGAACGGCCGTACGTACACCTCGTCCTGACCCGACTCGTCTGAGACATAGGCCAGCCACGCAGCGTCGGGTGATACCGCCGGCGACCGTTCGTCTGCCGGGCCCCGTAGGTACGCCCACGGCGCGCCCTCCCCTTCCAGAGGGAGCACCCAGACGTCCACACCGGTGCGGGCTTCTGCCCTTTCGAACACGAGCGCCCGCCCGTCCGGTGTGAAGTCGCTCGCAAATTGGTCGAAGCGCGCGGGCAGGAGCTCGCGGGAATCGGTCCCGTCGACGCGCACCCAGCGGAAGCTCCAGCCGAACGGTCTGCCTCCGGGCTTGTGGGAGAACGCGATCCGCTCGCCGTCGGGATGCCACGTGGGCGAGACGTTCCCCTCGTCGGAGGTCACGCGGTGCAGCGTGCCGGAGCCGAGATCCAAAACAAAGACATCGTGCAATTCGCTGCCGGGAGCAGCGATCACCAGGGCGAGCTGCCGGCCGTCAGGGGAAAAACGGGGCCCACCGAACCGGCGGGAAGCCACGGGCAGGGCCTCGGCCTCACCGGCTCGGTCCACGAGCACGAGGGCGTTGTTGCCCGGCCAGCGCTGGTACGCCAGCGTACCGCGGTCGGAAATCCCCACCTTGGCGGCCCCGGCCGTTCCCACGAGCAAATCCTCCGCGATGGCTCGCGCAGGACCGGTGATGCGTAGGCTCCGTGGATCGAACGGCACGGCTACGAGCGCGCCATCGAGTCGTGCGAACACCAGGTGACCTCCGGTCACGAAGCGGGGGCTCGTGCCCTCGAGCCCCAGGGGGCGAACGACCCCGTCGGGGAGCGTGACGGCTGCCAGGTGGAAGCCGGTCTCGTCGACGCTCGTGAAGACGGCAGCCCGTCCGCCGGGAAGCACGTGCGGCCAGCGGTACCGCTCGCCGCGTGGCGTGTCCGACGCGGCGAGCCGCGAAGGCTCGCCGCCCGCGGCCGGCACCTGCCAGAGCCCGCCCGGCGTCGCGAAGACGATCGTGTCGTTCGTGCCCCAGCTCGCGCCGGGCACGTTCGTCTCGACGGTTGAGATCGTGATCGCCGGACCACCCCCCACCGGCACCTTGCGGATCTCGTTCCCCGACACGAACCCGAGCCACTTCCCGTCCGGCGAGAAGAAGGGATGGGTCGCGCCGCGCGTGTACGGAACCGCGGCCGCCTCCAGCCGACCTATCGGACGGACCCAGAGCTCGAGACCGTCCTTGCCGGCGCCGAGGAAGGCGAGGCGGGAGCCGTCGGGCGAGAGCGCGAGGGTCGCCCCGCCGACGCCGGACGCAACCGGCGTGACGCTGCCGAACTCGAGCGGAAAGCGGACCACCGGGGGCGGCCTGATGCTCGGTCGGTCCATCGACAGGACTCCGGCCGCCGCCACGGCCGCGAGCAAGGCACCCGCCCCCGCGAGGCGCCGCCGCGACATCGACCGAGCGCCGCGAGCAGACAGGTTTGGGCGTGAAACGGAGCTGCTCGAGGACGAAGGTGCCCGCGCCGGTGGCCGGGCCCGAGCGCGTGCCGAAGGTGGGGCCTCCGGCAACCCGACGACCGTCGGCGGCGCGTCATCCATACGCCACGCCGCCGCGAGGTGTTGGGTCTCCTCCGAGGGCTCGAGCTCGTACTCCTGCGCGAGCCGCCAGGCGAACGCCTCGTAGGCGCGGAGCGCGGCCGTGCGGTCGCCGAGCTCGCTCAGGAACGTCATCAGGCGCCGCACGACCACCTCGTCGGCCGGCAGGAAGTCGGCGGCCCAGCGTGCCCAGCGGGTGGCCTCGACGGCGTTGCCGTCCCGCGCCTCCGCCTCGGCCACGGCCCAAGCGCCTCCCGACGCCCGCTCTCGCAGCCGCGTGCGCTCCGCTTCCAACCACGCCTCGAAATCCGGGCATCCGCTCACGAAGAACCCGTCGAGCAGGTCGCCTCGGTAGAGCGCCAACGCCTCCTCGGGGCGTCCCGCGTCGAGCGCATCCTCGAACGCGACGGCGTCACACCAGATCCGGCCGGCGCCGACGGCTACGGTTCCGTCGCCCACCGAGACCAACGCGCCGTCGGGGAGCAGCAACCGCAACACGTAGAGCGCCTGACTCAACGAGGACCGGGCTCGGCGGGCGTCCGACTCGGGCCAGAAGAGCGCCGCCAGCCTGTCACGGGAGCGCGCGCCGCCCGCCGGGGCGGTCGCGAGATACGCCAGCAGCGCGAAGCGCTTGGGCTGACCCGCGAGGGTCTCCGCGTCCTTCCGACCGGACGCCGAGAGGGTGGGTGTCCCGAAAATCCGAAGCTCCACCATCGCCATGCTGTCGACCTGGCACCAACTGGAGCGCCGCCACATCACTCCTCGTTGAGAGAAGGGTGAGAGCGCCGTGAACGTGGTGTCCGACTTTGGGCAACATTCGCGGCGCACCTCGCCGGCACAAGAAGAAGGGTCGTCGGTCGGGGCGTGCGCCGGGGCGGACAGGTCTTCGAACTAACGGAGGGCGTCATGACCAGACCCTTTAGGACTGCCGTCATCTCAGTGACAGCGTTGGCGCTGCTCGCAGCCTGCAACGATGACCTACTCGATCCCCCCCTGGACCTTGGTACCCCGGGTTCCCCTGGTTTCTTGAGGGCCGTGGGCTGGGTGGAAGTGGTTGGTGCCGTGAGTGACACGCTCCATTTGGCGGTCCGCGCGTATGACCACCAGGGGGTTCTAGCCGGTGTTCCGATCCTGTGGCTCGTCGCAGAGGACGGTATCTCCATGTCGCCAGCCAGCACCACCACGGACTCTGACGGCATAGCGAGCGCCACGGTTACGCTCGGTCCGGGCGAAGGGCAGTGGATGATTAGCGCCTGGGCCCCAACGTTGGGGGACGCACCGCAGGTGACGTTCTCCGCAACCGCGGTGACGGCCATCGTGGACGCCAAGGATTCCCTCGACGGCGGGTTCACCCCCTCGATGGTGACCGTGTCGCCTGGAGGCACCGTCGTGTGGCACTGGGACAGTGCGGAGGGCGACGTCCACGACGTGACGTTCGACGACGGAGTGAGCTCGGGCTCTCTCTGGTTAGGGAGTCTTGGCGGTCGCGAGTACTACACCCGCGTCTTTGACGACCCACCGAGGACGGCTCGCTATCGGTGCAGCTATCACTCCAGCTCGGACTTTACAGACGGCGAAGTCGGCACCGTGGTCGTGGAGCCGTGAACATGGCTGCGGGAGCGGCGAGCGCGGATCGGTCTCGCCGCCCCCGGAATCGTCCTCGACGCCATGGGGTGTGGCCTTCGGCCGACCTCCATGGCGTGGGCACCCCCAAGGGGGCGCCGCTTCCGAAGCGGCGCATGGCTTTCGCGGCTCGATACCCCGGCCAGCACCCCCCCCCGGGTCAAGTCAAGTCAACGCTTTCGCCCCCCGCCTGACGGCCGACGGCGCATGATTCGGCGTCGCCGTGGTCGCTGGCCCTTCAAGGCATGGAACTCTCATCGGATACGCCTTGCCGGTTTGACCGAACCCCGGAGGTCCTCATGAAGCAGCCTGCACGCATCACCCTCGCGGCGCTCGCCAGCATCCTCACCATCGCATGCGATGGTGAGTCCGGGCCGACGGGGCCCGGAGCGGACACTGCCCCCGCCTTCGCGGTCTTCGGCGGCGACTGGTCCGAGCCCGTGCTCCTCGACGGCGCGGTGAACTCGCCGTTTCGCGAGCTCTCCCCCAGGCTCTCCCCGGACAAGCTCAGCCTCTACTTCAACACGGACGTCCCCGTGGACGAGCTGCCCGACCTGAACATCTGGGTCGCGCGGCGCGCCTGCCTCGACTGCCCCTTCGAGCCGGCGCAGCCCCTTCCCCCTCCGGTCAACGGGCCCGACCACGCCGGCGTGGCCTCGCTCTCGCACGACGGACACCTCCTCTTCTGGACGAGCGACCGCGAGGGTAGCGAGCCGTTGGCCGACGGCTCGGGGCCGTCGCAGGATATCTGGATGGCGACGCGCAAGGATCCGAAGGACGACTTCGGCTGGGAGAACGTCGTCAGGCTCGTCTCGCCGCCCGGCTGCGTCGGCGATGCACGTGTGAACACCGAGCATTTCGATTCGCCCGGGACGTACGTCACAGCCGCGGCCGGCGCGGCCGCAGAGCTGTACTTCGGCCGCCAAGAGGATCTGAAGGTATACCGGACCCCGATCGGCCGTTCGGGCGAGGTGCTCGGCTGCGCGCAGGAGGTCACGGAGCTCGGCACGGCACAGACGCCCGCCGCCGTCCGAGCGGACGGCCTGGAACTGGTCCTGTGGGGGGTGCCGGGGGGCGTGGGTGACGTGTGGAGGTCCACACGCCGCAACGTGACGGAGCCGTGGTCGGCGCCCGAAAAGCTCGGGCCGCCGGTGAACTCTCCCTTCGCAGATCTGGCGCCCGGGCTCTCCCACGACGGCACGACACTCGTGTTCTCCTCCGGCCAAGCGCGCGGCGGACTGGGCTTCCAGGACATCTGGATCACCACGCGGACGCGGGGAAGGTGACGACGTGAGTCGGGCGGTGAGCCGGGCGGGTCTGGCAGGAGTGGGCCGCTCCGTCCCACATCATTTGGATGCGGTGGTGCTCAGCGGTCGAGGCGCGGCCGTCGGTCGCCGGCCGAAGGGTAGGTGGTCACCTGGCGAGACGCAGACCTGATATGTCAGGGCGGCGCCGAGCAGCCGTGGGAGCTCATCGAATCGGACCGGGTGGCTGCCAAGTACTATGCGCGCTCCATCGTAATGCACCTGGGGATCGATGTCGGTGCCAGTAGCGAGGCATTGGGGCCCTGTGGCTCCCACGAGGCGGCGCCTCTACACGGTCATGGCCGGCGCGACACCAACGGTTCTGCCCGCGACCATCGACGGTGCTGCCGTCGACGAGGACCCCGGTCAGAACGTCCCGCTCACTTTTCCAGGCATGTCTGCCGCGAGCGCCTTCGCATTGGACGTGCTCCAGGGATTCGAGCAGCAACTGATTACGAGCACGGAGGCCGGGGCGCTGCTCATCCGCGATGTTCTGGTCAGGGACTATCCCCTGATCGTTCGCCTGAAGCCGTGAGCGGCGCGCACCCCTGGCTCAGGCGCCCCTTGCGTCGCCGGTTGGTACGGAGCCTCACGGTCGGTCTGATCTCCCTGCAGGCAGGAGCGGGTTGCAGGGACGGCGAGGGACCTACGGAAGTGCCCGCCGATGCCCTCACGCTACAGGCGGGCAACAGCAACCCGACGATCGTGCTGGCTCCCAAGCCTTCGGGGGAGCTGAGCGACAACCGCGTGGGCGCACAGCTCTACGGTCAGGGGCTCTGGATCGAGATTACCGACGCCTATCGCGTCATCCGCGACGACATTCTGCACAGCGGCGTGAAGCGCCTCCAAACATCGCTGAACGAGAACGAGCCGCCCATCGACTGGAACGCCTCCGAGTTCGAGATTCCGCCGGAGTTCGATCAATTGGTCGACGACATGATCGAGAACGGAGTGGTCGTCGACTACCTGCTCCACTTCTGGGACAAGGGCGGGCAGGGAGAAACCCTTTCGACGCCGCGATTCCAGGACGATGAGCAGGTCGAGGCCTTCCTGGAGTACGTACGGTTCATCGTGGGCCACTTCGGGGGCCGCATCGAGCACTACACGATCTGGAGCGAGCCGGACAACTGTGGCCAGGGCGGCATCAAGTGCATCGAGCCCGAGGACTACATCGGGCTCGCCATGCAGGTGATTCCGGTCATCCGAGAGGAGGACCCCGCCGCGAAGGTCGGGATCGGACCCGTGGTGCTCTTCCACGCACGGGACTACCTCCTCTCCGTCCTGAGCTCGGACGTCGCCACCGAGTTCGACGTGATCCAATGGCACGGCCAGTACAACGTCGTGCCGGACGAGCCATTCTACGGAAGCTACTACTACGACTATCCCGCGATCGTCGAGGAGATCAAGGAGGTCGCCTCCGCGCATGGCTTCAGCGGCGACTACTGGAGCACCGAGATGGGCTGGTGCTCGGAGGAGGAGGTCTCGCCTTCCTGTCACGTCTGGGAACAGACGAGGAAGCTGAGCACCGATCGCTTGGCCGCCAAGTACGCTGCGCGCGGCATCGTGATGCACCTGGGTATGGATGTCGGCGTCGGCATCGAGAGCGTGGGCGAGTGGCACGGGCCGTGGGGCTTCCCGACCAGGCGACGCCTCTACACCATCATGGCTGGCGCGACACCGACGGACGTGCCCGTGACCATCGAGGGTGCCACCGCCGGCCTTCGACTTCAGAGCTTCGGATTCGAGCTGCCCGACGGCGACCGGCTGTTCGCGGTTTGGACGGACGAGGCGGCCGTCGACGAGGACCCCGGTCAGAAGGTCACGCTCATCTTTCCAGGCATGTCTGTCACGAGCGCCTTCGCAGTGGACGTGCTCCAGGGATTCGAGCTGCAACTCATTACGAGCACCGAGGCGGGGGACCTGCTCATCCGCGACGTTCTGGTCAGGGACTATCCCCTGATCGTTCGACTGGAACGTTGAGCGGCGCGCACTCCCGGCTCCAAGCCTGGGGGAGGACATTTCTGAATCAAGCAACCCCGGGACCTTTCCAAATCAATCCGACAGTGGGTGGGCGACGCGCGAAGCAGTGACCGGCGGCGTCGGGGCCGCGCCGGCCCGCCTCGCGGACGCTTTGTGGCGACCTGCGACCCCGAGCGCTCGCCTGGCGCCCCCCCGGCCCACGCGCCAAAAACCCCACTCGGCCGAAGAGCCCGAGCCGTCCGACCCCCAACCCTGCTCCGGCCGCGCTTCGGCTCGTCCCTCAACGTCCACCCTCACGACCATCTCGTCGTACTCGACGGCGTGTTCGGCGAGGCCGGCGGCCCCGTGGGCCTTCGCTCGCCGCCCTCGTAACGCGCCGCCCCTCACCGCCCCTCTTTACCTCTTGCCACGGGAGTCCCCTTGACGTCCTATCCGTCGCACCCACTCCCGGAGGAGAACGCTTTTCTTCTTCCGGATTGCCTACGCGCTGATCGGGGCCGGTAGCGGACGCCATGCCCCCACGATGCCTAATCGTTCATAGAAGGGCGTCCAGCCCCTACGGGCCTTGCGGCGAGGACCCGTGCCCCCTCTCGCCAATCGCGGTGGCTGTGCCTACGCTGGAGGCTCGTGCCCGCCCGTCGATCGAGTGGACTACATGATGGTGAGGAAGGTGCCAGTCCCCGCTCCGAGCCCCGCGCGGCTCGCGTGCGGGCCGGCGGTCCTTGCGCTGGCGCTCCTCGCGTCGTGCTCGGAGGGGCCCCTCGATCCGCTCACGCCCGCTCCTCGACCGCACGACGCACGGGAGTTCTTCGTTCCGGCCGGGCAGCCCGAGTTCACGGCGCTTCCCGGGGCGACCGCGTATTACGGCATCCATGAGGGAATCCAAGGTGAGGCCGCGTACCGCATCGAGGTGCCGGACGCGTGGAACGGCGCCCTGGTGATGTTCGCCCACGGCTACCGGGGCACCGGGGCGGCGCTGTCGGTTTCCTCTCCCTCCCCTGGCCTTCGCGCCCACTGGGTCGAGTCGGGGTTCGCGTGGGCGGCGTCGAGCTACAGCGCCAACTACTACGACGTGCGCGCGGGCGTGGAGGACACGAACGACCTCGCCCTGCGCTTTGCGGAGCTGACCGGCCTCGCGCCGTCCAAGCGCTACATCGTGGGCCAGTCGATGGGCGGGCACGTCGCGGGCGCGGCGGTCGAGGCGGAGACCCTGGCCACCGCCTCGCATCGGGTGGAGTACGCCGGCGCGATCGCGATGTGCGGCGTGATGGGTGACGTCGAGCTCTACGACTACTTCGTGGCCTACAACGTAGCCGCATACGGGATCGCGGGCATGCCCCTTTCGTCCTTCCCGATTCCGGACCACGCAGAGGCCCTCCCCGCCATCAAGCAGGCTCTCTGGATCGACTACGCCACCGCCAGGGGAGCGATGACGCCGCAGGGCGAGAAGCTGAAGCACGCCTTGAGGCACCTCTCGGGTGGGCCGCGGCCGGTCTTCGACTTCGGCTTTCCAGGCTTCCAGGACCTGCTCCTCGGCTATGGGGAGCTTATGGGGGACGGAAACGGCATCTTCGCCGGCCAGGTCGTCGATACGCGGGCCATCGAGTACCAGCTCGACGAGGATCCGGCGCTCTCGGCCGAGGAGATCGACTTCAACGCCAGCGTCTTCCGCGTGGACGGAGACTTCCTGGCCCACAATCCTCTGCGACCGGATGGCGTGCGGGCCATGCCGATCCTGTGGGGTCGCTTCGAGGTCCCCGTGGTGACGCTCCACGGACTCGGCGACCTCTGGGTTCCGTTCGCCATGCAGCAGGCGTACGCCCGCCGCGCCGCCGCGAACGGCAGCGGCCACCGGCTCGTCCAGCGCGCCATCCGCGCCCCCGGGCATTGCGGCTTCACGGTGGAGGAGACGACCGCCGCCTTCGACGCCCTGGTGGACTGGGAGACGAATGGTGTTACCCCGGCCGGTGACGACGTCCTGGATCCGCAGGCGGTCGCCGAGCCGAGCTACGGATGCGCGTTCACGACCGCGACGCGCGCGGGCCTTCCCGCATGCCCTTGAGGCCCGTCAGGGCCTCCTGGCCTCGTGGGGCGAAACAGCTCGCCAAAACGAAACGAGCGGGCCCGGGCTCCTCGCCCGGACCCGCCCCTCAGCGACGTAGGTCGCGCGCCAATCCTCAGCTCTTCGAGATCTCGATCTTGCGGCCCTTGGCCTCGGGGGCCTTGGGCAGCCGGATCTCGAGGACGCCCTTCTCGAAGCGGGCGGTCGCCTGGTCGGCGCTCACCGCGCGCGGCAGCGAGAAGGAGCGACGGAAGGAGCCGTAGCTGCGCTCCCAGAGGTGATAGTTGCGCTCCTCGTCCCCCTCGGTGCGCTCCTCGCTCTTCTCACCGCTGATCGTGAGCACGTCGTTCTCGAGCTCGATCGCGACTTGCTCCTCGGAGAGGCCGGGGAGCTCCGCAGTGAAGACCAGCTCGTCGGGGGTCTCGGACACGGTCACCGGCGGCGTCCACATGCCACCGTTGCCCCGGCGCAGAGACGCGTCGTCGAAGAGCCTGGCCAGCCGACTCGAAACCTCGTCGAGCTCACGCCACGGCGCGTAGGTCGGGTTCCGGAATGGGTATTTGATGATGGCCATGACAGCCTCCTGCGGGTGGATTGGGTGACTCTGTGATGGGTTGCCCGGCGAGGTTGCAACCGGCGTGCCATCACGCGAGCGGCACGAGTCTGCCAAATCGAACGACACCAACGCCTTAGGGGGCTCAGATGTCTGCCAAAACGGCGCTCGGAGACGGCTGGGCTGCCGCTTCGGCAAACGCGGGTGGGGGTGCCGGAAGCTCCCTTATCGAGCCCGCTTGGCGAGCGCCGCGAGGGCCAGCCGAGCGGCTCCCATCGCGGGGTCGATCTGCCCGTCGCGGAGCTCGACGTCGTAGGGCGTCAGCTCCCGAACCAGGGCCGCGCGCAGGGGGCCCTTCTCGCCGATCAGGCCGCCCCAGAGGACGAGCGGGGGCGGCGCGGGCCAGGGGCCCATCCGGTCGAGAATCGCCGATACGTGCCTGGCGAGCTCGCGCGCGGCCTCGTCCACTAGCTGACTCGCGGCAGAGTCTCCATTCGCGGCCGCCCTCACGACGATCGGCACGAGCCCGGCGACCTCCGCCTTGCTGGCCGACGCCGCCCACGGAACCAACTCGGTGGGGTCGCTCATGGCGAGCACGCGGAGGACGTCGTCGCGCATGACGGTGGCCGCCTCCCGTCCGTCCTCGGCGCGGACGACGGCGCGGAGCGCGCCGAGCCCGATGGCGTAGCCGCCGCCGTCGTCCCCAAGCTGCTGGCCCCAGCCGCCCACGCGGCCGATCTCACGCGCGGGCGTGCGTGCCCAGGCGATCGAGCCCGTTCCGGCGATGAGCAGGATGCCCGGCCCTTCCGGAAAGGCGGCCTGGAAGGCGGCGCGCACGTCCGTGCCGACCACGACCCGCTTCGCCAGCCCCGCACGCACCAGCAAGGCGGTCACCGCCTGCCGTGCCGGCTCATGTCCTGCGCCGGAGAGACCGGCCCAGAGCAGCCCACCGGGGAGGTCGACGCACGCCCGCTCTGCTGCGCCGCGGACCGCTTGGGCGACGGCGCTGGCGGCTGGCTCGGGCGCGCGCGCGGTCACCACCGCCCCGGCTGCCTCGGCCCGGCCGAGCTCGAGCCCACGCTCGTCCACGATGGCCGCGCGGGTGTGCGTCCCGCCACCGTCGACGCCGATGACGTACGTCACCCCTCTCGGGCCTCCGTGCGGACTGGACCGAAGTGGCCCATCGCAGAGCCGACGACGAAGGTGATGACCGAGCCCACGAGCGCATACCACGGCCACGCCATCTGATCGCGCAGCAGCGTGACCCCGCCGATGCCGCTCGCCATCCCGACGATCGCCGCCGCCTGGCCGGGACGCTTGGTGAGCACGCCGAGCGCGAACGCCCCGAGCAGCCCGCCGTAGACCAGCGACGCGATGCCGAGCGCCACCTCGACCGCCGCGGTCCCGCGCGAGAGCGGAATGAAGAGCGTGGCGCCGGCGATCAGCAGCGCTGCCCAGAGGAGCGAGAACGCCCGCCCCGCGCGTAGCAGCCGGGCCTCGTCGTCCTGCGCGCCCACCATCGGCGCCCAATAGTCGTAGGCGGCCGCCGAGGCGAGCGAGTTGATGGACGACGAGAGCGACGACATCGCCGCCGCGAACACGCCCGCGATGAGCAGCCCCGTGATGCCGGGGGGAAGCTGCTCGACGATGAAGAGCGCGAAGATCTCGTCCGAGCTCTCGAACGAGCGCCCGCCGTAGAAGGCCCACAGGCCGAGGCCCACGAGGAGGAAGACGAGGAACTGCGCCATCACGGCGAACCCGCTCCCTATGAGCGCCTTCTGTGACGAGCGCATGTCGCGGCACGTCAGCAGCCGCTGGACGATGAGCTGGTCCGTCCCGTGCGACGCCATGGTGAAGACCGCCCCGCCGAGCACCCCCGCCCACAGCGTGTACGTTGTGGACAGGTTCCACGAGAGGTCGATGACGTCGAGCTTACCCGCGTCCCTGCTGCTCGCGAGCACGGTGGACCAGCCGCCCGGGACGAGAATCTGGATCGCGATGATCGTCGCCACGGCGCCGAGCAGGTAGAGTCCCATCTGCACGGCGTCGACCCAGACGACGGCCTTGATGCCACCCATGTAGGTGTAGATGAGCGTGAGCACGCCGATCACGGCGATCGACGCCGGATAGGGCCATCCCGTGATCAGCGCCAGGGGGATCGCGGTGGCGAAGAGCCTGACCGAGTCGGCGAGGAGCCGTGTGACCATGAAGATCGCCGACGTGAAGCGGCGCACGGCGAGCCCGAAGCGCCGCTCCAGCAGCGCGTACGCGGTGGTGAGCGATCCGGCGTAATACGCGGGAAGGAGCACTGCCGCGACCAGGATCCGGCCGAGGAGGTATCCGAGCGTGAGCTGGAGGAAGACGAGGCTTCCGGTGTACGCCACGCCCGGGATGCTCAGGAACGTCAGCGTGCTCGTCTCGGTGGCGACGACCGAGAGCATGACGGCGAACCACGGGAGGGAGCGATTCCCCAGAAAGTAGTCGGTGCCGCCCGTCTGATTCCGCCCCAGCCACGCACCCCAAACGGTGACGCCGAGCAGGTACGAAACGAGAACGACGAGGTCGAGCCCGGTGAAGGCGCTCACTGAATCGAGAGCGCCACGGCGTCGTGCACGGCGCGCCTCAGCGCCACGTGCTTCTGATTCGCCCGGGAAGGGTGAACGCGGTTGGTCAGGAGCACCACCCAGAGGTCGAGCTCAGGGTCGAGCCAGAGCGACGTGCCCGTGAAGCCAGTGTGCCCGAATGCGCGCTCGCTGAAGTGCTCACCGGCCGAAGAGTTGCCCGACGGAGTGTCCCACCCGAGCGCGCGCGACGACGTCGCGTCGTAGCGCGAGGTGAACTGGGCCATCACCTCCGGCTCGAGCAAGAGCACCGGCTCGGTTCTGAGCGCCGGACACGGCTCTCCTCCATCACCGGGCGGAGTGCAGGCCGGCGCCACGCCTTCGTTCAGCAGCACGCGCGCAAACACAGAGAGGTCGAGCACGGTGCTGAAGAGCCCGGCGTGCCCGGCCACGCCGCCCATCGCGTCGGCGTTCTCGTCGTGGACGCGCCCCCAGACGAGCTCGCGCCGCCAGAGCGTGTCCAACTCGGTGGCCGCGATCCTGGGAAGGAGCGCGTTACCGGGCAGGAAGCCCGTCTCGCCCATGCCGAGCGGCTCGAAGACGCGCTCGTCGAGAAAGTCGTCGAGCGCCTGGCCGGCGATCTCCTCGACGATCCACGCGAGCGTCATCGCGCCGATGTCCGAGTAGGTCGTCGTCGCGCCAGGCGTGGCCTCGAGCGGCTCGTCGGCCGCCGCGTCCTTGTACGCGTCGACGCCCTGGAGGTCGAAGAACCACTGCCGGAAGGCCGGGAGGCCCGCGCGATGAAGCAACAGATGGCGGACGGTGACGTCGGCTTTGCGGGTGTCGCCCCTCGACCACCAGGGGAGATACGTGACGACCGGTGCGTCGAGGTCGAGGCGCCCCTCCTGGACCAGGAGCATCGCGGCAGTGGTCGTGCCCACGACCTTCGACACGGACGCGAGGTCGAAGATCGACGTGTGCGTGACGGGCCGGCCGCTCCCCCAGGCGAGCTCTCCGTATCCGCCGAGCGCGACGAGCCGCCCCCCTCTCCCCACGGCGAGCGCAACGCCCGATGCGGCGGAGTCGGCCACTGCGGCCAGGATGATCGAGTCGACGCGCGCGAGCGCCTCGGCGGACATGCCCACCTGCGCCGGATCGGCCAACGACTGCCCCCGCCCCGCCCCACCACGGCCACCGTCGACGAACCCCGCGGCGGCGAGCGCCTCGTCGACGGGCACTTCTACGACCAGGTCCGACACCTTCACGCGATCGAGCCCGTGGCCCAACTCGTAGAAGGGTGGTAGGGGAATCGGCAGCCGGCCCGAGATCGCCTCCTCGCCGAAGAGCGCCACGAGCGCGGCGCGCTGAGAGACCTCCCGGTCACCCCACGCCACCATGTAGCTGGGAACCTCGGGGAGCGCCGAGAGCAGGTACGGGTTGCCGAACGAGATCAGCACGGTCGGCCTCGCGCCGACGCTCGCGGTCACGAGCTCGCGCAGTCGCTCCGGTAGCGCCTCCGGGCCCGAGCCAGCCGAAGGCGATACGTACGTGCTCACGATCACGCGGGTGGCTCGCTCGATGCGCTCGGCAACCTCAGCGAACGCGCTCGAGTCGCTGCGCTCGTCGAGACGCATCTCGCTCACGTCCGGCACGCGCGCGAGCAGGCCGGGCGAGAAAGCCCTGCCGGCCCAGAGCCACGAGGACGGTGCGTAGATGAGATGTGCGGTCGTGCCCGGGTCGAGCGCATCCAGGGGCACCAGGCGCCCCTCGTCGCGGACGAGCGTGATCGAGCGCGTGGCCGCGGTGTCGGCGAGCGCGAGGTGGGCGCCGGACCCGACGACTTCGCTCACCTGGTCCAGCGAGACGAGGCGGTCCCGGTGGAGGCCGAGCCGCGCCTTGAGCTCGAGGAGGCGACGAACCGAGCGCTCGACGCGATTCCGCTGCAAGCGGCCGCTCTCGAGCGCCCCGACCACCGCGTCGATCGCCCCCCGCACGTTCTGCGGGTAGAGGATCACGTCCGCGCCCGCCTCCACGGCGCGCACCGCCGCCTCGCCGTCCCCATACATGTCGGTGATCGCGCGCATCGACAGCGCATCCGTGAAGAGGATGCCGTCGAAGCCCATCTCCTCGCGCAACAAACCGGTCAGGAAGTCCGGCGAGAAGGTGGCGGGCGGGGCGCCGATCCCGAGCACGCCCGGCACCTGAACGTGTGCGGTCATGACCGCGTCCACGCCTTCCTCGATGGCGCGTACGAAGGGAACGAGCTCGACGCGATCGAGCCGCTCGCGGTCCGCCCCCACGACCGGCAGTCCCAAATGCGAGTCGGCGCTCGTGTCGCCGTGGCCCGGGAAATGCTTGCCCGTGCTGTAGGCGCCGCCTGCGCGGGCTCCGCGGATGAAGGCCGCCCCGAGGTCTGCCACCGTCTTCGCATCCGCGCCGAACGAGCGCGTGGCGATGACCGGGTTGTCGGGGTTCGAGCTCACGTCGAGGACCGGCGCGAAGAGCATGTGCACGCCGCTCGCGCGCGCCTCTCGGGCCGTGATGCGGCCGTACTCGAACGCGAAGCGCTCGTCGCCGATGGCGCCGAAGGCCATCGTGGGCGGAAAGACGGTGCCGCCGCCCTGTGGAAGCATCGACGGCAGCGCGTAGGATCCGTTGATGCGCATCCCAGGGCCGCCGTTCTCGAAGTCCGCGGCGACCATGAGCGGGATGCGTGCGCGCTCTTGCAGCGCGTTGAGCTTCGCGACGTAGGCGTGCGGCGTACCGATCGAGGGGAGAACCCCGCCGATGCCGTCCTCGACGACCCAAGTCTCGAGCGCGGCGAAGTCGAGGCTCGAGGGCGCGACGTATCCGCCCGGGATCCACTGGATGACGAGCTGGCCGGCGAGCTGCCGACTGGAGAGGTGGGCGAGCGTCTCCTCGACCCAAGCCCGCGCCTCGCGGTCCAACTCGGCGGCCGGCGCTCGGGGAAGCTCGGGGCCGCGGGCTCCCCCACCGCAAGATGTCAGGCCGAGGAGCAGCGCCCCCGTCCAGACGAGTCGTGCGCTAGCCGCCACCGGCAGCCTGGACCCTCATGGGAATGACCAGGCCGTCGCCGATCTGATAGATCGGCGGAATGCCCGTGGGCACACGCCCGACGATGTCGAACGCGCCCAGCAGCGCCCCGGCCGCGGCCCGCTGGCTCGCCTCGGAGCCGTTCCACGCGAGCATGTACGCCTGCGTCTCGGGAAAGCTCGAGATCAGGTAGGGGTTCCCGAAGGAGACCACCACGTGGGGCACGCCGAGCTGCCCGAGCTGTGCGATGAACCTCGCCAGCTCTTCGCGCGCGTCGACAGCGCCCGCGTAGTTCGAGTAGGTGCTCACGACGACCAACGGCCGACCGCGCGCGCGCCGCAGGATGTCGGCATACGCAGCTTCGTCCGCATTCGAATCGAGGTCGACCGTCGACAGGCGCGGGTACGTCTCCCGGAGGACACGGTTGAAGTGGCGCCCCGCGAGAATGTCCGTGGACCGGCGGAACGTGACCGACAGGACCTGGGCCGAGCGCGTGCCGTTGAGCGGAATCAGGTTGCCGCGATTCTTGAGCAGCGTGATCGAGCCCTGGGCGATGCGGTCCGCCACGGCGATGTGCTCCGGAATGCCGACCAGGTCGCCGATCCGGTCGAGCGGAACGAAGCGCTCGCGGTCCAGGCCGATCTGCTCCTTGGTCTCCAGAATGCGTCGCACGGACGCATCGATCCGGGCCTCGGCGATTCGTCCGGTCCTCACCGCCTGCACGACCCCGTCGATCGCCTGCTCGACGTTGGGCGGCATGAGGATGACGTCGGCGCCCGCCTCGATCGCCCGCACGGCGGCCTCGCCCGCGCTGTGCCGGCGAGAGATCGCGCTCATGTCCATCGCGTCGGTGAAGACGAGGCCATCGAAGCCCAGCTCGTCACGGAGCACCCGCGTGAGCACCAGCGGTGAGAGCGTGGACGGCTCGCGCACGCCGCCGTTCAACGAGGGCACCGAGATGTGCGCGGTCATGATCGCGCCCATGCCGGCGTCGATCGCCTCCTTGAACGGACGCAGCTCGACGGAGTCCATGCGCTGTCGGTCGTGCCGGATGACCGGGAGCGCGACGTGCGAATCGATCTCCGTGTCGCCGTGGCCGGGGAAGTGCTTCCCCGTCGCGATCGCGCCGTTCTCCTGGATGCCGTGGATGAACGCGATCCCCATACGGGAGACGTCCACCGGGTTGGCCCCGAACGACCGCACGTTGATGATCGGGTTGTCGGGGTTGTTGTTCACGTCCAGGACGGGCGCGAAGGGGACGTGGATCCCAACGGCGCGCGCCTCGAGGGCCGTGATGCGTCCCATCTCGTAGGCCAGCCGCTCGTCGCCGGTGGCCCCCACCGCCATCAGGGAGGGGAAGTCCGTTGCGCCGCCCAACTCTATGTTGCCGGGCACGTGCACGGCGCCCCGCATGCGGAAGCCCGCGCCGGTCTCGAGGTCGGCGGCCACGAGCAGCGGGATCTTCGCATGCCGCTGCAGGTCGTTCAGCTTCGCCGCGACCTCGATGGGCGTGCCCACCGACATGATCACGCCGCCGACGCCCTGACGCTCGACGTAGTTGGCGATGCGCTCGTGGCTCGGCGAGCCCTCCGGCGCAAAGTCGCCGAGCACCCAGGGCATGATGACCTGCCCGACCTTCTCACGAAGCGTGAGCCCCGCGAAGGTGCGGTCGGCCCAGGATCGCATGTCGAGAGGCTCGGGCGGAGCTTCCTCGTGCGCCGGCCCGGCGCGTAGCGACGCGAGCACCGCGCTGTCCTCGGGCGTCATCACGAAGCCCTCGGTGTCGTAGCCCTCCTCGGGCCCGCGCGCCTCAGGCTCTCCCTCCGCCGGGGGTGGCGCCGCCGGCTCGGCCGGCGCACCGGCGAACCCGAGCCACCCGCACGCCGAGGCCGCCATGCAGAAAGCGAGGGCCAGGGAGGCTCGGGCGGGTCGCGAGAAAGCGGAGGCGAGTCGAACCGGCATGGGTGGGTGCATCCAAGCGAGGAAATGCGGCAGCGTTGACGTGGTCTAATGTGGCGCCGAAGCTTGCCGCATGTCACGAACAATCTGTGTGGGCGCGCGCCGCTGGGCCACGGCGCGTGCCGCCGACGGTCGATCCGGTCCCTCCTCGCTACGCCGTCCGGGCCGTTTGGTCGCCCTGGCGCTGGGCCTCTGGGGCGGGGCCTGTGGCGGGAGCGAGCGGGCCGAGGCCCTGCCCGGCGGCGCCGACGGCGGCGGCGGCGCCCAGACGCGGGAGACCGTCCGACCGGGGATCGAGGTGCTCCTCTCCGACTCGCTCCACCTCGTCGCCGGGCGACGCGTGGGGCTCATCACGAACCACACGGGGATCGACCGGGAGGGGCGCTCGGACATCGACCTCCTCTTCGAGCACCCGGCGGTCGAGCTCGTGGCGCTGTACGCGCCCGAGCACGGCATTCGCGGCGACGAACAGGACGGCGTGATCATCGCGACTGACGTCGACGAGCGGACGGGGCTCCCGATCCACTCCCTCTACGGCGCGACGCGAACGCCCACGCCGGCGATGCTCGAGCGCATCGACGTCCTGCTGTTCGACATGCAGGACGTCGGCGCGCGCTACTACACGTACGTCTCGACGATGGCGCTCGCGATGGAGGCGGCCGGAGAGAACCGCATCCCGTTCGTCGTCCTCGATCGCCCGAACCCGATCCGGGGCGACGTCGTGCAGGGCAACGTGCTCGACCCCGCCTTCAGCACGTTCGTGGGGATGTTCCCCGTGCCGATGCGGCACGGGATGACACCGGGCGAGCTCGCGCGTCTCTACGTGGCCGAGTTCGGCGTCGACGTGGAGCTGAGCGTCGTGCAGGTCGCCGGCTGGTCGCGCGCGCTGCCGTTCGACGAGACGGAGCTGCCGTGGGTGGCGCCTTCGCCCAACATGCCTTCCCTGGAGAGCGCGCTCGCCTACGCGGGGACGTGCCTCTTCGAGGGCACCAACCTCTCCGTCGGGCGAGGGACCGACCGCGCCTTCCAGTGGATCGGCGCGCCCTGGCTCGACGCCGAGCGAGTAGTCGCCGCGCTCGCGGCGTATGGCTTCGACGGCGTGCGGTTCGAGGCCACCACCTTCGTGCCGCGCGCGCCGAGCGACGGCAAGTATGACGGTCAGGAGATTCCCGCGGTGCGGGTCGTGGGAGAGTCCTCCACGTACGACGCCCCACGTGTCGCCGTGGCGATGCTCGTGGAGATCCGGCGGGCACACCCCGGTGAGTGGGCCTGGCTCGGCACGATCGACAGGCTCGCCGGCACGGACGGGCTCCGACTCGGCATCGACGCTGGACTCTCGATGGCGGAGCTGACCGCCGGATGGGAGGCGGGGACGGCCGCCTTCGAAGCGCTCCGCGCGCCGCACCTCATCTATCGCTGAGCCAGCATCACCGCGCTCGACTTGCCGTGGGGACGCGCACATCATTCAGGGTCACCCTTCTCGCCAGGAGCCGGCACCATGTCGTCCCCCCGTTGGCCGTTCGCAATGATGCTCACCGGGCTCGCCCTCTTCGTGACGAGCCCCGCCCCCACCCACGCCCAGAGCATCTCCGACGCGATCGACGACGTCCTGGATTGGCTCGACGAGGGGTACGAGCTCGTTCCCGAGCAGGGTCAGTGGGGGCTCGTCTTCGGCTGGTTCGCCGAGAGCGAGGAGAAGGAGCTGCGCTTCACCGTGACGTCGGGCGAGAGCTACATGATCGCCGGCGGCGGGGACGCGAACTCGGAGGACCTCGACATCTGCGTCTACGACCAGCACGGCGAAGAGCTCGAGTGCGACGTGCTGACGGACAACTACCCGCTGGTGTCGTTCACGGCTGCCGCGACGGGCACCTATAGGGCCGTGCTGACCGCCTACGCGTTGAACGGCAGCACGTCCTACGCGGGGATGGCGGTGCTGAGGGAGCGGTAGGCCGGGGCGCACCGGGGCTGCAGCGCCCTTGCGCGCACCCGGTCCGCAGTCGATAATATGCGAATTGCATATGCACTTTGCATAATGGACCGCGGATGACGAAGCGAAACGAAGCGGGGGCACCGGCACCCCTCAAACCCGTACACCATCTCATTCTCCTCCTCCTGGCCGAGGCCCCGACGTACGGAGTCGACCTCATGGAGCGCCTCGACTCCCGCTCCAGCGGGGCGATCCGCCTCAATGCCGGCTCGCTCTACCGGACCATCGCAAAGCTCGTCGAGGACGGACTCGCGGAGCCGCTCGAGGACCCGTCGGGGCCGGATGTCGGCGGCCCCCCGAGAAAGGTCTACGGAGTGACGGCGCGGGGACTCGGCGCCCTGCGCGCTGAAGCGCAGCGCCAGGCCGGCCTGCTCGAAGCCGCCCGGGCGCTCGACCTCGTCGAGGAGCGGCCGTGAAGCGACTACTGAGGGCACTGCTTCTGCTCTACCCACGGTCGCACCGACGGGCCTACGGCGAGGAGATGCTCGCCGCGGCCCGACACCGGTGCGCAGCCGAGGGTGACACGCTCCGGACCAAGGTGGCCGTGCTCGCGGATGTGGTCCTCGGTGCCACGGGGGTGTGGATCGACAGAGCGCAGGGAATGAGGACGGGGGCGGGAAGTGGATGGGTTCTCGATCTCCGGTTCGTGGTGCGGTCGCTCTGGCGGAGCCGCGGATACGCCACAGTGACCGTGGCGGTGCTCGCTTGCTCCGTGGCGGCCACGGCCACCGTGTTCAGCTTCGTTCGTGGAACGCTGTTCGAGGAGCCCCCCTACCCCGACCCGGAGCGGGTGCTGGTGATGTGGGGGAGCAACGTGGAGGACGGACAGCTCCGCGACGTCGTCTCGGGTCCCGCCTATATCGAGCTGCAGCGCCACACCACGACCTTCGACGCAATCGCCACTTTCCATCCTGCGGCGGCGTACCTGATGGTCGACGGCCGGCCCGAGGTCCTCGACGCGATCGAGGCGAGCGCCGATTTCTTCAAGGTGCTCGGCGTGAGGCCGGCGCTCGGTCGACTGTTCGGCGAGGAGGACCGAACATCTGGCGCGCCGGCCACCGTGATCGTCACACACGCGTTCTGGCGGGACCGCCTCGAGTCCGACCCCGAGGCCGTGGGCGCCCGCCTCCCCTTCGAGGGAGAGCCGCGAACGGTCATCGGTGTGCTGCCGGAGGGCTTCGAGTTTGTCGCGCCCGCACCGTTCTTCATTCCGTTGCGCGACGACGATCTCGCAGCCGATGAGCCGGGACGGATCCATTACAACGTCCTGGGCCGTCTCTCGCCGGGCGTCGGCCTGGCCGACGCCGCCGCGGACGTGGCGCGCGTCGCCGACCGCTTCACGGAGATCTACCCGCGATTCGAGGGATGGACCTTCCGAGCCGAACGCCTTCACGACGTGACCGTCGAGTCGGTCCGTCCTGTCATTTTGACCCTCGCCGCCACGGTGTCCCTCGTGCTCCTGGTCGCGCTCGTGAATCTGGCGACCCTTTTTCGGATTCGCGCCCTCGCGCGCGGCCCGGAGCTCGCGGTCCGCACCGCGCTCGGCGCCGGTTGGGCCCGCGTTGCGCGCATCCTCGGGTTGGAGACCAGTCTGCTCGCCGTCGCCGGAGCCACGCTCGGCCTCCTCGCGACTCCCTTCCTGCTCGCCCGCGTCGCCGCGATCGTACCCGAGTGGATCGCCATTCCCGATTCGGCCACGCGCCTTCCGGTGCTGCAGGGTGTTCTCGACCCGACAGTCTCGCTCCTTGCCCTGGGCGCCTCGGTGTTGGGCGCGCTCCTCGTGACCGCGCCGAGCCTCGTCTCGACGATTCGGGGCAGCCGCATCCGGAGCACCCGGAGCGTCCACGGCGGTATTCGGGGGGCCCGTATTCTGGTAGGGCTCGAGGTGGCCATAGCGACAACGCTGTGCCTGGGTGCCGGCCTGCTCGTTCGCAGCGCTGACAAGCTGCTGTCCGTGGACCTCGGGCTCGAGCACGAGGGGCTCATGACTCTGGAGTACGGCGACGTCTGGGACATGGACGCCGCCGAGAGGACGACGTACTTCAGACGCACGGTGGAGGCGGCAGAAGCCGTTCCTGGGGTACGCAGAGCCGGCGTCATCGACTACATCGACTTCCTCGCCGAAGACGACTTCGCCCGAGTCTACTTCCTCGATCGCTCGCTCCAACCGATGCGGGACGTGCGCGAGGAGTGGCGTCGGGTCGACGCGGGGCTCTTCGACGCCGCCGGCATGCGTATCGTGGAGGGACGTGGCTTCGAATCCGACGACCTCTTCGGATCACCGCGCGTCGCGGTCGTCAACGAGGCGTTCGCCGCGAAGCACTGGCCCGATGGTTCGCCCGTTGGTGCGTTCCTCGGCACCCATGACGCGTCGTACCACGAACTTCAGGTCGTCGGCGTGGTGGTCGATGTCCGCTCGCTCGGCCCGGCTGCGCCTTCGCCGCCGATGCTCTACGTCCCCCTCCAGGGAAATCCGCGCGGCACCGCCGGCATGTACGCGCGTGTCGAGGGCGACCCGACGAGCTACGGGCCGGCGCTGAGTGAGGCGATTTGGTCCGTCGATTCGTCGCAGCCGATCGCGGGCGCGTGGCCGATGTCGGCGTTCGTGGAGACCTGGGTCGCGCTACCGAAGGCCGCGCGCACGCTCGTCCTGGGCCTGGCGGCGCTGACCTTGCTCCTCGCCAGCGTAGGCGTTTTCGGCGTCGTGTCCTACGTCGTGCGGACGCGTCGCTCCGAGCTCGGTGTACGGCTGGCGCTCGGCGCGACTCCCGAACGCCTGGAGCGCGACCAGATGCGGACCATGCTGGGGACCATCCTGCTCCCGCTAGCCGTCGGCCTGGCTGGAGGTATGGCGGCCGCGCGGGGAGCGCGAAGCATGCTGTACGGAGTCGGCCCGCTGGATCCCGTATCCATCGCCGCAGCGATCGTGACGATCGGCGCTGCTGCGCTGCTCGCGAGCTACATACCGGCTCGCCGCGCGAGCCGCATCGACCCGACGGAGGCGATCCGGGCCGAGTGAGGGTCGGTGACCACGCTGCCACCCACCCCCGGGAGACGGGCACTCACGGCGCGGGAAACCGGAACTCGGTCCAGAGGTCGGGCCGCCACCACTCGCCGGCGAACACCCGGTCGAGCCGCCCCTCGAAGTGCCCGAGGTCGGTCAGGCGGATGGACCGGGTCGGGTCCTCGACGGGCACGAAGAAGTCCTCCCAGTGGCCGAGGAGCACCCAGCGGGGGTCGAGGTTCTCGACGGGCGCCTCGGGGTGCCAGTCCACCTGGTCGAACGTCGCGGGGACCAGGATCGCGACGTCCACGCGCCGCTCCGCGATGAGCGGCTCGGGCGCGAGCCCGGCCGGAGCGGGCGCGACGGCGTCCTGGTAGTAGACGCGGAACGCCACCGAGTCGGGGGAGCCCATGAAGTCGATGAGGTAGGCGTGGGTCTCCCCGTCGAGCCATTCGGTCGCCCACTCGGGCTCCGTCGTCCGCGGCGTGTCCTGCGTGCCGCGGTAGAGGGTGTAGCCCGCGAAGTGCGGAGCGTGGCGCGAGCGCAGCGCCATCACGCGCACGTTGCGACCATAGCGCAGCCATCTGCCGACCGTGCGCTGATCGCCCGCGGAGTCGTCGACGACGTCCACGCGGTCCTCGAGCCCCGACCACGTGCCGAGCACGTTGGCGACCGTCCGGCTTCCGACGATGCGGGCCCGTGGGGCGTGG
>Ga0214472_10001453_pt1 | contig 26579 bp, 24 predicted proteins | sample RVTome_6_FD_207662 | JGI IMG/M metagenome (GOLD analysis project Ga0214472, IMG submission 207662) | Soil microbial communities from uranium-contaminated site in the Upper Colorado River Basin, Wyoming, United States - RVT140D175 | ecosystem: Environmental > Terrestrial > Soil > Contaminated >...
GATGGGGATCGGCTGGGCGGTGGCCGAATACCCGCTGCCGAGCGTGGAATGGGGCATCGCCACGCCCGCCTTCGGCGAGATCTGGAACTACCTGCCGTTCACGGTGGGATTCCCCGGGGTGGAGCTCCTGATGGCGGCGGTCCCGACCGCGGTGATCGCTTACATCATCGCCTTCGGCGACATCATCGTCGGGCAGAGCCTCATCAGCCGCGTCGATCACCTGCGCCCGGACGAGAAGATCGAGGTCGACGTCGACCGCGTGCACCTGGTGACCGGCCTGCGCAATCTGCTGCACTCGCTGTTCGCCCCGTATCCGGGCCTGGCCGGGCCGCTCTTCACCGGCGCCATGGCCACCATCGCCGAACGCTACCGCTATGGCCGCAGCGCCATGGACACGATCTACTCGGGCGCGGGGGTGTTCTGGATCGTGGGTTTCATGGCGCTGTTCATGCTGCCGCTGATCACCCTCTTCAAGCCGGTGCTGCCGATCGCGCTGTCGATCACCCTGCTCATCACCGGCTACCTGTGCATCGCGGTCGCGGTGGAGCAGATCGACAACGCCACCGCGATGGGCGTGGCCGGCGTCATGGGCGTGGTGCTCGCCACCCACGGGGCGGCCGCGGGCCTGGGCGCGGGCCTCGTGATGTATGTCCTGATCGAGCGGCGCGGGCGCACGGCGCCGGCCGACGAGCCGATCCACGTCGAGGACAACATGCCGCACGAGGAGCCCGAACCGGCCCCGGCGAAGTCGTCCTGACCGCCGCCGGCATCCCAACCACGCGGGCCGTGCGCGGCCCGCGCATAGCCCGGCGTCGCGCAATGCGCGCGCCGGGCCGCCAGGAGAACCAATGAAATACGCACAACGCCTGACGCTCGCCGCGCTGGTCTGCGGGGCGCTGGCCTCGGCCCCCGCTGCGGCCGAGCGCATCCACGTGCGCGACGCCTGGATGCCAGCCTACGCCGGCAATCCGCGCAATGCGCCGGTCTTCCTCACCCTGGTAAACCTCGGCCCCGAACCGGACCGGCTCATCGCCGTCAAGGTGGAGGGGGGCGCGGCAGCTTCTATCCGCGCGATGGTCATCGAAGGCGGCGAAGCCCGCCAGCGCGAGATCGCGGCGGTGGAGTTGCCCCCGGGGGTGCCCGTTCCGCTGCAGGCGGGCGGCGCCTATCTCGTCCTCGAGGGCTTGAAGGCCACGCCAAGGCCGCGCGCCGCGCAGACGGTCCGGCTCGTCTTCGAGCATGCCGGCGAGCGCGAATACCGCGTTCGCGTTCGGCCCCAGGGGCTCGGCGACGACACCCTCGAGAACCTGCGCACCGATCCGCTCCAGCAGCCGGGCAAACCTGCGCGCACCGAAGGGCTCGACGACGCGCTGCGTACCGACCCGCTGCTGCACTAGCCGGGGCCGGGCGGCGGCTGCCGCGCGGGCCGCCGCAGCATGGCACCGGCCGCGCCGGCCGGCCCGTGGGCCGATGACGCCGATGACGCCGATGACGCCGATGACGCCGATGACGCCGATGACGGCGATGACGGCGATGACGGCGATGACGGCGATGACGGCGATGACGGCGATGCGCCTCGAATTCGCGTGCGCCGCAGCGCCGCCATGCGGGCCCGCCGGCGGTCAGTTGTGTATAACGTCAGTTCGCGCAAAATGCGCATCGGACCCCTACACAGCGACGCCTGAAAGGCCCTTCCCCCATGGAAGCCACGACTGAGAGCGGCGACCGCCACTCGGCCTGGAATCCCGGCATCGGCCCGGAGCTTCCCGGCGAGTTCCGGCCGCTGGAAACGATCTTCCGTCCGGAATGCGTCTCCAGCAGCGTCGCCGACGTCGAAGAGTACGCCAGCCTGACCGGCTTCCCCCACGAGGAGCTGACGATGTTCCGGCCGGAGCGACTGGTCCTGCACGAACTGATCGTGCGGGTGACGGCGGATATCGCCGTGCCCGAAGGCGAAGAGGAAGAGATCTTCGGGCAGAACTTTCGTCAGATCGCCGGACGCATCCGGGATGCCTACATCGCGCCCCGCATGGAGGCGATCGAAGGCACCTACGCGGAGCTGTGCCGACAGGCCGATGCCGCCGTGCGCCGGATCTTCGCGGAAACCCTTTTTGCGCCGCCCACCCCGCCGGCCTCGCGCCCGTTTCCTTTCAACCTGTTCCGCGGCCGGCGCGCTCCGGCAAGGCCCGCGGAATCGCTCCAGGAGCGCGAGCAGCGCGTCGTAGCCGGCTACAAGACGGCGGGGCTGGGCGCCGAAGACCCCTTGCAGCGGGCGATCTTCAAGAGTCTCTACCGTGTGTTGGGGGTCATCCTGGCGACGCGCGGGCGCCTCGGCGCGGATCAGGATCTGCTCGCCAGGCTGGTTTGCCGGCACGTCTGCAACCACTACGGCAGCCAGCTCATCGGTCAGGAAATCGCACCGCTGGTGGACGCTGCGATCGAGAACGAGGGCTACACCCGCGTGTGCAACCGGCACGCACCGGTCCTGATCAGCCTCAAGGGCCCGTCGGCCGCCGGGAAGAGCTCGCTTCGACCGACGCTCAAGCAGATCATGCGCGAGCAGGGCATCGAGCCGGACGGCTACGCCACCATCAGCCCGGATATCTGGCGGCGCCTGCTGCTCGACTACGAGTCGCTGGGTCCGGCCCGCAAGTACGCGGGCCAGCTGACCAGCCGCGAGCTGATGATCATCGACGGCAAGCTCGACCGCTACGTCCGCTTCAAGGCCAACCGCGACCACGCCATTCCGCACATCCTGGTCGATCGCTTCCGCTTCGACAGTTTCTCCGACGCCGATGTCGCGCGGGTATTGCACAACACCTACGCCAAGTACGTGGACACCATGTACATGTACTTCATCGTCACGCCTCCCGAGGAAACCGTCGAGCGGGGCTGGCAGCGGGCCCTCCAACGCGGACGCTACAAGGCGGTGGAGGACTTCCTCGATCACAGCGTCGAGGCGTATACCGGCATGCCCAAGCTGCTGTTCAAGTGGCTCGCGTACCGCCGGCTGAAGTACCGCTATGTCTTTCTGGACAACAGGGTGCCCAAGGGCACCTTCCCGAAGACGATCGCCTTCGGCAACCAATGCGAGATCACCATCCACGACCCGGTGGCCTTCATCGATATCGAGCGCTACCAGAAGATCGACATCCACGCCCGCTCGCGGGAGGAGGTCTATCCGCCCGCGGCGCTCATGGCTGCCTCGAAAAACGCCAGGTTCCTGAAGGAATGCATCAGGCGGATCGAGGTGGTGAATTTCGTCGACTGGGCCAGCGGCATCGCCTACCTGCGGGCGCGCAACGGCGTATTCGAGGTGCTCGACACGGCGACTTTGGCGCGCGTCCTGGCGGATGAGGAAGCCGTCGCCATCTTTGGGGAAATTGCGCCGAGGGTCGTCTGCAACCAGGGTTGATGCGTCGGATCGAAGGTGTCCGATCGCGCTCGGTTGCTCGAGGCCGGCTGTCGAGGGTATGGGTCGCTGTCGACGGTCACCCGAGACGCGTCCCGGCAGAGATCCGTCCGCGCATGGTCTAGTGTGAAATTGCCCCGCAGGCGGGACCCGGCATTCGTTGCCGGCTCCGCTGCCCGCAGGAGAAAGGACCATGGCGGACTCGAGCATCGATCGATTCATTGACGCCGACCGGTGAGGCGATGAGAAAGGCGCCGTTGCTCCTCGTCACCCATGCGGTCGCCGCTGCGATTGGCTTCGCGGCGGGAATCTATGTGTTGCCGATCCTCACCGCGCCGCCGTCGCCGGCCGAAGCGGAGCTCCAGTCCGCCGCGGCGGCGGCGCAGTTCACGGGGCAGTTCCGGCGCGACCTCGCGGGAAGCGACGCGCTGCATTGGGGCGAGGGAACCGTCTCCGTGAGCCGTAGTGCGATCGCCCTGCAGGGTCGTCTCGCGCCGGGGCCCGACTACAAGCTCTACCTCTCGCCCGAATTCGTGGAGACGAAGGAGGATTTCGTGCGCCTGAAGCCGCAGATGATGCGGGTGGGGGACGTGCGCACCTTCGAGAACTTCGTCGTGGCCGTGCCCGAGTCGGTCGATCCGTCCGCGTTTACCTCCGTCATCGTGTGGTGCGAGACGTTCAGCCAGTTCATCACCGCGGCGAAGTACCGGTAGCGCAACGACGCCGGGCGCGATCGACGGAACGACCCGTCCCGCGGTCCCGTCGCGCGGCAAGGCGGGTGGTTCGCGACGCCGACTACCCGTTCATGGTATGCAGACATCACTCCCCTTGGCTATGGACGGACTGCCGCCTTGCGCGCGAAATGGCGCATTCTGGCATCGGGGGCGGACATGAGACTGATTCGGGAGCGCGTCGGCAACAAGCTGCTGATGGTATCGGGCATCGGCACGGCGCTGTTCGCCGGCGCCGCCGGCTACGGCCTGTGGGGCAGTTGGGACGCACTGCGCGGCCTGCCGGACGCAGGCGCCGCGCAGGCCGTCGTCGTGAGCCTCGGCCTGATGGCGGCCGCCGCCGCCGTCGCGTTCTTCGCGTTCTATACGGTGGTGCGGCGCGCCATCGTGCGGCCCGCAGCGACCCTGGTCGCCGACCTCGCGCGGCTTGCCGGCGGGGATTTCGCCACCCGCATCGGCGCGGCCGGCAGCGACGAATTCGGCAAGATCGCGGCCAGCGCCGAGAAGATCCGGGTGGATCTCGGCCGCATCGTGCAGGAGGTGCAATCCTCCGCGCAGCATCTGGTCGGCGAGGCGGAGAAGGTCGCGCGGTCCTCCGTGGTGTCGACCCGCTGCTCGCAGGAGCAGAGCGGCTGCGCCGCTACCATCGCGGTCAACGTCGAAGAGGTGACGGCGAGCATCAACGCGATCGCCGAGAACACCGAGGACGTGCGTCGGCAGGCCGTGGCCAGTCTCGACCGCGCCCGCAACGGCAACGAAAGACTGTCCCAGCTCGTCGGCCAGATCGACGTGGCCGAGCAGGCCATGCACGAGATCGAACTGGCGGTGGGCGAGTTCCTGGAAAGCACCCGCAGCATCGTCACCATGACGCGGCAGGTGCGCGACATCGCCGATCAGACCAACCTGCTTGCGCTCAACGCGGCCATCGAAGCGGCGCGCGCGGGCGAGCAGGGACGCGGTTTTGCGGTGGTGGCCGACGAAGTGCGCACCTTGGCCGAGAAGTCGGCCCGCTCGGCAAGCCAGATCGACGAGGTGACGCGGGCGCTGTCCCAGAAATCGGAGAGCGTCGACCAGGCCATCAAGAAAGGCCAGCAGTCCCTGCAGTCCAGCCAGGACGCGATGGAGGATGTGGCCGTGGTGCTGGCCGACTCGAATCACCTGATCACTGAAGCCACGCAGGGTGTCGAGGCGATTTCCGTGTCCGTGAAGGAGCAGAGCGCGACGACCCATGACATGGCCCGCGGCATCGAGAGCATCGCCCGGAAGGCCGAGGAAAGCTGCCGGATCGTTCTTGAGACCGCGCGGGCGGTGGACAACCTGCATTCGTTGTCCGGACAGCTTGAGCAGGCGACCAGTCGCTTCCGCGTGTAGGCGCCGGCGCACGGCGTTCGATTGGCGCAGGCCTGACCGCCCCCCGGTACCTCGCGCTGGTCGGCCGAGGCGCCTGGGATGGCGCCTACATTCCCTGATAAATCGGCCCCTCTCCCCCCTGCGGCGTCACCCAGTTGATGTTCTGCGTGGGGTCCTTGATGTCGCAGGTCTTGCAGTGCACGCAGTTCTGCGCGTTGATCTGCAGGCGCGGGTTGGCGCCGTCGGCGTCGCGCACGATCTCGTACACCCCGGCCGGGCAGTAGCGCTGTTCGGGAGCGTCGTAGCGGTCGAGGTTGATGCGGATCGCCACCGACGGATCCTTCAACTGCAGGTGACAGGGCTGCTCTTCCTCGTGGTTGGTGTTCGACAGGAACACCGAGGAGAGGCGGTCGAAGCTCAGGATGCCGTCGGGCTTCGGGTAGTCGATCTTCGGGCACTCGGCGGCGGGCTTCAGCGTGGTGTGGTCGGCCGTGTTGTGCAGGGTCCACGGCGCCTTGCCGCGGAAGAGCTGCTGGTCGATCCCGAACAGCAGCGACCCGAGCCACAAGCCCTTCTTCATGTAGGGCTTGAAGTTGCGCGCGCGGTAGAGCTCGTCGAACAGCCAGCTCCGGCGATACGCCTCGGGGAAGGCGGTGAGCTCGTCGCGGCTGCGTTCGGCCGCGAGCGCATCGAAGGCCGCCTCGGCGGCGAGCATGCCCGACTTGATGGCGGCGTGGCTGCCCTTGATGCGCGCGGCGTTGAGGAAGCCCGCGTCGTCGCCCACCAGCGCGCCGCCCGGGAAGACCAGCTTCGGCAGGCTCTGCAGGCCGCCCGCGGTGATGGCGCGCGCGCCGTAGGCGAGGCGCTTGCCGCCTTCGAGAAACCTGGCGATCTCGGGGTGCGTCTTGTAGCGCTGGAATTCCTCGAAGGGCGCGAGATGCGGGTTGGTGTAGTTGAGGCCCACCACGTAGCCGACCGAGACGAGATTGTCCTCGAGGTGATACACGAAACCGCCGCCGTAGGTGGCGCCGTCCATCGGCCAGCCGGCGGTATGCACCACGAGGCCCGGCGTGTGGCGCGCGGCGGGCACTTCCCACAGCTCCTTCAAGCCGATGCCGTAGGTCTGGGGATCGACGCCTTCGCGCAGCTTGAAGCGCGCTTCGAGCTGCTTGCCGAGATGGCCGCGGCAGCCTTCGGCGAAGAGCGTGTATTTGGCATGCAGCTCCATGCCGGGCTGGTGGTTGGGGCCGGGCTCGCCTTCGCGGGTGAGGCCCATGTCGCCGGTGGCCACCCCCTTCACGGCACCGGTCTCGTCGTACAGGATCTCGGCGCCGGCGAAGCCCGGGTAGACCTCCACGCCCAGCGCCTCGGCCTGCTCGCCGAGCCACTTCACCACGTTGCCCAGGCGCACGATGTAGTTGCCGTCGTTGAGAAGGCAGCCGGGAAGCAGGCTCGTCGGCACGGCGCGCCCGCCGGTCGCGGAGAGGAACAGCACGCGGTCTTCGGTGACCGGCGTGTTGAGCGGGGCGCCTTGTTCCTTCCAGTCGGGGATCAACTCGGTGATCGCGCGCGGGTCCATCACCGCGCCGGAGAGTATGTGGGCGCCGATCTCGGACGCCTTCTCGATCAGGCACACCGCCAGTTCGCTGCCCCGTTCGGCCGCCAGTTGCTTCAGCCGGATCGCCGCCGCGAGGCCTGCCGGCCCGCCGCCCACGATCAGGACATCAAACTCCATCGATTCGCGTTCCATGCTGTTCTCCTCTGTGCGCACGCTCTTCTTGTGCTCGGCGCGGCGAACGCCAGTGTAATACGCAGAGCCGCGGTGCGCGTTCCGGGTGGTCATAACATACGGGTCCGTATGCTACATTACCCCGGCGGTGCAACCAACAGGAGACGGGCTTTGACGGACGACCGACGCAAATTGCTCCTCACCACGCGGATTCCGGTCCGGTGGGGCGACATGGATTTTTACGGTCATGTGAACAACACGGTGTACTTCCGCTACTTCGAGCAGGCGCGGGTGGAGTGGCTGGAGGAGATGGCATTTCGGGTCGGGCCGGACGTGCCCACCGGTCCGGTGATCATCAACGCCAGCTGCACCTTCCTGATCCCGGTGAACTACCCGGCGACGGCGGTGGTGAAGCTCTATGCGGGCCAGCCCGGTCGCAGCAGCGTGATGACCTGGTACGAGCTGTACGTGGAAGGCGACGAGCGCCTGTATGCCGAAGGGGCGGCCAAGGTCGTATGGATGGACATCGCCACCGGCAAGTCCGTCCCCATCCCGGACGCACTGCGTGAGCTATTCTGACGGGACAATACCCGGCGAAGCCAAAAGAACGAGAGGAGACGAGGATGACAGTGGTCGATCAACCCCTGTGGCAGCCGTCCGCGCAGCGCATCGCGTCGGCGAACGTCACCGCCTTTGCGCGCGCCGCCGAGTCGCGCTGGGGTGTGCGCCTGGCCGATTACGAGGCGCTCTACGCCTGGTCGGTGGCGAGCCCCGAAGCGTTCTGGGTGAGCGTGTGGGAGTTCGGCGGCGTGCTCGGGGCGCGTGGCGAGACGGTGCTGGTCGAAGGCGACCGCATGCCGGGCGCGAAGTGGTTTCCCGCGGCGCGGCTGAACTTCGCGCAGAATCTCCTGCGTAGCCGCGACGACAGCGATGCGCTGGTGTTCTGGGGCGAGGACCGGGTCAAGAACCGCCTCACCCACGGCGAGCTCTACCGCGCGGTGGCGCACTTCGCCGCGGCGCTGCGCGAGATGGGGGTCGTCGAGGGCGACCGGGTCGCGGCCTACATGCCCAACATGCCCGAGACCGTCGTCGCGATGCTCGCCACGGCGAGCATCGGTGCGATCTTCACCTCCGCCTCGCCCGACTTCGGCGTGCAGGGCGTGCTCGACCGCTTCGGCCAGACTCAGCCGAAAGTGCTGATCGCGGCCGACGGCTATTACTACAACGGCAAGGTGATCGACTGCATGGCGAAGCTCGCCGAGATCGCGCGGGCGCTGCCGTCGGTCGAGCGCGTGGTGGTGGTGCCCTACGTGCATGCCGAGCACGACGTGTCACCGATCCGTCATGCGCGCATGCTGGCGGATTTCGTCGCCCCGCATCACACCGAGACCGAGATCGCCTTCGCGCAGCTGCCCTTCGATCATCCGCTCTACATCATGTATTCGTCGGGCACCACCGGCGTGCCCAAGTGCATCGTGCACAGCGCGGGCGGGGCGTTGCTTCAGCACCTCAAGGAACACCAGCTCCACAGCGACGTGAAGCCGGGCGACCGCGTCTTCTACTTCACCACCTGCGGCTGGATGATGTGGAACTGGCTCGTCTCGGGCCTCGCCGCCGGGGCGACGCTGCTCCTCTACGACGGCTCGCCCTTCGCCGCCGACAACACCATCCTGTTCGACTACGCCGACGCGGAGGGCATGACGCACTTCGGCACCTCGGCGAAATTCCTCGACGCGGCGGCCAAGTTCGGGCTCAGGCCGCGCGAGACGCACCGGCTCGATAGCGTGCGGGCGATCATGAGCACCGGCAGTCCATTGGTGCCGGAAGGTTTCGATTACGTCTATCGCGACATCAAGGCCGACGCGCAGCTCTCGTCGATCTCGGGCGGCACCGACATCCTGTCGTGCTTCGTGCTCGGCAGCCCGGTGCTGCCGGTGTGGCGCGGCGAAATTCAGTGCCGCGGCCTCGGGATGGCGGTCGACGTGTGGGACGACGCGGGCCGCCCGCTGCGCGGCGGCAAGGGCGAGCTGGTGTGCACCAAGCCCTTCCCGGCGATGCCGATCGGCTTCTGGAACGACGCGGACGGCGCCAGGTACCACGCCGCCTACTTCGAACGCTTCGACAACGTGTGGTGCCACGGCGACTTCTGCGAGGTCACCGCCCACGGCGGGCTCGTCATCCACGGCCGCTCGGACGCGACGCTGAACCCGGGCGGGGTGCGCATCGGTACCGCCGAGATCTACCGCCAGGTCGAGAAGCTGCCCGAGGTGGTCGAGTCGATCGTCATCGGCCAGGACTGGGCGGGCGACGTGCGGGTGGTGCTGTTCGTGAAGCTGCGCGAGGGGCTCGCGCTCGACGAGGCGCTCGTCAATCGCATCAGGCAGACCATCCGTGACAACACCACCCCGCGCCACGTGCCGGCCAGGGTGCTGCAGGTCGCGGACATCCCGCGCACCAAGAGCGGCAAGATCGTGGAACTGGCGGTGCGAAACGTCGTGCACGGCGAGCCGGTGAAGAACGTCGAGGCCCTGGCCAACCCCGAGGCGCTCGATCACTTCCGCGGCCGGACCGAACTGCGCGACTGAAAGGACTGAAGGAGAACGCCCAATGCTGATGAATCGCGAAACCTCCGTGCTGCTCGTGGTGGACCTCCAGGAGCGGCTCGCCCCGGCCATCCACGACGGCGCGCGGGTGGTCGACAACTGCGCGTGGCTCGCGCGGCTGGCGGCACGACTCGGCGTACCGGTGGTGGTGACCGAGCAGCTGCCCGACAAGATCGGGCCGACCCTGGCATCGGTGAAGGCCGCCACGGCCGGCGCGCAATACGTGCAGAAGGCGTGTTTTTCGGCGCAGGCCGACGGCTGCCTGGGGGCCACGGCGCTCGAAGGCCGGCGCCAGGTGGTGGTGTGCGGCACCGAGGCGCATGTATGCGTGCAACAGACTGCGCTCGACCTGCGCTGGTCGGGCCGGGAAGTGTTCGTGGTGGCCGACGCCTGCGGCTCGCGCGACCCGGCCAACCGCGATCTCGCCTACGCCCGCATGCGCGGGCACGGCATCGAGATCGTGTCGCGCGAGATGGTCGCCTTCGAGTGGCTGCAGCGGGCCGGCACCGACCTGTTCCGCGATATCAACCGCGACTTCATCCGGTGAGCCCGCGCACGTCGGCGGTGCTGCGCCCGCCTGGCGCGTGCCGGAACTTCACCTCACGGGCGCACGCCCAAGGCACAGCGGAGGCCCGTTTGCCGCGCACCGGTTCGTGCGCGGCCGCGCCGGACGAGGAAACATGAGAGGCCTGCTGATCGTCGCGCTGCTGTTGCTCGCCGGGTGCGGCGCCGAATCGCGCGGCAAGGCGGAGGCGCCGCCCGAGCGCGCGCACCTGGTCGAGCTCGCGAGCGCCGTCGCGGGGCAGCTCGCGTATACCTCCGACCGCGGCGGCAGCTTGCGCGCGCTGCGCGAGGTGCGCATCGTCAATCAGGAGGAGGGCGAGATCGTTGCCCTCAGCGTGCGCGAAGGCGATCGCGTCGCCGCCGGGCAGGTGCTGGTGCGCTACGACGAGCGGCTATTGCGCGCGGAGCTCGACAAGGCCGAGGCGATGCTGCAGCAGGCCGAACTCGATCACCAGCGCGCGCGGCAACTGAGCGAGCGCGGCTTCGTCGGGCAGGAGGCGCTGTCGCGCGCCGCCACCGCGGTCGAGATCGCCCGCGCCGAGGCGCGCCTGCTGGGCGTGCGGGTGCGCCACCTCACCCTCGCGGCGCCGTTCGCCGGGGTGGTGTCGCAGCGCCTGACCGAACCGGGCAGCGTCACCCCGCGCCACACCCATCTGCTCACCCTGATCGACTTGTCGACGCTCGTCACCGACGTCGCCGTGTCCGAACTGGTGCTGCCGCATCTGGCGGTGGGCGACGCCGCCGGGGTGCGCATCGATGCGCTCGGCAATACGCTGCACGCGGGGCGCATCCTGCGCATCCACCCGGCGGTCGATCCGGCCACCCGCACCGGACGCGTGGAGGTCGCGCTCGACCCGGTGCCGGCCGGTGCGCGCCCCGGGCAGTTCTCGCGCGTGGAGCTCGCCAGCGGCAACCGCGCGCAGATCCTGGTGCCGCTCGCCGCCCTGCGGCGCGATGCCGCGGGCGAGCATGTGTTCGTGTATGAGGACGACGGCAGCGTGCGGCGAGTCGATGTGACGAGCGGGTTGCGCCTCGCGGACCGCGTGGAGATCCGCGACGGCCTCTCGGCCGGCGCGCGGGTCGTCGTCAAGGGCTTCCTGGGCCTCGCGCCCGGCCGGCGCGTGAAGCCGGTCGACCTCGAGACGGGCTGAGCATGCGGCGCGGCGGCATCGCCACGTGGTGCATCCATCACCCGGTCGGCACGGTGATGCTCACCGTCACGGTCATGGTGCTGGGGCTCTTCGCGCTCAACCGGCTCGCGGTGGACCTGCTGCCGCACCTCATCTACCCCGAGATCGGGGTGCGCGTGATCGACCCCGCGGTGCCGGCCAACATCATGGAAGACCAGGTCACGCGGCAGATCGAGGAGCAGCTCGCGATCACCGAGGACGCGGTCGGCATCGAGTCCACCACCCTCGAAGGCACCACCGAGGTGGAGCTCTATTTCGACTACGGCAAGGACATCGACATCGCCCTGCGCGACGCTTCCTCGCGCCTGGATCGTGCGCGGCGCGTGCTGCCCAGCACCATCGATCCGCCCATCATCTTCAAGCGCGATCCGTCGCAGATCCCGGTGCTGGAGTTCGTGGTGAGCTCGTCGCTGCGCAGCCTCACCGAGCTGCGCACGTGGACCGACGACGTGTTCGCCAAGCACTTCCTCAACCTGCCCGGCGTGGCGGCGGTGGAGGTGGGCGGCGGGCTGGTGCGCGAGGTGCATGTGATCCCCGACCAGAAGCGCCTCGCCGCGCTCGGGCTGTCGGTGGATGCGGTGATCCAGGCCATCGAACGCGGCAACGTCGACCAGCCGGCGGGGCGCCTGCGCATGGGCGTGCAGGAGTATACCAGCCGCACCGCGGGGCGTCTGGCCAGCGTGGCGGCCATCGGGGCGCTGCCGATCCGCCTGGCGGGCGGTGAGACGGTGACGCTCGCCGAGGTGGCGCAGGTCGTCGACGCCCAGCAGGACGAGCGCGTGCGGGTGCGCTACAACGGCACTCCGGGGGTGCGCCTGTCGGTGCAGAAGCAGCCGACCGCCAACACGGTGGAGGTGGCCGACGCGGTCAACGCGCGGCTCGCCGCGCTGCGCGAAGGGCGCGTGATGCCGCCCGACGTGAGCGTCGATACGGTGTCCGACCAGTCCATCTATGTGCGCCAGGCGCTCGACAACGCCACCGTGGCGGCGGTGGCCGGGGCCGCCTTCGCGATGGCCATCGTGTATCTCTTTCTCGGCAACCTGCGCGGCACCCTCATCATCGGCAGTGCCATCCCGATCTCGATCCTGGTCGCCTTCGCGATCATGGCGCTGGGCGGGCTGTCGCTCAACCTGATGACGCTGGGCGGGCTCGCGCTGGGCGTCGGGATGCTGGTCGACAACACCATCGTGATGCTCGAGAACATCGAGCGCCACCGCCACACCGGCGAGACCGGCATCGAGGCCGCCACCCATGGCGCGGCCGAGGTGACGAGCCCGATCATCGCCGCAACCACCACCAACCTCGCCGCGGTGCTGCCCTTCCTGTTCGTGAGCGGGCTCATCGGGCTGCTCTTCCGCGAGCTGATCTTCACCATTTCGGCGGCCATCGTCGCCTCGCTGGTGGTGGCGGTGACGCTCGTGCCGGCGCTCGCGGTGCGCGGCGGACGGGCCTCGCCCGCGCGCGTCTCGCGCCGGGTGCAGGCGCTGATGGTGCGCGTGCAGGCACGCTACACGCCGCTGCTGCGGCGCAGCCTGCGAACGCCGTGGACGATGCTCGCGGCGGCGACCTTGCTGCTCGTGGGTTTCGCGCTGCTGTTCTCGATGCTCGCCGGCCAGCAGGCCTTCCTGCCGACGATGGACGACGGTCGCGTGCTGGTGCGCGTCCTCACCGATTCCGGTACCTCGCTCGACGAAATGGACCGCGTCGTGCGCCGCGTCGAGGGGCTCGTGCATGCCCAAGGTGAGGTCGCCGGCATCTCGGTGGTGGCCGGCGGCTCGGTGTTCGGGCGCTCGCAGCGCGAGCAGGCCAACCGCAGCACGTTGAGCGTCCAGCTCGTGGCGGTGGGCGAGCGTGCGCGCGGCGTGGATCAATGGGTGAGCGGATTCCTGCGTGCGGTGGCCGAGGCGGAACTGGCCGGGGTGAAGGTCACGGCGCGCCCGGCCGGCATCCGCGGGGTACGCGTGGCGCGCTCCGACGAGGATGTCAGCGTGCGCGTGCGCGGGCCGGATCTGGCGGCCCTGGCGACGATCGGCGAGGCGCTCGTGCAGCGCCTGCGCAGCGTGCCCGGGCTGCGCAACGTCGAACACTCGGCCGATGAAGTGCGCCAGGAATTCGCGGTGCGGCTCGATCGCACGCGCGCGGCCGAACTCGGAGTGGACGTCACGCAGGTCGGGCGCGCCGTGCAGGTCGCGCTCGACGGGCTGATCGTGAGCGAGTTCTTCGAGGGCGACCGCGCCTATGACATCCGCGTGCGACTGCCGCAGGACGACGGCGCCGGCACCCGCGTGCTGGAATCCGTGCTGCTGTTCGCCGCCGACGCGACGCGCCCGGCGGTGTACCTGGGCGATGCGGCGCAGGTGGATTTCATCTCGGCGCAGACGCAGATCCGCCGCCACGGCCAGAGCCGCATGGTGGAGGTGAACGCGGCGCTCACCGGCGCCCGCGCGCTGGGCGAAGTGATGAGCGACGTGCGCCGGGTGGCGGAGGATTTCGCGCTGCCGCCCGGCTACTCGCTCTATTACGGCGGCGCCTTCGAGAGCCTGCAGCAAGGCCAGGTGCAAGTCGCCACCCTGGCCGCGCTCGCGCTCTTCCTGGTATTCGTGGTGATGGCGGTCCAGTACGAGTCGCTGCGCAATCCGGCCATCATCATGGTGGGGGTGCCCTTCGCGCTCATCGGGGTGGTCATCGGCCTGCTCGCGACCGGACTGCCGCTGTCGATGCCGGTGTGGCTGGGCATCATCATGCTCATCGGGGTGGTGGTGAACAACTCCATCGTGCTGGTGCAGTTCATCGAGATCGAGCGCGCCAACGGGCTCGCGCTCGGCGAGGCGATTGTCGAATCCGCACGCCTGCGCCTGCGCCCGATCCTGATGACGGCGCTGACCACGGTGGCCGGGATGCTGCCGCTCGCGCTCGGCCTCGGCGAAGGCGCCGAGATGCTGCAGCCGCTCGCGGTGTGCATGGTGTTCGGCCTGCTGTTCTCGATCCTGGTGAGCCTGCTGCTGATCCCCTCGCTGTACCTGCTCGCGCATCGCGGCGCGCTGCGCCCGGCGCCGCTCGGCGAGGCGGGGTGACGCGCACCCTGCTCATGGTCGCCGCGGCTGCGCTGGCCGTCTACGTGGCCCTGGCGGCCTTCATGTACCTCACCCAGTCGCAGCAGGTGTATTTCCCGCTGCGCGCGCTCGACGCGACGCCGGCCGCGCGCGGCATGGACTATCGCGACGTGTACTTCGACACCGCCGACGGCGTGCGCCTGCACGGCTGGTTCGTGCCCGCCGACGCCCCGCGCGGCGCGCTGCTGTTCTTCCACGGCAACGCCGGCAACATCTCCCACCGCCTCGATTCGATCCGCCTCTTCCGCGAGCTGGGCCTGTCGGTGTTCATCATCGACTACCGCGGCTACGGGCTGAGTGAGGGCCATCCCGACGAGCCCGGCACCTACCGCGATGCCGAAGCCGCATGGCGCCATCTGCGCGAGGAGGAGGGCGTCGCCGCGCGCGACATCGTGCTCTTCGGCCGCTCGCTGGGCGCGGCCGTGGCGGCCTGGCTGGCGGCGCGCGAGGCGCCCGGCGCGGTGATCCTGGAGTCGGCCTTCACCAGCGCCCCGGATCTGGCCGCCGAGCTCTATCGGTGGTTGCCGATCCGCCGCCTGCTGCGCTTCGAGTACGATACCCGCGCGGCGGTGCGCGCGATCCGCGCGCCCCTGCTCATCGCCCACAGCCGCGACGACGAGATCGTCCCGTTCCACCACGCCGAGCGTCTGCTGGCGGCCGCCAACGAGCCCAAGGCCCTGCTCGAGATGCGCGGCGGGCACAACGACGGCTTTTTGCGCAGCGGGCCGGCGTACCGGGACGGCTTCAGGCGGTTTCTCGACGAGCACCTGTGAACGGGCCGAGTCATGCGGGGTGACGAGCCGGCGGGCTGGGCGTTTCGGTCCGTTTTTCACGCAGCGTCCACCCACGCAGACCCGCGCCATGCGCGCAACATGACGGGGGCGCCGGCCAAGCCGCTTCTTCCGGAGTAAGCGCCTCTTCGGTTATCATCGCGCTTTCCCGCAGCAGCGTTCCCATGACCAAATACGTCTTCGTTACCGGCGGTGTCGTGTCCTCTCTGGGCAAAGGCATCGCGGCGGCCTCGCTGGGGGCCATTCTCGAATCCCGCGGCATCAAGGTTACTCACCTCAAGCTGGATCCCTACATCAACGTCGATCCGGGCACGATGAGCCCGTTTCAGCACGGCGAGGTGTTCGTCACCGAGGACGGGGCCGAAACCGACCTCGATCTCGGCCACTACGAGCGCTTCACCAGCGCGCGCATGAGCCGGCGCAACAACTTCACCACCGGCCAGATCTACGAGTCGGTGATCAAGAAGGAGCGGCGCGGGGAATACCTCGGCAAGACGGTGCAGGTCATCCCGCACATCACCGACGAGATCAAGCAGTACATCAAGCGCGGCGCCGAAGGCGGCGACGTGGCGATCATCGAGGTCGGCGGCACGGTCGGCGACATCGAGTCGCTGCCCTTTCTGGAGGCGATCCGCCAGATGGGGATCGAGGAGGGGCGCAACAGCACCTGCTTCATCCATCTCACCCTGCTGCCTTACATTCCGACCGCCGGCGAGCTCAAGACCAAGCCGACCCAGCACTCGGTCAAGGAGTTGCGCGAGATCGGCATCCAGCCCGACATCCTGTTGTGCCGGGCGGACCGGACGATTCCCGCCGACGAGCGGCGCAAGATTGCGCTGTTCTGCAACGTCATGCCCGAGGCGGTGATCGAGGCGCTCGACGCCGACACGATCTACAAGATTCCGGGCCTCCTGCACGACCAGATGCTCGACGAGATCGTCTGCCACAAGCTGGGCATCCTCGCCCGCGCGGCCGACCTGTCGGTGTGGGAGAACCTCATCCACGCGCTGGAGCATCCGAAGCACACGGTCCAGATCGGGTTCGTCGGGAAGTACGTCGATCTGACCGAATCCTACAAGTCGCTCATCGAGGCGCTGTGCCACGCCGGCATGCACACCGAAAGCACGGTCAAGATCCACTACATCGACTCCGAGGACATCGACCGCGACGGCTGCGCGGTGCTCGAGAAGATGGACGCCATCCTGGTGCCGGGCGGCTTCGGCAAGCGCGGCACCGAGGGCAAGATCGCGGCGATCCGCTATGCGCGCGAGAACAAGGTGCCCTACCTGGGCATCTGCCTCGGCATGCAGCTCGCGGTGGTGGAGTTCGCGCGTGACGTGGCCGGCATGCCGGGCGCGCATTCGACCGAGTTCGAGCGCGAAACGCCGTACCCGGTGATCGGGCTCATCACCGAATGGAAGGATCGCACCGGCAAGCTGGAAAAGCGCGACGAGGCCTCCGATCTGGGCGGTAGCATGCGCCTGGGCGCGCAGGTGTGTCACCTCGCGGAAGGGTCGCTCGCGCGTGACATCTACGCCGCGCCGCAGATCGTCGAGCGCCATCGCCATCGCTACGAAGTGAACAACACGCTGCTGGCCCGACTCGAAGACAAGGGACTGCGCGTGTCCGGGCGCGCGCCCGGCACCGATCTGTGCGAGATGATCGAACTCCCGGATCATCCGTGGTTCGTCGGCTGCCAGTTCCATCCGGAATTCACCTCCAATCCGCGCAAGGGCCATCCGCTGTTCACCGCCTACGTGAGAGCCGCCCTCGCGCGTCAGCAGCAGGCCGCCGTCGCGGCCTGAACGAAGGAGGAGGCAACATGCAACTCTGCGGATTCGAAGTCGGCCTCGACCGGCCGTTCTTCCTCATTTCCGGCCCGTGCGTGATCGAGTCGCGCCAGATGGCGCTCGACACCGCGGCGCAGTTGAAGGAGATCTGCGCCGAGCTGGCTATTCCCTTCATCTACAAGTCGTCCTACGACAAGGCCAACCGCAGCTCCGGCGCGTCCTTCCGCGGGCTCGGCATGGACAAGGGGCTGGAGATCCTCGCCGAGGTGCGCGAGACGGTCGGGGTGCCCGTGCTCACCGACGTGCACGCCATCGACGAGATCGCGGCGGTGGCCGCGGCGGTCGACGTGCTGCAGACGCCGGCCTTCCTGTGCCGCCAGACCGACTTCATCCACGCGGTGGCCGCTTGCGGCAAGCCGGTGAACATCAAGAAGGGCCAGTTTCTCGCGCCCGGCGACATGAAGCAGGTGGTGGCCAAGGCGCGCGAGGCGGCCGGCGGGGCCGACCGCATCATGGTGTGCGAGCGCGGCGCTTCCTTCGGCTACAACAACCTCGTGTCCGACATGCGTTCGCTCGCCATCATGCGCGAGACCGATTGCCCGGTGGTGTTCGATGCCACCCACTCGGTGCAGCTGCCGGGCGGGCAGGGCACCTCTTCGGGCGGCCAGCGCGAGTTCGTGCCGGTACTGGCCCGCGCGGCCATCGCGGTCGGCGTGGCGGGGGTCTTCATGGAGTCGCATCCCGATCCCGCGACGGCGCTCTCCGACGGACCCAACGCCTGGCCGCTGGGCAGGATGAAGGCGCTCCTCGCGCACCTCAAGGAAATCGACCTGGTGGTCAAGCGTCAGGGATTCCTGGAGATGGCCGGTTGATCGCGCGATGGCATGGCAGTGTTCGACATGCTGCTCGCCGAAGGTTTGCAATCCACCATTTGAAACCGAGACAGGAAAAGAAATGAGTGCAATCGTTGATGTCATTGCGCGCGAGATTCTGGATTCGCGCGGCAACCCCACGGTCGAAGCCGATGTGCTGCTCGAATCCGGTGTCATGGGCCGCGCCGCGGTACCCTCGGGCGCGTCCACCGGTTCGCGCGAGGCGATCGAGTTGCGCGACGGCGATGCCGCCCGCTACCTGGGCAAGGGCGTGCTGCGTGCAGTCGAAAACGTGAACACGGAAATTTCCGAGTGCATCATCGGGCTCGACGCCGAGGAGCAGACCTTCATCGATCGCGCGCTGATCGAACTGGACGGCACCGAGAACAAGTCGCGCCTGGGCGCCAACGCCACGCTGGCGGTGTCGATGGCGGTGGCCAAGGCGGCGGCCGAGGAAGCCGGCCTGCCGCTGTATCGCTACTTCGGCGGTTCCGGGCCGATGGCCATGCCGGTGCCGATGATGAACGTCATCAACGGCGGCGCGCACGCCAACAACAGCCTCGACATCCAGGAATGCATGATCATGCCGGTGTCGATGACGAGCTTCCGTGAGGCGCTGCGCTGCGGCGCGGAGATCTTCCACCACCTCAAGAAGCTCACCGACAAGCGCGGCTACCCCACCACGGTGGGTGACGAAGGCGGCTTCGCGCCCAACGTCGCGGGCACCGAGGAGGCGCTCAACCTGATCCTGGAAGCGATCGGCAAGGCCGGCTACGAGCCGGGCCGCGACGTGCTGTTGGCGCTCGACTGCGCTGCGTCCGAGTTCTACAAGGACGGCCAGTACGTGCTCGCCGGGGAGGGCCTGACCCTGTCCTCGGAAGGCTTCACCGACTATCTGGCCACGCTCGCCGACAAGTTCCCGATCGTGTCGATCGAGGACGGCATGGCCGAGGGCGACTGGGCCGGCTGGAAAGTGCTCACCGACCGTCTCGGCAAGACGGTGCAGATCGTCGGTGACGACCTCTTCGTGACCAACACCAGGATCCTCGAACAGGGCATCGAGCAGGGCATCGCCAACTCGATCCTCATCAAGATCAACCAGATCGGTACGCTCAGCGAGACCTTCGCCGCCATCGAGATGGCCAAGCGCGCCGGCTACACGGCGGTGATCTCGCACCGCTCGGGCGAGACCGAGGATTCGACGATCGCCGACATCGCGGTGGGGCTCAACGCCATGCAGATCAAGACCGGTTCGCTGTCGCGTTCGGACCGCATCTCCAAGTACAACCAGCTGCTGCGTATCGAGGAAGATCTCGGCGACACGGTGAGCTACCCGGGCAAGCGGGCGTTCTACAATCTGCGGGCGCGCTGAAGCCGGCGCGTTGCGAACGATGCGGGCGGCCGCCGCGGCGCCGCGCGCATTGCGATACGAGGGCCGGCGGATCGTCCGCCGGCCCTCTCACAATTCAGGCATCACTTCTTGAATATGCGCTGGCCCGTGATCATCCTCTCCTTGCTGGTGATTGTTCTCCAGTACCCGCTCTGGCTGGGTAAGGGCGGGTGGCTTCGGGTATGGGACGTCGATGGCCAGTTGCAGGCGCAGCGCGCGATCAACCAACAGCTCGAACAGCGCAACGCGGCCCTGGAGGCCGAGGTGCGCGACCTGAAATCCGGCAACGAGGCGATCGAAGAGCGCGCCCGCTTCGAACTCGGCCTCACCAAGCCCGGCGAAATCTTCGTTCATACCCCGCGCAAACCCTGACCCGGCGCGCCCCTACAGCAGCTCGCTGATGACGTCGCGCTGGCGAAGTTCCTGCTCGAAGGCGACCATCTCCAGGCCGAGCGCGTCGCGGGCGGAAATCATGCCGACGGGACGGCCGTCCACCACCACCGGGACATGGCGAAAGCCGCCTTCGTACATTATGTGGAGCGCATGGCCCAGCGGCACGTCGGGCGTGACCGTCTGCGGGCCGGGTGTCATCACGTCGGCGACCCGGGTGCGCGCCGGGTCGAGCCCCGCGGCCAGCACGCGCTTGAGGGCGTCGCGCTCGGTGAAGATACCGACCAGACGTTCGTCCTCGGTGATCATGACGGAGCCGACACGCGCCTCGGCCATGCGTTGCGTCGCCTCCCGCACGGAAATGTCTCCCCTCGTGGTGAGTATCGGTTGTTGCTCGATGACTTCCCGGATCCTGCGTGTGGGCATGCTTCGTCCTCCTGGGTGAGTGGTGGGTCCGTCCGGTCCGGGGCCGGGTTGCGGACCCGGTTACCCTGCCTGTCGGATGGCAATTGCGGTCGCGAGTCAGTTTGTCGCAAGAAGGCTGCGCGCGCCGTCGATGCGCGGCTTGAAGTACGGGTTGTCGAGGCGCTCGACGCGCACGCGGCCACGGCTCGACGGCGCATGCACGAACTTTCCCCCGCCCATGTAGATGCCCATGTGGGAGTGGCGCCGATTGAGCGTGTTGAAGAACACCAGGTCACCCGGCTGCAGCGCGGAAACCGGAATCGGGCGGGTGAGTTCGGCGATCTGCGCCGCATTGTGCGGCAGGCGCTGTCCGCTGATCTGCTCGACGATATAGCTCACCATGCCGCTGCAGTCGAGCCCGGCCTCGGGATTGCGCCCGCCGAAGGCATAGCCGGTGTCGAGCAGGCCGAGCGCGAAGATCACCATTTCCTGCGAGTGCAGGCGGTCGTCGAGCGAGAAATAGTCCCGGCGTTCGGGCAGGGTCGTCGCCGTCGGGGCCGGTGCGGTGGCGGTGGGGGGCAGGCTGCCGCAGGCGCTCAGCAGCCCGCAGGCGATTGCTGTGGCGCCGGTGCCGATCCGCGAACGAAGGGTCATGCGGGGAAGCCTCGTATGCATTCCTCGAACGATATGCGAATCCGTCCTCAGGCGTCCAGGCAGAATGTCACGGGGCCGTGATTGACGAGCGACACCGACATCTCCGCGCCGAACTGGCCGGTCTCCACCATCGGATGTGCCGCCCGCGCGTGATCCACCAATTCGAGGAATAGGCTGCGCGCGACCGCCGGCTCCGCCGCGGTCGAAAAGCTCGGGCGCATGCCCTTGCGGGTGTCGGCCGCCAGCGTGAACTGCGGCACCAGCAACAGTCCGCCGGCCACGTCGCGCAAGGAAAGGTTCATCCGCTGTGCTTCATCCTGGAAGATGCGGTAGCCGAGCAGGTGCTCGACCAGTCGCTCCGCGTTGCGGCTCGTGTCGTCCCGGGCGACGCCGATCAGGGCCAGCATGCCGTGCCCGATGCGGCCGATCGTCACTCCGGCGACGACTACCTCGGCGCGCGTGACGCGCTGGATGAGTGCGATCAAAGCGCGTCGGGCGCCGCCTTGCAGCCGGCGGGAACGGCGAGTCCGGGGCGCTCGAGGACGGCTTCCTCGTCCCGCATCCAGAACGCGGTATGGCCGTCCGTGTAGCGGGTCGCGTTGCCGGCCGGTTCGCCGGCCAGGGCGAAAATGCCCGCGCCGGTGCGCAGTCGGACGTGTCCGGACAGGTGTTCCACGGAGAAACGTTCGCCGTTGCCGCACACGTAGCGCACCGCTCGCGCGCTGTCGCGGGTGTAGGCGTCGCTTGCCACGAAGCCGGCCGCCGCGAGCAGCACGGCGAGGGCGGCGAGGGCGACGATGCGCCCGCCCGGGGGCAGCGCGCGGGTCCGGATGTCGGTCATGATGGGAGGGTCAGTCGATGAGTTCGATGGTGCCATTGACGGTGACGGTGACTTCGCTGTCACCGGCTTCCATGGGGGCAGGGGCGGCCTCGGCCGCAGAGGCGGCCATGCGCATCATGGGGCGGATCGGGCCGGGCGTGCCGCCGTAATTGACCGCCAGATGGCGAATGCGGTGGCGCTTGCCGAGCGTCCCGGCCAGTGCCTTGGCGCGCCCCTCGAAGGCGCGGATGGCGTCAACGGCGGCCTCGTCGGCGCTGCGCCTGGCCGTTTCGGGCGCCGGCTGCATGGTGAGTTGCGCCACGGCGAGCGTGGTCTGCAGCTTCCCGAGGAGTTCCGCCAAGGCATCCATGTCGCGACTTTCGAGCGCGATTTCGGAGCGCATGCGCCAGCCCTCGATCTTGCGCCCTTCCTTGCCGTACACGGGCCAGGTGTGGACCGCCGAGCTGCGGGTCTTGACGTCCGGGTAGTGGCGGGTCTGCGCGAGGGCAGCGGCGATCACCTCATTGACCTGCTGCGCGAGGCGCGCCGGATTGGCATCGCTCGCCTCGACATAGGCGGTGGCGGTGGCCAGATCGTTGGCGGCGCGCCGACTGGCCTCGGCCGACAATTCAACGGTCGGAAGCGCCGGCTCGGCCTGCGCGATGGCCGAGGAGCCGCCGGCCGACAGGCCGAGCGCCAGGGCGAAAGCGATCAAATGTCGGGGCGCGGGGCCGGTCATCGTTGCGGGCATTCCGTGGTGCGTTGGACGGTGCGCAGTGTACCTGCTCGGCAGCCATGTCGCGCGAGTGGCGTGTAAGGTCGTGTAAACTTTTTTGCGGCCGCCGACAGCGGGCCGGGGGCGCCATTGACCGTTTCGATGGCCTTGGGCAAGCTTGCCCACTTTTGCGGAATCGAAAATGGCCAGCGAACGCCTCGTCGGCGCCCTGTACGTCGCGTTGTCGGCGAGTTCGTTCGGCGCCATGGCGATCTTCGCGCGCTACGCCTACGGTAGCGGGGCGGAAGTGGTGGCGGTGCTGTTCCTGCGCTTTCTCATCGCCGCGCTGCTCATGACCGCGGTGATGATCGTCACCCGGCGGCGCTGGCCGGCGGGGCGCAACCTGGCCATTCTGGCGGCAATGGGCGGCATCGGTTACGTCGGCCAGTCGTTCACCTTCTTCTCCGCGCTCAACCACGCGTCGGCCGGCCTGGTGGCGCTGCTGCTCTATCTGTATCCCTTTCTGGTCACCTTGCTGGGGGCCGTCTTCCTGCGCCAGCGCCTCACCGCCCCGCGGCTGTGTGCGGTACTGGCCGCGCTCGCGGGCACCGCGCTCACCATCGGCGGCGGCATCGGCGGCGAGCCGCTGGGGATCGTGCTGGGGATGTCCGCGGCGCTGATCTATTCGGTCTACATTGTGGTGGGCAGCCGCGTGATGGCGTGCGAGGCGCCGCTGGCCGCAGCGACCGTGGTGATGATCGCCGCGGCGGCCGTTTTCGGGGTGCTCGCCGCCACCACCGCGCCGGCCTGGCCACAGGGCGCGGCCGGGTGGACCGCGGTGCTGCTGATTGCGGTCGTCTCCACGGTGATCGCCATGGTCGCTTTCTTCGCCGGGATGCAGAAGCTGGGGGCGGCCGACGCGGCCACCCTGTCGACCCTCGAGCCGGTGGTGACTTTCGTGCTGGCGGCGATCTTTCTCGGCGAGAAGATCCAGCCCAACCAGGTGCTCGGCGGGGCAATCATTCTCGGTGCGGTGATCTGGCTGGCGCGGGCGCGCCCGCCGGCTGCGACAGCGCCGGCGGGTGCGGCCAGCCGCTGACGCCTCAGGCGCGCACGGCCCTTACTTGCGCGCCGCGAACGGGTCGATGTGGCGCAGTTCGTCCTCGTACAGCCGCGCATTGTCCACGTAGTGGGCGGCGTTGGCGCGCAGTCCGGCGATCTCGTCATCGGACAATTCGCGGATGATGCGCCCGGGCGAGCCGACCACCAGCGAACGGTCCGGGATCACGCGGCCTTCCGGAATCAGCGCGTTGGCGCCGATGATGCAGTCCTTGCCGATCACGGCGTGGTTGAGCACCACCGCATTGATGCCGATCAGCGTGCCGTCGCCCACCGTGCAGCCGTGCAGCATGACCATGTGGCCGATGGTGACGTTGCTGCCCACGATGAGCGGGACGCCATCGTCGTTGTGCAGGACGGAGCCGTCCTGCACGTTGGTGTTGTCGCCGATCACGATCGGGTCGTTGTCGCCGCGGATCACGACGTTGTACCAGACACTCACGTTGCGGCCGGTTTCGACCCGGCCGATCACTGTGGCGTTGTCGGCGACCCAGCAGCCCTCTCCGAAGCTCGGGGTCCGATCGCCCAGGGCGTATATCGCCATTTTTTGTACTCTCCATGGGGGTCCGACGACGCGGTCGCCGGCAGGGGCGCAATCATAACAAGCGGACGGGCGGCTGTGCATGGCCGGCCCCCGCCCGACCGCACCCGGACCGATGGCGCGAGTGCGGTCGAGAGCGGTGCGGCGCCTCGCATTGCGCGCGGGATGCCGCCCGCGATGCGGCACTGGTGTTAACATCGCTGCCTCGGCCCTACCTCGCGCCCTTCATGCTCAGTTACCGCCACGCCTTTCACGCCGGCAATCACGCCGACGTCCTCAAGCATTTCGTGCTGATCGAACTGCTGCGCTACTTCAACCGCAAGGACAAGCCCTGGTGGTATATCGATACCCACGCCGGGGCGGGCTGCTATGCCCTGGAGAGCGACCAGGCGGGCAAGAACGCGGAATTCGAAGGCGGTATCGCCCGCCTGTGGCAATGCCCCGGCCTGCCGGCGGCGCTGCAGCCCTATGTGGACGCGGTGGCGCAGTTCAACCCGCACGGACGCCTCATCTTCTACCCCGGTTCGCCGGCGCTGGCGATGACGCAGCTGCGCGACCACGATCGCATGCGTCTGTTCGAGCTGCACCCGGCCGACGCCGAGGCGCTGGCGCAGACCTTCGCGCGCGACGGCGAGCGGGTGCTCGTTCGCAAGGCGGACGGCTTTTCCGGGCTGCGCGGGCTGCTGCCGCCCGCCAGCCGGCGCACCGTGGTGCTGATCGATCCGCCCTACGAGGTGAAGGAGGACTATCGCCGGGTCGCGGACACGCTCGCCGACGCCATCAAGCGCTTTCCCGGCGGCACCTACGTCATCTGGTATCCGCTGCTGGCGCGCACCGAGGCACGCCAGCTGCCCGAGCGGCTGGCCGGGCTGGGGGCCGAAAGCTGGCTCGACCTGCGCCTGGCGGTGAAGAAACCCGCCCGCGACGGCTTCGGGATGTTCGGGAGCGGCCTTTACATCGTGAATCCGCCGTGGCTGCTGCCCGAGATGCTGGAGTCGGTGATGCCCTGGCTGGTGCGGACGCTGGGCGAGGACGAACACGCCGGATTCGACCTGGAGCACCACATCGCATGAACGAGCCCGACACTTTGCTGGCGCTGCGCACGGCCCTGCGCGACTTTGCCGCGGCGCGCGAGTGGGAGCGGTTTCACTCGCCCAAGAACCTCGCCATGGCGCTCGCCGGCGAGGCGGGCGAGGTCATCGAGCACTTCCAGTGGCTCACCGAAGAGGCCTCGCGCGCCTTGCCCGCGGCGCAGCGCGACGAGGTGGCGCTGGAACTGGCCGACGTGCTGCTCTACCTGGTGCGGCTGGCCGACGTGCTCGACGTCGATCTCGCCGAGGCGGCACGCCGCAAGCTCGCCATCAACGCCGAACGCTATCCGGTGGACCGGGCCCGCGGGCGTTCCGATAAATACGACAAACTCTGATTCTTTAGACTTTTTCTTGATCGAATCGATAGGGTTACGGACACATATCTGAAACAATACGCCCCTTTTCATCACGGGATCCGGGGCGTGGAATTACAGCACATCAGTGAGATCGAACGGGCCACCACGAAGGGCAGGGGAGAGCTGTTCCGGCTCGGCATCGGTCTGCTTTTCATCGTCGGAGTGATGCTTTACGCGGCGATGCGCGGTGCAGATCAGGGCGGCATGATGCTGGTCATTGCGGCCGTGATCGGCGGGTACATGGCGATGAACATCGGCGCCAACGACGTCGCCAACAACGTCGGGCCGGCAGTCGGCTCCAAGGCCTTGACCCTCGCCGGGGCGCTCGTGATCGCCGCGGTGTTCGAAGCGGCCGGTGCACTCATCGCCGGCGGCGAGGTCGTCGGAACCATCCGCAGCGGGATCATCGATCCGTCGCAGCTTCCGGATGCCGACACCTTCGTGTGGGTCATGATGGCCGCGCTGCTGGCCGGAGCAATGTGGCTCAACATCGCGACCGCCGTCGGCGCGCCGGTATCGACCACCCACTCGATCGTCGGCGCCGTGCTCGGGGCGGGCGTCGCATCGAGCGGACTCGGCATCGCAAACTGGGGTACGGTGGGCGCGATCGTGGCAAGCTGGATCGTCTCGCCCCTCATGGGCGGCCTGTTCGCGGCGGCCTTCCTGTATCTCGTCAAGCGCAGCATCACCTACCAGCACGACATGGTGGCCGCGGCCACCCGCATGGTGCCTTACCTGGTGGCCCTCATGGCCTGGACGTTCGGAACCTACCTGATGCTCAAGGGCCTGAACCGGATCTGGAAGGTGAGCTTCTTCGAAGCGGTGCTGATCGGGCTGGCCGCCGCCGTGGCGGTGCTGGTGCTGGTGCGGCCGCTGGTCATGCGGCGGGCCGGCTCCATCGTCAATTCGAAGCAGAGCGTGAATCAACTGTTTACCGTGCCACTGATCTTCGC